>OLGB01000297.1_pt1 | contig 74553 bp, 67 predicted proteins | sample 1605691 | NCBI WGS metagenome assembly OLGB01 (sample SAMEA3888925, study PRJEB22519) | human gut metagenome | biome: human gut; feature: human-associated habitat; material: faeces | place: Denmark | collected 2010
CGATTTTTACATTCCCACGCTGAACCGGAAAATACTTTTCGATTCTTGCGTACTGTTCTTTTGTGATATTCATGTATCTATCATATCATATTTTGAGTTTAGTGTCAACAGACTCTAGAGAACCCCATTACAAACTAACGGAATATAAATAATTCCGAATTCCTAATTCCGCATTCCGAATTACCCCAAACTCTTCCACCCAACTTCATTCCTGCTCATGACCGTGAAAGTTGAACCGTACAGCGCTGTCGAAATGTAAGCGTCAATGCGGCGAATGTCCGATTCCGTCTGCGAAAGCGCATCAAGTACCATGCATATATTCTCCGCCGTAAGCTTGCGGAAACGTTCCGCCGCAGTTTCCGCAGGAACGACTTTGCCCTCAAAAGTCACCCTCCTGCGCAGAGCTATCACCTCCGCAATGATGTCCCGAATTTCCTCCAAAGAGCCTGCCGAAAGCGGATAACGTGATTTCAGCATATCAAGCTCCAGAACCTCGTCTAAATGCTCCTTTAAATTTGTGCTGTCCGAAATTCCCGTCACATCATTCACGCCCGTCTGATTCGGATAGGTCTTGATATTTTCAATCTGACTATTTTCGTTCTGATTATGATAAGTCTTGATAGAAGCCGCTTTGCCGACAGCCTGAATCTCGCTTTTGCCTGCCCTTGAAGCCGTGTTTTCCGTCAACTGAATACCGCTGTTCACAACATCAAAAGAGCCGTCCTCACGCCCCGATATTTCGTTCACATATATCAAAGTCGGACGGGCAAGGTACTGTTTTTTCTGCTCGACCAAACCTGCCGCTTCAAGCTCCGAGTAAATACGTGCCGCCTTGTCCTTGCCAAAGCCAAGCACCCGACACGCCTCATCTCGGGTGAAAATTATGTACACCCTGCCGCGTTCATCGCGCCAGCCGTTCATCTCGGAAAGCTTCATTCGGTCAAGCATAAGCGCGTATAAAAGCTTGCCGTCACTCGATATCCCGCTGTATTTTTCGGAAAAGATACCCTGCGGAAGCTTGTAGAATTGTCCCTCCATTTTATAACCCCTTTTTATTAATTTTACTACGGACGGTGACTAACATACAATCACATATTTATTGTGTAATTTAGACAAGAGCATTTATAAATGCCGTTGCGGAGAATAAAAATCCGCAAAAATTACGCATTAAAAAAACCGTTGACTTTTTGCGAGAAAAATTGTATAATTAAGCTGATAAAATTACACTATATAAGTAAAGGTGGTCAAAAAATGAACAAAAAAGAGCTTGCCGAAATAAAGAAAAATTTCGGCGAACACAGCGGCTTTTTCACACTCAACCGTGTGCTTACCGCTTACATAGATACGCAGAAAAACGTCCGCTGTCAGACGAACGAGCTTTACTCCCTCACTCCCGAGGAGATCGGCGCAGTTCTTATGGAGTCGCTCTCAAAGGTCTTCAAAGGCAGCCTCGGAAAAGGTCTGCTCGAGTATCCTTTTCCGCGTGAGCAGTATGACGAGGGCGGTTCGCAGAGAATTTTGTGGGAAGCCGTTAAGACTAAGCTTGCCGATGAAACAGCCTGTGCGGCACTTCTGGAAAAAATTATAAATAATCTTGCTTATGAGCCTGCATATACTATTATCATCGGACACTGCTCCTACAGCATAATGTCGCGCGACAAGAACGATGACGACCTCGGTACGGCTGCCGATGAGTACAACTTCATCGTCTGCGCAGTTTGTCCTGCCGTTACCAACGACGACGGACTTATGTTTGACGGCGACTCAAACTCTATCTCAAAGAAGTCAAACACCGAACTTGTCATCGCGCGTGAGCCTACAGACGGCTTCTTCTATCCCGTTTTCAGCGACAGAGCGCCCGATGTCAACAGCGTTATGTACTTCACCAAAACCCCGAGAAAGCCTAACGTTTCGTTCGTCAATGACGTCCTCGGCTGCGAGTTCAGAATGAGCGCAAACGGCGAGAAGAAAACGTTCCAGCAGGTTATGCACGACGTTTGCGGCGACGAACTCAACTACACCGTTATCACGCAGGTAAATGAGAAGCTTCGCGAGTTCGTTCAGGAAGCCAAAAACGATACCGAGCTTCCCGTTATCGACGGCAACAAGCTCTACAATATCCTTTCCGATTCGGGCGTGAGCGATGAAAAGCTGGAGGGACTGAAAACTATCTTTGAGAATAAGGTCAGCGGCGGCGCACTCACCGCAACGAACCTCGTTGAGCCGAAGACAAAGCTCTCCACCCCCGAAATAACCGTCAGCATCAGCAAAGATGCCACCGACAAGGTCAGAACCACGACAATGGACGGCAGACGATGCCTTATCATCGACCTTGACGACCCCGCAATCGAGATAAACGGTCTTGCAACACGCATAAAAGGCAATTCTATATAAATTCTATCTAAAAAGGAATGATAAATATGGTAACAATAGTAACAGTAGAAAATTTTGAGCAGGAAGTCCTTCATTCGGACAAGCCCGTTCTCATTGACTTCTGGGCATCATGGTGCGGACCATGTATGATGATGTCACCGATAGTCGATGAGCTTTCCGAAGAGGAAACGGGCGTAAAGTTCTGCAAAGTAAACGTTGACGAAGAAATGCCGCTCGCCGCAAAATTTGGCATTGAGAGTATTCCGTCACTTCTTCTCTTCGAGAACGGCAGATTCAAAGACCAGATCGTCGGCGCAGTACCCAAAGCACAGCTGAAACAGTTTATCGGAAAGTAAATATTAATTCGTAATGAGTAATTATTCTTGCTCCGAATATTTGTCACGAAAATGCAGAGCATCCGAATTTTCCGTAGGGGACGAATCTCCGTCCCGTATTGCAGACGTTATTAAACAAATAAAAACCCTGCTTTTAAAGGATTTTTTTCGTCCTTTGAAAGCAGGGTTTTATTGTTTAAGAAAATTTTTTTGTATGTCGAAAATCGTTTCTGCGCCATAAATTCACGGAGTATAATAATTACGCATTACGAATTAAGAATTACGCATTAACCCAAAATCATGCTGTCATTGATAGTCGAAGCGCCGCCGTCCTCTTCAAACTTTTTGAGGAGATCTTCAACGGTGAGCTTCTTCTTTTCTTCACCGCTTGCCTCGAAAATAATTCTGCCGTTGTTCATCATTACGATCTTGTTTCCGTGAACGATAGCATCGTGCATGTTATGTGTTACCATAAGCGCAGTGAGCTTGTTCTCGGAGATGATCTTGTCCGAAAGTTCAAGAACCTTTGCGGCTGTTTTCGGGTCGAGTGCCGCTGTATGCTCATCAAGGAGAAGAACGTGCGGCTTTTTGAGCGTTGCCATAAGCAGTGTGAGCGCCTGACGCTGACCGCCCGAGAGAAGTCCTACCTTTGAGGTCATTCTGTCTTCAAGTCCAAGGTCGAGCATTTTGAGAAGTTCGTGATATTCTTCGCGCTCCTGCTTTGTGATGCCCCATTTGAGCGAGCGGCTCTGTCCGCGTCTTGCGGCGAGAGCGAGGTTTTCCTGAATTTCCATTGTTGCGGTCGTACCCGTCATAGGGTCTTGGAAAACTCGTCCGAGGTACTTTGCTCTCTTGTGTTCGCAAAGTCCCGTTACGTCAACTCCGCCGATCTTTATCGAACCCGAGTCAACGGGCCAAACGCCTGCAACAGCGTTAAGGGTCGTGGATTTGCCCGAGCCGTTGCCGCCGATAACTGTGCAGAAGTCGCCCTCTTCAAGTTTGAGCGTAACGCCGTTGAGCGCTTTCTTTTCGTTTATAGTTCCTGCGTTGAATGTCTTTTTAATGCAGTTTATCTCAAGCATTTTCCGAACCGCCTTTCTCATTTACGTTTCCTGCGGAATTTTTAGCAGCCGCGCGGAATGAATTCTTTGACGCTCTCTTTATGTAAGGAACAGCGAGGAATACCGCAACGACGATAGCAGAGAAAAGCTTTGTGTTCTGTGTGGAAAGTCCGAGCCAGAGCACGATCTGGATAACGATGAAGTAGATGATAGCGCCAACTGCCGTGAAAGCAAGTCTGCCGCTGAAATTGAGGTGCTTGCCGAGGATAAGCTCGCCGAAAACTTCGCCGATGATAACAGCCGCAAGTCCGATTACGATAGCACCGCGTCCCATATTAACGTCGGCGTTGCCCTGATACTGTGCAAGAAGTCCGCCTGCAAGTCCGACAAGTCCGTTCGAGAGGATAAGCGCGATAACTGTGGATTTTTTCGTGTTGATACCCTGCGCGCGAGCCATATTTGAGTTACAGCCTGTTGCACGGATAGTGAAACCGTACTCCGTTCCGAAGAACCAGTAGAGAACTGCGATAAGGAGCGCAACAACGATAACACCCTTCAGAATGGTCATAGGGATAAAGCGGAGCGACATAAAAAGTGGGTACTTGTCAACGTTTATAGCTGTGTTTGCCTGACCCATAATGTCAAGGTTGATAGAGTAAAGAGCAAGCTGTGTAAGGATACCTGCGAGGATACCCGGGATACCGAGCAGTGTATTGAGCAGTCCCGTCACAAGTCCTGCAAGGCAGCCTGCGAGGAATGCGCAAACGATCGCAAGCGGTACAGGAACTCCGTTCACGATGAGAACAACGGCAACCGCGCCGCCCGTTCCAAGGCTTCCGTCAACGGTAAGATCGGCGAAATCGAGGATCTTGTAGGTTATGTAAACGCCTATCGCGAGGATACCCCAGATAAGTCCCTGTGCGACCGAACCCGGAAGTGCGTTTACGAGCGTCATAATGTTCATAGAGCAAATTCCTTTCAAAATTGTTGTAAAGTTCCTGCGAAACCGCTTCGCAAAAAACGTTAAGTTTTAATTAAACTTAATTTGGAAACGGAGCAAGAGTTCCGTTTCCGCATTAAGCTTGATTAAGCTGTTTAACTAAGCTGCTTTATCGTGTAAGCTTATTCAGCAATAGCAACATAATCCTCAGGAATTGTGATTCCGAGAGTGTCGCAGATCTCCTTGTTGTATTCCTTAACAACGTTTGGAGCGTAACGAATTTCCATTTCGCCCGGATTCTTGCCTTCGGTGAGAATTTCGTAAGCCATTTCGCCTGTAGCAACGCCGAGGTCATAGTAGCTGATAGAGAGAGTTGCAACGCCGCAGCCCTTGCAGATGCCCTCTTCACCTGCGATTACAGGAATGCCTGCAGGAACGCAGATGTTCTTGATGATTTCAGTGTTGGAAGCCATTGTGTTGTCGGTAGGAATGTAAAGAACATCACATTCGCCGATAGCTGTGTTTGTGATAGACTGGATCTCGTTGCTGTCAGCAGCGGAGTATTCCTTGTAAGCGATGCCGTCAGCTGTGAGAGCTTCGCCGAACTTCTGAGCCTGGAACTTGGAGTTAGCCTCGGAAGAGCAGTAGAGGATACCTACCTGCTTAACATCGGGGAAGAGTTCCTTGAGCATCTTTTCCTGCTCGTCGATAGGAGCAAGGTCAGCTGTACCCGAGATGTTTGTACCTGTTGTGCCTGTCCAGTCGGAGATGTCGAGTGCTGTGCCGTAGTCGGTAACGGAAGTTCCGAGAACAGGGATAGAGTTTGTTGCAGCAGCGGCAGCCTGAAGTGCAGGTGTAGCGTTTGCAAGGATAAGGTCATAGCCGTTGGAAACGAAGCCCTGACAAATTGTGGAGCAGTTTGTGCTTTCGCCCTGAGCGTTCTGCTCATAGAAAACAACATTGCCTTCGCCGAGGAGTTCGGTGAGCTTGTCCTTGAAGCCCTGAGTAGCAGAGTCAAGAGCAACGTGTTCAACGAGCTGGCAGATACCAACGTTGTAGACCTTGCTTCCGTCAGCAGCAGTATTGTCGGCAGCAGCGCCGCCGTTGTCGGTCGTTGTGTTTCCGCAGCCTGCGAAAGCCATTGCAGCTGTAACGCAAGCGAGTGCGCAAGCCGCGATCTTCTTGATAGATTTCATAAACATTCCCCTTTTGAAAAAAAGTATAAATATAAGTATAAGTCAATGTACTGTAAAGCCAAGGACTTTAGCTCTATACATCGTTAAATCCGACTGCGCTTTAAATCCTTAAAGTACACGACCTATATAATTATACCACCTTAACTTCCAAATGTCAACACTTTTTAATTTTAACTTTCCCCATTTAACTTTCCCCAACGAAAATAAGTTTTTTACCTGAAATTTGTGGAGAAAATATAATTCCGAATTTAAAAATTTCCCTCTCCCTCTTGACAACTCCCTCAAAGTGTGTTATAACTGTATTATATCAAGTAGTACAGTTAATACAGATAGAGGGTGATGTAATGTTTGCGATTGACCTAAGGGAGCGAACTCCTATTTATGAACAGCTCTATAAAAGAATAACCGAGCTTGTTATAAAAGGCGAGCTTAAACAGGACGATAAGCTCCCGAGCGTCCGCGAGCTTGCGAAAGAGCTTGGCGTGAACCCCAATACGGTCGCAAAAGCGTTCCAGATGCTTGAACGTGACAAGGTGATATATTCCTTGCAGGGCAGGGGAAGCTTCATTGCTGCCGTCCGGACCGACAGCATCAAGGAGCGAACGCTTTCTGCTTTCGACGCGGTTGTTGCCGAAGCGCTGAAAGCCGGACTAACTGCCGATGAACTTATTTTACGCATAAAAAATTACGACGAAAAAGGACTTGACAAAAATGAAACGCAAAAACAGAAAAAATAAACACTCCGCATTTCCTGCCGTTGTATGTACGGTGTTTCTCGCTGCAGCGGTGCTTTCGGGAAATGCCGTTTACCGCAGACAGCAAATCGCTGCGAACGTCATCACAAATGAAACCGCCGACACATCTGACCCGATGCTTGTATTGGTAAACAGAACGCACATTATCTCGGACGAATACAGCGGCGAGCTTGTTGAACTCGACTGCGGAAAAAGCGTCGATTCACGAATTTATCCCGATCTTCAGGCAATGTTTGACGAGATGCGCAGCGAGGACATCTATCCGATAGTGAACGAGGGTTTCCGCACAAGAAAAGATCAGGAGCAGATGATGACAGATCAGATAAATGCTTATCTTGACGAGGGCTACAGCCGCAGAAAAGCGGAAAAGCTTGCGGAAAAGATAGTTGCCCCCGTTGGTTCGAGCGAACACGAGCTTGGGATCGCTGTTGACATCATCGCCGATAAATCTAAGTCGGATAATGAAACAGTCTATAACTGGCTTGCGGAAAATGCGTATAAATACGGCTTTATCCTGCGCTATCCATCGAATAAGACCACGATAACGGGCATCGACTATGAGCCGTGGCATTACCGATATGTTGGCAAAAAGGCGGCAGCGGAAATTTATGAACAGGGCATTTGCCTTGAAGAATACCTTGAAAATAACACGAAAGGAACAGATATATGATAAAATTAAAGGGTGCAGTTAAGAAATTTGACAGCTTTGATGCACTTGACGGCGTTGACCTTGAAATAGGCAGCGGCGCAGCATTCGGTCTGTTAGGCTCGAACGGCGCGGGAAAATCAACCGTTCTCCGACTTCTTTCGGGCATATATGAAGCGGACGGCGGAACGGTCGAAATAGACGGCGAAAGTGTCTTCGACAATGCCGATGTCAAGCGCAGAGTTTTCTTCATCAATGATGAAACCGTGCAGTACAACGGAATGTCACTCTCCAATCTGAGGAGATATTTCAGCGGATTTTATCCGAACTTTTCAAACGAGCTTTTCGATAAGCTCAACGAAACGATAAAACTTCCCGAAAAGAAAACTATGGATAAATTTTCAAAGGGAATGAAGCGTCAGGCTATCGTTATCACGGGACTTGCCTGTCGAACGGACTATCTTTTCCTCGATGAAGCCTTTGACGGACTTGACCCGACTATGCGAAACATCGTCAAGCGTATGCTCGTTGATGAAATGCTCGACCGCGGACTTACGACCGTCATTTCTTCGCATAATTTAAAGGAAATAAACGAAATTTGCGACAGCGCAGCGCTTATGCATAAAGGAAAAGTGCTCTTCTGCCGCGATCTCGACAGCTTAAAGGGCGAAGTTCACAAAATTCAGGCGGCTTTCGATAAAAAATACACGAAAGAGGACTTCCCCGAGATCGAAGTGCTTCATTTTGAGCAGAACGGCAGCCTTACATATATGATCGCAAAGGGAAGCACCGAAGCCGTCGAAGAAGCCGTGCGCAAAAAGTCGCCTCTCGTATTTGATATGATACCGCTCACGCTTGAAGAAATTTTTATCTATGAAATGGAGGAAAACGGTTATGACTGCAAAGGCATCGACTGCACAAACATCGGCTAAATATGAGCCGTCCGTCCATAACGGCTTGTGGAATGTGCGGAGCTGTATGAAATTTTCTGTAATAATTTTCATTCTGCATCTTATCGCTGCTCCCTCGATACTGATATCGGGAATATACAATATCACAAACCATATCAGCTCAGGCCCGAGCGAAAGCACCTACATTGTCGCCGCAGGAGCAACATTCTTCGCAGGCGCGCTCGGAATTCTTATCGCATTTATGAACTTCGGCTGCCTTTATAATAAGAATAAAGCCGATATGTACCTCTCCGCACCGCTCTCGATGAAGCAGAGATTTTTCTCCGACTATCTCTCGGGACTGGCTTCATACATTATCCCGTTTATCGCGGCGCAGATACCGACGCTCGTTCTCTTTGCGGTCGGACACTTCGGCTTTGACGGAAAAGAGTTCACATATTTTATTGAAACAGCGGACGGCAAGGACGCAGAATATCACTATGTCTGTGACTTTTTCGGTAAAGCATTTCCTTACTACGGACGGTTCGCTGTCGGCGGAATAATTGCGATGATAATGCTTTTTACGCTGACGGTACTTATACTGACCTGCTGTGGAACGCTTTTTGACAGTATTGTTCATACGGTGCTTATAAATTTCTTTTCGCCTTTTGCTTTTGCGCTTACCTTTGATACTATATATAAAGCTGATTTTATGCTCGACCTGAACAGATTCTTTTATCCGATATTTGCTTGGACATCTCCTGCAGGGGCGGTTGCAATGCTTATTATGGCGATAGGCGATAATTTGTACAGCTACAACGCCGTACCGTTTTGGGAGTGGTCTATCGGAGTTATTGCAAATATAGCAGTAACATTTGCGCTTGCATATCATTTCTATAAAAAGCGCAGAGCGGAGCAGATCACAAAGCCTATCGTGTTCCGTTGGATATACAGCCTAATGATGATACTCGGACTTTGCTTTGCAATTATAGTGTCGGTCAATTTGGATCTGATCTCCGTCGAAGGAAAGTTCGATAAAAAATTCTTTACGGTCGTTTTCGTGACATTCCTTATATATATGCTGTGCGAGATGATTTCCAACAGAGGATTAAAAAATCTGTGGAAAGGCGCAGTACGATATGTGATAACATTTGTGGCTTATACAGCCTGCCTTGCGCTTGTATTCTCCACAAGATTTTTCGGAGTGGAATATTATGTTCCGTCCCCCGATGAGGTTGAAAAGATTTACCTCGGCTACAGCGGAGCGTACTATGATAATATCTACAATACCTTTGATTATTACGGCGGCGACGGCTCGGACGGTTCGGTTTTGGTCATAGAGGACAGGGACTCCATTGAGAACATAATTGCGGCACAGCGTATCTCGGCTTCCGTTAGAAAAACTGCTTTAAAGAACGGCGGTACAGACGGTTGGCTGGAATGGCTCGACGAAAACGGCGGACCCTATAATCTGCTTGATTATTCCGTTTGCTGCGTACTGAAAAACGGAAGAAGAGTTACGCGTACTTACATCATTGTAACGGCTGAAGCAGAGAAATACCTTATGACTATTGATGCTTCGGAGGAATATAAAAAGCAGGCAGCACAAAGTCTGAAAAACAGATTTGAACCCTATGACGAACTCTATGAATGGCTTCGCACAACGCAGGAGCAAAATAAAAAGAACGGTGCTGTCGAAGATATTTCTGTTGATCTCTATCTGTACACTCCTATCAGCTCTTGGAAAGATGACGTAATGTACGCAAAGAAGATAAAAATGAATGAAAGCTTCTATAATGAGCTTCGTGACGCACTTGCAGCCGACAGAGAAGCTTTAACGGAGGACGAGTATTTCAGACCCTGCTCCGACAGAAAATATTCGATCAGCATAACGCAGATATTATGGGGATTGCCCATTGACGGAAGCTGGACGGAAACTATGAAAGTTCTTGCTGCGCACAACTGCTTCGATGCGCTTGACGATGACTTGGACGAATTGCTTGATGAAAGCAACAGAGAATATACACGCACGATAGCTGTGGAAAGAAATTCGGAATCCTCTCAATCAAGCCTTTTGTACCGTGCAAAGGAGGGCGTTTCAAACAAAGAATACTATGGCGGTTTGGCAAGCGATTCGAATATAAGATACGTTGTACACTATTCGGAAGACCTGCGTAAGCTGGTTGAAGTTATGCAGTTCAGATACATCACCGATGAAGTTATGTACAGTATCAGAATAAACGGCAACAGCTATCCCATACCACCCGAATATTCCGATGTTGCGGAAAGAGTTTTCAACTCGGCGGAAAATCTCAACGATTATCCCAACGGTACAACGATATATTACGGTATAGGTGTGGTGACGAATTAATGCGGAATTCATAATGCGTAATGCGTAATTTAGGGGCAATCGTCAAGTTCGGAAGCTTGACGGTTGCTCTTTTTTGCAATTATATTCCAAGCAAATCATTGATTTACCAAACTAAAAACTATGCATTAAGCATTACGAATTATCATTGCAGTGTCTTGTTATCGTTTTAATGGCATAAATTTCATATTTCACATAAAAATAAGGGCAAAATTTCTGCATTTTGTATAAATATGACGAAAAGCGCATATAATGTTGATGCTGCAAAAATTTTTGAGAAAAATTTGGCGAAAATGCTTGACAAATCGGCACTTTGTGTATATAATTATTAATTGTTTGATGCTGTCTTTATGGGTTATTGCGCCCGGACGTGCATTCGGACAATAATTTTTGGGAAAGGAGATAGATTATGCCTACATTTAACCAGTTGGTTCGTAAGGGAAGAGAGGTTTCCGAAAAGAAATCCACAGCTCCTGCTCTTCAGAAGGGTTACAACTCCAAGAAGAAGATCCAGATCGACCAGAGCGCACCTCAGAAGAGAGGCGTATGCACAGCTGTAAGAACTGCTACACCTAAGAAGCCTAACTCTGCTATGAGAAAGATTGCCAGAGTAAAGCTCACAAACGGTACAGAAGTTACTGCTTACATTCCTGGTATCGGCCATAACCTCCAGGAACACTCCGTTGTTCTTATCAGAGGCGGACGTGTAAAGGATCTCCCTGGTGTACGTTACCACATCATCAGAGGCACACTTGACGCTCAGGGCGTAGCTAAGAGAAATCAGGCTCGTTCCAAGTACGGCGCAAAGAAGCCTAAGGCAGGCGCAGCTAAGTAATAGCGCAAAAGAAATCTTAAACAATTGGCATATCATTGGAAGTATAACTCAATGAAACCACATATTGAATGTGGAGTATTCATTTTAATATATATGAATACCTCTGCATTGGACGTGCGTGTCATCGCAGAGATTGTGGATTGAAACGAGTACCTATGATATCATTTCTATGAAGGAGGGAAGAACTGTGCCAAGAAGAGGTAAAATCGCAAAGCGTGAAGTTTTGTGTGATCCGGTTTACAATTCTGAGATCGTAACACGTCTTATCAACAACATTATGCTTGACGGTAAGAAGGGTGTTGCTCAGAAGATCGTTTACGGTGCATTCGACATCGTAGCAGAGAAGACAGGCAAGGACGCTCTCGAAGCATTCAATGAAGCTCTCGAAAACATCATGCCTCTCCTCGAAGTAAAGGCTCGCCGTGTAGGTGGTGCAACATATCAGGTTCCTATGGAGGTACGTCCCGAAAGACGTCAGACTCTCGGACTCAGATGGCTCACAACCTATTCCAGAGCAAGAAGCGAAAGAACCATGAAGGAAAGACTTGCAGCTGAGATTATGGACGCTCTCAACGGTACCGGCGGTGCTTGCAAGAAGCGCGAAGATACTCATAAGATGGCTGAAGCTAACAAGGCATTTGCACATTACCGTTGGTAAGACGGCTTAATGCTGCAATTTATGGAGGTTTAATTTATGCCAAGAGATTGTTCACTTGAAGATACAAGAAATATTGGTATAATGGCCCACATTGACGCAGGTAAAACAACCACAACTGAGCGTATCCTTTTCTATACAGGTGTAAACCATAAGATCGGTGAAACTCACGACGGTGCTGCAACAATGGACTGGATGGCACAGGAGCAGGAGAGAGGTATCACAATTACTTCCGCTGCTACAACTGCACACTGGGCAGGCCATAGAATCAATATTATCGACACCCCCGGCCACGTTGACTTTACAGTTGAAGTTGAACGTTCACTTCGTGTACTCGACGGTTCTGTAACGGTTCTCTGTGCAAAGGGCGGCGTTGAGCCCCAGACAGAAACAGTTTGGAGACAGGCAAATAAATATCAGGTACCGAGAATGGTATATGTAAACAAGATGGATATTATGGGTGCAAACTTCTATCACGTTGTAGATATGATGCACGACCGTCTTAAGTGTAACGCTGTTCCGATCCAGCTCCCTATCGGCGCTGAGGACGACTTCAAGGGACTTGTTGACCTTGTTGAAATGAAGTCTTACGTTTACTATGACGACCTCGGAAAGGATATCAGAGTTGAAGATATCCCTGCTGACTTGGTTGAAAAGGCTCAGAAATACCACGAAGCTATGCTCGAGGCTGTTGCTGAGCAGGATGATGAGATCATGGAAAAATACCTCGGCGGTGAGGAAATTACCATTGATGAGATCAAGAAATGTATCCGTAAGGGTACTATTGCAAATACAATGGTTCCTGTTGTATGCGGTACTTCTTACAGAAATAAGGGCGTTCAGAAGCTCCTCGACGCTATCGTTGACTATATGCCTTCTCCGCTCGATATCCCTCACATCAAGGGCGTAAACCCTGAAACAGGTGAGGAAGAGGAAAGACCTTCCTCTGACGATGAGCCATTTGCAGCTCTCGCATTCAAGATCGCTACTGACCCATTCGTTGGTAAGCTTTGCTACTTCCGTGTTTACTCCGGTAAGGTAGACGCAGGTGCTACTGTCCTCAATGCTACAAAGGACAACAGCGAAAGAATGGGACGTATCCTCCAGATGCATTCTAATCACAGAAAGGATATCGATACCTGTTATGCAGGTGATATCGCTGCTTGTGTTGGTCTTAAGAATACAACGACTGGTGATACACTTTGCGATCCTAAGCACCCGATCATTCTCGAATCCATGGAATTCCCTGAGCCTGTTATCCAGCTCGCTATCGAGCCTAAGACTAAGGCCGGTCAGGAAAAGATGGGTATCGGTCTTTCAAAGCTTGCTGAAGAAGACCCGACCTTCAAGACATGGACAGATGAAGAAACAGGACAGACAATCATCGCCGGTATGGGTGAGCTTCACCTTGATATCATCGTTGACCGTCTTCTCAGAGAATTCAAGGTTGAAGCTAACGTAGGTGCACCTCAGGTTGCTTACAAGGAAACTGTCAAGACTCTTGCTGATGTTGATCACAAGTACGCTCGTCAGTCCGGTGGTAAGGGTCAGTACGGTCACGTTAAGATCAAGCTTGAACCTAACGAATCCGGTAAGGGTTACGAGTTCATCAATGCAGTTGTCGGCGGTGCTATTCCTAAGGAATACATTCCTGCTGTTGACAAGGGTATCCAGGGCGCTATGAAGTCCGGTATCCTCGCAGGTTACCCTGTAGTTGACGTAAAGGTTACTCTTTACGATGGTTCTTACCATGAAGTTGACTCCTCTGAAATGGCATTCTCGATCGCCGGTTCTATGGCATTCAAGGAAGCTATGAAGAAGGCTAACCCATGCATCCTCGAACCTATCATGAAGGTATCCGCTATCGTTCCTGAAGACTTTATGGGAACTGTTATCGGTGACCTCAACTCCAGAAGAGGACAGATCCTCGGTCAGGAGATCAATAACGGAACAGCTCAGGTCGATGCTCTCGTTCCGCTCTCTGAAATGTTCGGTTACTCCAACGACCTCCGTTCCAAGACACAGGGTCGTGGTCAGTACACAATGGAACCACACAGCTATGTAGAAGTTCCTAAGAACGTTGCTGAAAAGATCATGACTGCAAGAGGCAAGGCTGAATAAGTTTTTTAGTAAAATTTATAAAAAAGCTTGCTTTTTCGGTTCAAATCTGTTATTATAGTATTATAATAAATCCCATTATATATTATCTAAGGAGGAAATTCCAATGGCAAAGGCACATTTCGAACGTACTAAGCCCCACGTAAATATTGGTACTATCGGTCACGTTGACCACGGTAAGACAACTCTTACAGCTGCTATCACTAAGACACTCGCTCTCGAAGGTCTTGCAGAGAAGAAGGATTATTCTAACATCGACTCCGCTCCTGAAGAGAGAGAGAGAGGTATTACAATCAACACAGCTCACGTTGAGTATGAGACAAAGAACCGTCACTATGCTCACGTTGACTGCCCGGGCCATGCTGACTATGTTAAGAACATGATCACCGGTGCTGCTCAGATGGACGGCGCTATCCTCGTAGTTGCTGCTACTGATGGTCCTATGGCTCAGACTAAGGAGCATCTCCTTCTTGCTCGTCAGGTTGGCGTTCCTTACATCGTTGTATTCATGAACAAGTGCGACCAGGTTGACGATCCTGAGCTTCTCGAACTCGTTGAAATGGATATCCGTGAAACACTTGACAAGTATGAATTCCCTGGCGATGATACACCTATCATCAAGGGTTCTGCTTACCAGGCTCTTATGGCTCCTGATGACCTCAGCGATCCTGCTTACGCTCCTATCCTTGAACTCATGGATGCTGTTGACTCTTATATTCCTACACCTGACCGTAAGGCAGACCTTCCTTTCCTTATGCCTGTTGAGGACGTATTCACAATCACTGGTCGTGGTACTGTTGCTACAGGTAGAGTTGAAAGAGGCCAGCTCAAGACTGGTGACGAAGTTGAGATCATCGGTCTTACAACTGAAAGAGCTAAGACAGTTGTAACCGGTATCGAAATGTTCAGAAAGATCCTTGACTACGCTGAGGCAGGCGATAACATCGGTGCTCTTCTCCGTGGTATTCAGAGAAACGAAATCGAAAGAGGCCAGGTTCTTTGTAAGCCGGGCTCCATTCACCCACACACAAAGTTCAAGGGTCAGGTTTACGTTCTTAAGAAAGAAGAAGGCGGCCGTCATACTCCTTTCTTCAACAACTACAGACCTCAGTTCTACTTCAGAACAACTGACGTTACCGGCGTAATCACTCTTCCTGCTGATAAGGAAATGTGCATGCCTGGCGATAACGTTTCTATGGATGTTGAACTTATCACTCCTATCGCTATCGAAGAAGGCCTCCGTTTCGCTATCCGTGAAGGTGGTAGAACAGTAGGTTCAGGCGTTGTTACAGGTATCAATGAATAATTATTCATCGAATAATTAATTCGTTCCTTTAACAATTACGTTTGATTCGTAAATAAAATTCGCTCTTGCTGAGTAATCGGCAAGAGCGTTTTTGTTTTATTTTTGGTTTCCATAAAAGAAACAGCGCTGCCGATGAACGACAGCGCTGTTTTTGTTTAAATTAAATTATGCTTCAGCAGGAGCGCCAACAGGACAAGTACCTGCGCAAGCGCCGCAATCGATGCACTTATCAGCGTCGATAACGTACTTGCCGTCACCTTCTGTGATAGCGCCAACGGGACAACCGTCTGCACAAGCTCCGCACATGATGCATTCATCTGAAATTTTGTATGCCATAGTATGACACCTCCCATAAGTATTAGGAAATAGGGCTTTCCTTCATTCGTCATTATAGCATATCAATTGTGAAAAAGCAATATATATTTTGTAATTTATATAAAATTTAAAATATTTTCGATTAGGACTTGAAATAGTCATTAAAATAAAGTAAAATAATATTAGTTGATTATTTTTAAAGGGGGATTTTGCCGTGTTTAAATTTTTTTCATCCCTCTCATTGTGTCCAAACTCCGTTTCTCTCGTAATATTACTATAACTATACGCTAAAACTGCTGTGAAATTACCGTTTCGCAGCTTTTTATATTTACGGAAAATGTCGAAACACATTTTCTTATGGTTTTTGCAGGAGGTTTTTTATGAAAAAGGTTGCTATCATTATGGGCAGCGACAGCGATCTGCCGGTTGTCAAAAAAGCGATCGATGAGCTGAAAGCTTACGGCGTTCCCTATGAATGTCATGTTATGTCCGCTCACCGTTCACCGCAGCTTGCAAGCGAGTTTGCTTCTAACGCAAAAGCAAACGGCTTCGGCGTAATTATCTGTGCCGCAGGTATGGCTGCTCACCTCGCAGGTGTCGTTGCCGGTCACACTACTCTTCCTGTTATCGGTATTCCGTGCAAATCAGCAGTCCTCGACGGTATGGACGCGCTCCTTGCTACGGTCATGATGCCGAGCGGAATCCCTGTTGCCACCGTTGCTGTAGACGGCGCAAAGAACGCTGCTATCCTTGCAGTTCAGATGCTCGCTCTTTCGGACGAAGCTCTTGCCGAAAAGCTTGAAAAGGCTAAGTCTGACATGCTCGAGGGTGTAAAGGCTAAGGACGCCAAGCTTCAGGCTGAACTCAACAATTTATAATTTTGTAATCAATTAATGGAGGAATAAATTATGGAAAACATTGTAAAGGCAGAACAGCTCTATGAGGGCAAAGCAAAGAAAGTATTCGCAACCAATGACCCTGACTACGTTATCGTTGACTACAAGGACGATGCGACAGCTTTCAACGGCGAAAAGAAGGGCACTATCAGAGGCAAGGGCGTTGTTAACAACAAGATGACAAACTATATGTTCAAGCAGCTCGAAGCCGTAGGCGTTCCTACTCACCTCGTTGAAGAACTTTCCGACCGCGAAACACTCGTTAAGCACGTTGAGATCGTTCCGCTCGAAGTTATCGTTCGTAATGTAGCAGCCGGCAGCTTCTCCAAGAAGCTCGGTATCGCAGAGGGTACTCCGCTCAAAAGACCGACACTCGAATTCTCCTACAAGAACGATGACCTCGGCGACCCATTCATCAATGATTACTATGCTCTCGGTCTTGGACTTGCAACTCAGGAAGAGATCGACGACATCACAAAGTATGCTTTCAAGGTAAATGAGTTTATGCTCGGCTTCTTCAAGAATATCGGCATCGACCTCATCGACTTCAAGATCGAATTTGGCAGATTCCACGGCAAAATTATCCTCGCTGATGAAATTTCTCCCGATACCTGCCGTTTCTGGGACAGCAAGACCCACGAAAAGCTCGATAAGGACAGATTCCGTCGTGATATGGGCGGCGTAGAAGAAGCTTATCAGGAAATGATGAAGCGTATTTTCGGAGAATAAGCATGGGCGGATTTTTCGGAGCAGTTTCACATAACGACTGCATAAGCGACGTTTTCTTCGGCACAGACTATCATTCCCACCTTGGCACTCGCAGAGGCGGTATGACCGCATATTCTCCCGAACTCGGCTTCCAGAGAAGCATTCATTCGATCGAGAATTCGCCTTTCAGAACAAAGTTCGAGAGTGATATCGAGGGAATGAGGGGAAATATCTGCATAGGCTGCATCAGCGACTCCGATCCGCAGCCTATTCTTGTCCGTTCAAAGCTCGGTCTGTACGCTGTCTGCACAGTCGGCATCATCAAAAACAGCGCCGCTCTTTGCGACGAGATACTTAACAGCTGCTCGGAAAGCTTTGAAGTAATGAGCAGCGGAAACGTAAATTCCAGCTCGCTCATCGGCGCACTCATCGCACAGAAAAGCTCGATAGTTGACGGCATAAGATATGCGCAGGAAAAGATCGAGGGATCAATGTCCCTTATGCTTATGACGAGCGACGGCATCATCGCCGCGAGGGACAAGCTCGGCAGACTTCCTATTATAATAGGTAAGAGAAGCGACGGTTTCTGCCTTTCTCTCGAATCTTTTGCATTCCAGAAGCTTGGCTATGAAACCTATCGCGAACTTCTCCCCGGCGAGATAGTAAAGTTGACTTCGGATAACTGCGAAGTGCTTTACGGCGGCGGAAAAGATATGAAAATTTGCTCGTTCCTTTGGACTTATTATGGTTATCCGAACTCTGTTTATGAGGGCGTTACCGTTGAAACGATGAGAACGAGAAACGGCGAAATAATGGCTGAACACGACATTGAAAACGGCTGTCTGCCCGATGTTGACTACGTTTGCGGCGTTCCCGACTCGGGAATCCCTCACGCTATCGGCTATGCAAACCGCAGCGGTATTCCATTCGCGCGTCCGTTTATCAAATATACCCCGACTTGGCCGAGAAGCTTTATGCCGACCAGCCAGTCTATGAGAAATAAAGTCGCAAAGATGAAGCTTATTCCCGTGCATGAGCTTATCGAGGGCAAAAAACTCCTCTTTGTTGACGACAGCATCGTAAGAGGAACACAGATGCGTGAAACGGTCGAATTCCTTTATGCAAACGGTGCAAAGGAAGTTCATATGCGTTCAGCCTGCCCTCCGATAATGTTCGGCTGCAAGTACCTGAACTTCTCGCGCAGCACCTCCGAGCTTGAACTCATCGCTAGACAGATCATCGATGAGCAGGAGGGCGCTGACGGACTTAATTATATTGACGAATACAGCGACACAAACACCGAAAGAGGCAAAATTCTCCGTGAAGAGATATGCCGCCGCTTGAAGCTCACCTCGCTCGAATTCCAGTCACTTGACGGAACGATAAAGGCGATCGGACTTGACGGCTGCAAGCTCTGCACATACTGCTGGAACGGAAAGGAATGATTTCCTATGTTTGATAGTATTCATGAGGAGTGCGGCGTTTTCGGCGTTTATACCCCGAACAGCACCGATGCCGCAATGCAGACTTATATGGGTCTGTATGCACTCCAGCACAGAGGTCAGGAGTCCTGCGGAATAGTTTTGAATGACGACGGCGTTTTCAGTTATCATAAAGACCTCGGACTTGTCCGTGACGTTTTTACAAAGGATATACTCGAATCGCTCGGCAGCGGAACAGCTGCTATCGGTCATGTCCGCTATTCCACCACGGGAAGCTCCAACCGAAGCAACGCACAGCCGCTCGTTGTGCGCCACGTTAAAGGTCCTATGGCTCTTGCCCATAACGGAAACCTTGTAAACGCAAGAGAACTCCGTGAAACCTACGAAATGCGCGGCGCGATATTCCACACCACCAACGATACAGAGGTCATCTCTTATGCAATTACCGAGGAAAGACTTAGCTGCCCGTCTATCGAGGTAGCCGTTTCCAATGCAATGTGCAAATTAAGAGGTGCATATTCTATCCTCGTTATGTCCCCGACAAAGCTCATCGCGACAAGAGATCCCGACGGTTTCCGTCCGCTCTGCCTCGGCAGAACAGCTGACGGCGGCTGGCTCGTATCGTCCGAAAGCTGCGCGTTTGACAGCGTCGGCGCAGAGTTCGTTCGTGAAATTGACCCGGGCGAGCTTGTGGTCATCGACCGTGACGGTATCCGTTCGGACAGAAGACACTGCGGCAGACCATCTCATATGTGCGTATTTGAATATGTATATTTCGCTCGTCCCGACTCCGTTATAAACGGTGTCAGCGTACATAAAGCAAGACTTCGCGCAGGCGAATTCTTATGGCAGGAACACCCCGTTGAAGCTGATGTAGTTATCGGCGTTCCCGACAGCGGACTTGATGCCGCACTCGGACTTGCCAACGCATCGGGAATTCCCTACGGAGTAGGATTTATCAAAAACCGCTATGTCGGCAGAACATTTATTCAGCCGACCCAGACGGAGCGTACAAATTCCGTCAAGATAAAGCTCAATGTCATTCGGGAAACCGTCAAGGACAAGCGCGTTATCCTCGTTGACGACAGCATCGTAAGAGGTACGACCTCGAAGCGTATCGTCAACCTTATCCGCGAAGCAGGCGCAAAGGAAATACACATGAGAATTTCCTGCCCGCCGTTCAAGAACCCATGCTATTTCGGAACGGACATCGACAGCCGCGAGAACCTCATCGCCTGCAGAATGTCTATCAATGAAATAGCAAAGGAGATAGGCGCGGATTCACTCGGATATCTGAGCGTTGAGAACCTTAATAAGGTTGCTGAGGATGCAGGCTGCGGCTTCTGCGACGGCTGCTTCACGGGTGAATATCCCGTTGAAGTCCCCACCGAAATGCCAAAGGACAAATTTGAGTTTAAAATTCATACAAAATAATAATGCCGATCTGAAGATCGTTCCGAATCAGCGCCATAGTGTGCGACCGAAACGGCAGGGAACGTGTTTGATCTGCGTTTTTCAAAAAGGAGTAAAAAATGAAAAGTTTTTCTGAAAGCTATAAAGAAGCAGGCGTTGACGTTACCGCAGGCTACAAAGCAGTAGAGCTTATGAAAGCTCACGTTGCAAAGACAATGACAAGCGGCGTTCTCTCGGGCATCGGCGGCTTCGGCGGCCTTTTCGAGCTCGATATGACAGGCATCAGCAAGCCTGTTCTCGTTTCGGGTACAGACGGCGTCGGCACAAAGCTCAAGATCGCATTCCTTATGGATAAGCACAACACAGTTGGTATTGACTGCGTTGCAATGTGCGTAAATGACGTTATCTGCTGCGGTGCAAAGCCACAGTTCTTCCTCGATTATATCGCAGTCGGCAAGAACGTTCCCGAAAAGGTAGCTGACATCGTTTCAGGCGTTGCAGAGGGCTGTATCCAGTCCGAATGTGCGCTCATCGGCGGCGAAACTGCCGAAATGCCCGGTTTCTATCCCGTTGACGAATACGACCTCGCAGGTTTCTCCGTGGGCGTTGTTGACAAGGACAAGATATTAAAGCCTGATACACAGAAAGCAGGGGACGTTATGATCGGCATCAAGTCGAGCGGCGTTCACTCCAACGGCTTCTCCCTTGTAAGAAAGGTATTCACAGTAAACGAGCAGAACCTTGCGCGTCACTACAGCGAGCTCGGTTCGACCCTCGGCGAGTGCCTCCTTACTCCTACAAAGATCTATGTAAAGGCTGTAATGAAGCTCCTCGATGCTGTTAATGTCAAGGCTATCAGCCATATCACGGGCGGCGGCTTCTATGAGAACATCCCGCGTTCTCTTCCCAATGGCATTTCCGTTAAGATCGAAAGAAACGCTGTTCAGGTCCTTCCTATCTTCAACGTTATCCAGTCTGTCGGCAAAATTCCCGAAAGAGATATGTTCAACACATTCAATATGGGCGTTGGTATGACAGTTGTTGTCGATAAGAACGATGTTGACAAGGCTATCGCAGCTATCAAGGCAGCAGGCGAGGACGCTTATGTTCTCGGCGAGCTTGTAAACGGCGACGACGGCGTTATCATCGCATAATTTGTTTAGAATACCATGATATTCGGAATTGGCTTTTTCCCGATTCCGAATATTTTATAAAGAAAGAGGTGCGCCGTGAAAAATATAGTTGTCCTCGTTTCGGGCGGCGGAACGAATTTGCAGGCACTCATCGACTCGGAGAAAAGGGGAGAGATAAAGGGCGGAAAGATCACCTGCGTTATCTCCTCAAAACCCGATGCCTACGCACTTGAACGTGCAAAAAAGGCAGATATCCCGACAAAAGTTATCGCGCGAAAGGAATATCCCGACAGCGTTTCCTACAGCAAGGCCCTGCTTGAAGCACTCGACAGCGAAAAAGCCGACTTAGTTGTGCTTGCAGGATTTATGACTATCCTCGACGAGTGCTTGACGAAAAAATATGCCTATAAGATAATAAATGTCCACCCTGCGCTTATCCCTTCATTCTGCGGTGAGGGCTTCTACGGACTTAAAGTTCACGAAAAAGCACTTGAATACGGCGTAAAGGTCAGCGGTGCGACTATCCACTTCGTCAACGAAAAGGCTGACGCAGGCGCAATAATTCTGCAGGGAACGGTCAACGTCGAAAATGACGATACCCCCGAAATTCTCCAGCGCAGAATAATGGAAAATGTCGAGTGGAAGCTTCTCCCGAAAGCTGTTTCGCTCTTCTGTCAGGATAAAATCACCATTAAAGACGGAAAGGCATACGTCAATGAATGAGGATAAATTTTCGGGCAAAGCTGACGACTATGACAGATACCGCCCGTCCTACCCGACCGAGCTTGTCAATTGGCTTTTTGAGAAAACAAACGCAAAAACAGTCGCAGATATAGGCGCAGGCACGGGAAAATTCACAAAGCTGCTCATTCCGAAAGCGGAGAAAGTCATCGCAGTTGAGCCAAATGACGATATGCTGAAAAAGCTGTACAGAAACGTCCCGACAGCGCAGGTGATAAAAGCTCCTGCCGAAAATACGGGAATCCCCGACGGCTCGGTCGACCTTGTGACCGCCGCAACAGCTTTCCACTGGTTTGACGAGGAAAAGTTCAAAACCGAGTGCAAACGCATACTTGCACCGAACGGCAGGGTCGCAGTTATCTTCAACTCAAAGGTGGTCGATGACCTTATCCGTGAGCGTGACGAGATAAGTCGTATCTACTGCGGCTATAAGGGTCACGCAGGCAAGCGCTCGGACAATGAGGGCGATGCTTTTCTGCGGAACGAATACTTCGCCGAGGTCGAATACAAAGAATTCGAGTTCAGCGTTTCCTACGATGAGGACAGCTTTGTCGGCAACACACTCTCACGCTCCTATGCACTCAAACCCGATGATATCGGCTATGACGGCTATGTTTGGGAGCTTCGTCAGCTTTTCAAAAAAATGAACGATTTCGGCAGTGTTGAACTTAAATATAAAGTGACCTGCTATCTTGGATATTTTGATTAAAATTGGAGGTACGAAATGAAGAAACTTTCTATCGAAAACGAGCTCAAAGCAAACGCTTACCCCGGACGCGGAATCATCATCGGCAAGTCCGCTGACGGTAAACACGCTGTAATTGCGTACTTTATCATGGGCAGAAGCGAAAACAGCCGCAACAGAGTTTTTCTCCCGACCGCTGACGGTATCCGCACCGAAGCTTTCGACCCGTCAAAAATGGTCGATCCGCACCTTATCATCTATTCTCCCGTCCGTGTCCTTGACGGTATGACTATCGTAACAAACGGCGACCAGACCGACACTATCTATGACCTTATGAAAGAGGGCAAAACATTCGAGGAATCCCTCCGTACAAGAGAGTACGAGGATGATGCTCCTAACTTCACACCGAGAATTTCGGGAATCGTCTGCAATAAGTGCGGTGATTATTCAATGTCTATCCTCAAATCCGCAGACGGCAACCCCGACTGCCGCGAGCGCTTCACTTTCTCCTACGAAAAGCCGCTCAACGGCACGGGTCACTTTATCCATACATATATGGGCGACGGCTCACCGCTCCCAAGCTTCGAGGGCGAACCAAAGCTTGTCGATATGACCGACCTTGATATTGACGCTTTCACGGATATGGTGTGGAATTCGCTCAACGCCGACAATAAGGTTTCACTCTTCGTTCGATATATCGAACTTGCAACGGGCGAGTCCGACACAAGGATCGTCAACAAAAACGGCTGATAATATTTGAAAGGAATACGAATTATGAACGAAATGCAGCTTAAATACGGATGCAACCCCAATCAGAAGCCATCGAGAATTTTTATGGAAGACGGTTCTGATCTTCCTATCGAAGTTCTCAACGGCAAGCCTGGATATATCAACCTCCTCGATGCTTTCAACGGCTGGCAGCTTGTCCGCGAGCTTAAAAAGGCAACGGGACTCTGCGCAGCAACATCTTTCAAGCACGTTTCACCAGCAGGCGCAGCAGTAGGACTTCCTCTTTCCGATACGCTCAAGAAAATTTACTGGGTAGACGACCTCGGCGAGCTTTCTCCGCTTGCCTGCGCTTATGCAAGAGCAAGAGGCGCTGACAGAATGTCTTCCTACGGCGACTTTATCGCTCTTTCAGATGTTTGCGACGTTTGCACGGCAAAGATGATACAGCGCGAAGTTTCCGACGGTGTTATCGCTCCGGGTTATACAGACGAAGCTCTCGAAATCCTCAGATCCAAGAGAAAAGGCACATACAACGTCATCAAGATCGATGAAAACTACAAGCCTGCACCTATCGAAACAAAGCAGGTGTTCGGCGTAACATTTGAGCAGGGCAGAAACGAACTTCCTATCGACAACGCTCTCCTTGAAAACATCGTAACAAGCAATAAGGATATTCCCGACGAAAAGAAGCGTGACCTTCTTATCTCGCTCATCGTCCTCAAATATACACAGTCCAACTCCGTTTGCTACGTTAAGGACGGTCAGGCTGTCGGTATCGGCGCAGGTCAGCAGTCGAGAATCCACTGCACACGCCTTGCAGGTCAGAAAGCCGACAACTGGTGGCTTCGTCAGTCCCCGAAGGTGCTCGGACTTGACTTCATCGACGGTATCCGCCGCGCAGACCGCGACAACGCTATCGATGTTTATATGTCCCCTGATGAGTATATGGACGTTCTCGCTGACGGCGCTTGGCAGAACATCTTCAAGACAAAGCCCGAAGTTTTCACCGCAGAAGAAAAGCGCGCATGGCTCGATAAGAACACAGGCGTTTGCCTTGGTTCGGACGCATTCTTCCCATTCGGCGACAATATCGAACGCGCACACAAGAGCGGCGTAGAATACATTGCACAGCCGGGTGGATCTATCCGTGATGACAATGTTATCGATACCTGCAACAAGTACAATATCGCAATGGCATTCACGGGAATCCGTCTTTTCCACCACTAATTTTCAATGCGTAATTCGGGATAACGCACAAAATTTACTGTAGGGGACGGGTTTCCCGTCTCGTTAAAATGCATCTGCTGAAAAAACGTAGGGGCGGATTCTATACCCGCCCGTTACATAAGATGTTTTTTCTTAGAAAAACGGATTTTATTCAAATTTCAAATTAATTTAAAGGGGTAAATGACATAATGAACAAAAAATTTATGACTGTAACAGCGTTCGCAGCTGCTTTGCTTATGCTCACAAGCTGCGGAACAGCCGACAACAGCAATACAGAGGAAACTGAAGCTACAACGACCGTCAGCGAGCAGACCGAAGAGGTGACTGTTTCGGAGACTTCCGATGAAACCGAAGCCGAAACTGAGGCAGAAACCGAAGAAACCGTTTCCGAAACGGAAGAAACAGCTGACGACACAGCACAGCTCACCACTTTCAGCGGTGATTTTTACACTATCTCGGTAGATACATCAAAGTGGGTCGATTTCAGCGAATATAAGCAGCTCGTTGCTGAAGCCGCAGAAAGCCTTGACAATGGAATTGACCTTACCGCAGAGGATTACAACGAACTTTGCGATGTTATGTATATGTATTCCGATGTTTCCAAAAGTGCAAACGTGAACGTTGTTTCCGCCGACCTTGGTGTTGAAATGGATATGGACGCTGAAGCTGTAGGACCGCTTATGGCTGATAGTTTCGACGCTGTTGAGGGATATAAATGCGACAGCTGGGAGAGTGTGACGATCAACGGCGAAAATGCTCTCAAACTCGTTATTTCCGCTGATGTTGGCGGAAGCAAGACCAATATGGTTCAGTATCAGCTTATAAAGGGTGGAAAGCAGATCGCCGTTACTCTTACTGTTGTTGATGCCGAAACAGATGATGCACTTCTTGCAGATTTTGACGCGCTTGTAAATACGATCGTCTTGAACTGATTGACCGCAGGGTGAATAAGCTCACCATTTTATAAAAAAGGACTGATAAAAATGAAAATATTAGTAGTTGGCGGCGGCGGCCGTGAACACGCCATTATAATGAAGCTTGCAGAGAGCAAGCGTGTTGAAAAGCTCTACTGTACCCCCGGCAACGGCGGTATCTCACGCTATGCCGAGTGCGTCAATGTCGGCGCAACCGATATTGACGGAGTTGTTGCACTCGCAAAGCAGCTCAAAGTCGATATGGTTGTTGTAGCTCCCGACGATCCGCTCGTTCTCGGAATGGTGGATGCTCTCAACGCAGAGGGCTTTATGACATTCGGACCGAACAAGGCTGCCGCAATCATCGAGGGCAGCAAGGTTTTCTCCAAAGACCTTATGAAAAAATACAATATTCCTACTGCAAAGTATGAAACCTTTACAGACAGTGCCTCCGCTATTGCTTACCTCAAAGAGCAGAACAGCTATCCCGCAGTCATCAAGGCTGACGGACTTGCACTCGGAAAGGGCGTAATAATCGCACAGAACGAGGAAGAAGCTGTTGAAGCTGTTAAGTCAATGATCGACGGAAAGCAGTTCGGCGAAAGCAGCTCGACCGTCGTTATCGAAGAATTCCTCACGGGTCCCGAAATTTCCGTCCTCTCGTTCACAGACGGCAAGACAGTCGTTCCGATGATCTCCTCAATGGATCATAAGCGCGCTCTCGACGGCGACAAGGGACTTAACACGGGCGGAATGGGAACTATCGCTCCGAACCCGTTCTATACCGAAGCCGTTGCAAAGGAATGTATGGAAAATATCTTCCTCCCGACAATGAATGCAATGAACGCCGAGGGCAGAAAGTTCAAAGGCTGTCTCTACTTCGGACTTATGGCAACACCAAAGGGCGTAAAAGTTATCGAGTATAACTGCCGCTTCGGCGACCCCGAAACTCAGGTCGTTCTTCCGCTCCTTGATACAGACCTCTGCGATATCTTCGAGGCAGTTTATAATGAAAAGCTCTCCGACCTCGATATCAAGTGGAAAAATGAGTGCTGTTCCTGCGTAATTATGGCAAGCGGCGGCTATCCGCAGAGCTATAAAAAGGGCATTGAAATGCACGGTATGGACGAAAAGGGTCAGGTCGACGGCGTCTTCGTTTACCACGCAGGCACAAAGTTTGAGAACGGCAAGTTCTACACCAACGGCGGACGAGTTATCGGCGTAACAGCAACGGGCGAAACTCTCCAAGCCGCACTCGACAAGTCCTATGAGGGTGTAAAGAAGATTACCTTTGAAGGCGCACACTACCGCAAGGATATCGGACAGAGAGCGCTCTCTAAGTAATTCGGAATTATATTTGTTCCGAAAATCACGAATAAAGACCAAATTTCCATAGGGACGGGTTTTCCGTCCCAAATCGCATTGGCCTTTTTATCCAAAAATAAACCTGTTTTCAAGGCTTCAATGTATGTCCTTTGAAAACAGGTTTTATTTTTTACGAAATAGCGAAGCTTAATTCCGAATTCTCAAAAACAACTCCACGCTGTGAATACTGTTTGCACCGTCAGCCGCAGCGGTTATGAGCTGCTTCATTGGCTTTGTGCGAACATCACCTGCAGCGAAAATCCCGCTTGCCGAAGTGATACAATCTTCACCCGCAACAACATATCCACCCTCGTTCAACCTGACTAAATCCTTTAAAGGGTCGGTCGCAGGTCTTGAACCCACTGCGATGAATACTCCGTCCGTGTTAAGGTATTCTTCTTTACAGCTTTGAATATAGCTGATAGAGGATATCTTCTCACTGCCGATAAATTCTTTCACTTCTGCATCAAGAATGAAGTGGATATTTTTCGTTTCTTCGGCTCTTTGGCAAAGCATTTTGTTCGCCCTTAACTCATTCCGACGGTGGATAACGTAAACTTCAGATGCTATCGGAGCAAGGAAAAGTGCGTCACCGAGCGCACTATCACCGCCGCCTATCACAGCTACTACCTTATTTTTGTAAAAAGCGCCGTCACACACCGCGCAGTAGGAAACACCCTTGCCCGAAAATCGTTCAAGACCCGTGATGTCAGGCTTTATAGGCTCTGTTCCTGCCGCATACACTACTGTTCTTGTCTGTAAAGGCTCTTCGCTTTGCAGCAATATTTCGTAAATTCCATTGTCAGAAATGATCTTTATGACTTCGCCCTCAATGAATTTCGTACCGAGAGCCTGCGCATGACGGCGAAATTTCATTCCAAGTTCATAACCGCTTTCTCCATACAGTCCGAGATAGTTGTCTACGCGGCTGCTGCCCGATATCTGCCCGATGCTTCCGCTTATTTTATCTATAACCGCATAGTTCAGCTGTGCGCGCCCTGCATATACTGCGGCGGAAAGTCCTGCCGTTCCGCTTCCGACTATAATTGTATCGTAGATCATATAAAATCCTCCGAATTGATAGGCTTTTTAAATATATTTTGTCCGAAAAATCAATAAATATTTCGTCGTGTAATCTTTACAAATGGTGAAAAAGGTGATATAATAAAAGTAAGTTTATTGTAACCACCCGATACAAAGGACGTAAATATGAAGATAGAACAAAATCAGAAATATCTAACAATTTCATTCTACACAGTCATTACATTTGCAATTTGTCTGCTTCTTGTCGTAATTGTTCAGAAATTCAGTGTTATAAGCGGCGCACTCGCTTCATTTGCAAAGGTCATCGCGCCTGTAACGTGGGGCATTGTTATTGCTTACATCGTTAATCCGCTGATGAAATTTTTTGAGCGTGTTTTCGGAAAGTGCTTTGAGAGAAAAAAGCCGCGAAGAAAGCTTGTTCGCTCGCTAAGCGTTGCTTTCGGTCTGCTTACGCTTCTTGCGGTGCTTTTTGCGATAGTCGCAGTTCTTTTGCCGCAGGTAGTTGAGAGCGTTATAGGATTGGCACGAAATTTTAACAGCTATCTGAATAATTTTGAAAGCTGGATATATAAATTTGTTGAGGACTATCCTGATATCTACAGCTTTGTGCAGACGCAGTTCGATAATCTCCAGCCGAAGCTGACCGATTTTATAAACAGCATAGTTCCCAAGCTCGGTGAGTGGGCTATCAAGCTCAAAGACGGCGCAATTGGTTTTATAGGCGGTCTTGGCGACTTTGTTATCGGCTTCATCGTTGCAATATATCTTCTTTTCAGCAAGGAAAAATTCATCGCCCAGATGAGAAAGTTCGTTGCGGCTGTTCTGCCCGAGGGCGGAAAAAACGCTGTTTACGGCGTTGCGGCGCGCACGAATAAAATGCTCGGCGGTTTCATTTCGGGTAAGCTTATCGACTCGACCATCATAGGTATCTTAACATTTATCTGTATGTCGATAATGAAAATGGACTTCGTTGCACTTATCAGCGTTGTTGTCGGTGTTACGAACATAATCCCGTTCTTCGGTCCGTTCATAGGCGCTATCCCGAGTGCATTTCTGCTGCTCGTTGCCGCTCCAAGACAGGTAATTCCGTTCGTTATCTTTATTTTTATCCTACAGCAGTTCGACGGAAATATCTTAGGTCCGAAGATCCTCGGCGACTCAACGGGACTTTCACCGTTCTGGGTAATGTTCGCTATCTTTGTAGGCGGAGGAATGTTCGGCTTCGCAGGAATGATACTCGGCGTTCCGATTTTTGCCGTGATTTATTCGCTCGTCCGCGATTTTGTCAACTATCTTCTCGAACGAAGAGGACTTTCAACACGAACTCTCGATTACTGTGCAAATGATGTGCCGATAGATGATGAAAAAAAGAACATAATGCATAAGTCGCTTTCGGCTATGTTCAAATTCAATAAAAAATCCGATTCGGAAGAACCGAAAAAAGACGATGAAAAATCGTCCGATGATAAAAAAGACTGATAAAACGGTCTTGTGAGTTTTTGAATTAAAACTTGGAAAGGAAAGTTTATGGTAAAGGATATTCAGCAGGAAATTTTGAGAATAAAGAAAGAAAAGGGCATCACAATACTTGCCCACAGCTATCAGGCAGAGGAAATTCAGGAGATCGCCGATTATACGGGCGACTCATTCAAGCTTTCACAGCTTGCCGCAGAGGATAAGAATGATACGCTCATTATGTGCGGCGTTCATTTTATGGCAGAAACCTGTAAGATCCTTTCCCCGAATAAGAAAGTTATTCTTTCCTGCCCCGAAGCAGGCTGCCCAATGGCAGAACAGATCACCGCAGAGGAGCTTATACAGCTCAAAGCAATGTACCCCGACTATACCGTCGTTGCCTATATCAATACTACCGCGGCACTTAAAGAACACGCCGATGTCTGCGTAACTTCAAGCTCCGCAGTTGAAATTTGCAAAAAGCTCGATGCAAAGAATATCCTCTTTATACCCGACTGCAACCTCGGTGCATTTGTAAGAGATCAGCTTCCCGAAAAGAATTTCAAACTCATTCAGGGCGGCTGTCCAATACACGCCGCTGTAAACGAAAAACAGGTCATCGCAGCTAAGGAAAAGCACCCGAACGCACTCGTCCTCGTTCACCCCGAGTGCCAGCCGTCCGTTTGCAGCCACGCGGATTACATAGGTTCGACCTCAGGCATCGTGAACTTTGCCAAGAATTCAGACGCAAAGGAATTCATCATCGGAACAGAAATTTCTATCTCCGAACATCTTCAGTATATTTGCCCCGATAAGAGCTTCTACCCACTTTCAAAGCACCTTATCTGCCCGAATATGAAGTCAACGACGCTCGTTGATGTTTATAACTGTCTTACAGGCAAGGGCGGACTTGTCATCGATATGCCCGAAGAGCAGATCAAACGTGCTTCGGTATGTATCGATAGAATGTTGGAACTCGGTTGATTTTTAATGCGTAATTTTGACATAGCTTACATTTGTTTGAGTTCCGCAAAGCCAACTAAAGTTTACGTTAATTCTGTAAGAATTTCGTTTTGTTTAAAGGGTGGTGGGTGTCCAGAGGGCATAGCCCTTGGTCGCAGGTCAATTTGACCTTTAGCAGAAAGCGAAATACCCTAAACTAACAGCACCAAGTATTGCCGCAATAGCGAAATATCTATAAGTTAAAAGGCGCAATTCACACAAAAAAGGTAAAACGAAATATGAGAAATCAGTTTCGTAAACCTAAAAAATGTGAATTGCGCCATTCTGTTTTTCTCAAAAATCTATCCTTGAAGCGAAAACCCACGAACAAAGTGAGTGGATTTTAAGCTTCAACACAACATGAACAGCTGTGCAGTTATGCTGAAAACAAAGATCGTAACAAAAAAGCACTTTTAAAACTAAACCAGCCGCCCACAAAAAAGTGAGCGGCTGGTTTGCTGTACCTCAGTCAAAAATAACGTAACCGTCTTTTCTTGCAACAGGTGAGGGAATATTGCCGTTAGCGTAGCCTAAAATGCAGTTGCCGATGCCGACATAGCGGTCATCAAGTCCCCATTTTTTCATAAATTCCTTGCCCTCATCGGACTGGAACATCTCTTTTGCACGGTGTATCCAGCAGGACGAAACTCCGAGTGAAGCCGCAGCATTCATAAGATTTCCCATAACGAGCGTTCCGTCTTCGAGATATGTGTGCGAGGAAGTGTCCGAGAAAACTATTACTACCGTCGGCGCACCGTAGAAAGGATCAACGTCCTTACCCATTACCTGAGCATTGAGCTTTGAAAGCTTCGCAATGGTTTCCTTGTCCTTGACAACGACCATAACGGCAGGCATCTTGTGCATTCCGCTCGGAGCATATTCACCTGCGAGCAGTATCTCTTTCAGAACATCATCGGGAACGGGTGTATCCTTGTAGGAGCGTACACTTCTTCTTGTTGTAAGGGTTTTTATTGTTTCATTCATAAAATTATCTCCATAAATACTGTAAATCAATTGACTTTACAACTGATTTGCTTTGCTATCTTATATTCTTTGAAAAACGGCGTATCTGCGTCATATTTGAGCGTGTGAAGTTTAAGCACTTTACAGCTTTTCTTCAAGCTTCAATCTCGAAATGTTGGCATCAACACCGTGCTTGTCCGCAAAGCGTACAGCTGCATCGGTCAGCTTGGCACTGTTTTTCTCGAAAAGCGAAAGCACAAGCTTGTCCTGCTCCTCCTGCGGAATGAAGCGCAGAAAGTTTTCCAAAACTCCCGGAGCTTCCGCCGCATCAAGCACCGCGGACGGCAGGGGAATATCCGCCTTGTTGATATAAGGCAGAACCGCTCTTATAATTTGCGCGTAATTAACATTGTCAATATCAACTGTAAATCTGAATTTCATCTATTTTCTCACTTAAAAAAGAATTTGCAGTCCGAACACAAAACGCGCTCGGACTGCAGAGGTTATGTAACTTTATCAAAGAAGCGACTTGTAAAGCTCGCTGATCTCTTCAACGGAAGTATCTCTTGGGTTGCCCGGACGGCAAGCATCATCATAAGCCGACTGTGCAAGGAACGGGATATCCTCAGGCTTAACGATGTCCTTGAGGTCAGCAGGAATTCCAACGTCCTTGGAAAGCTGCTTAACTGCATCAATAGCAGCCTTTCTGTATTCCTCCTGCGACATTTCATCAACGCCCTTTACGCCCATTGCTCTTGCGATCTCACGGTATTTTTCACCCGTTGCAGGAGCGTTGTATTCCATAACTGTCGGAAGAATGATAGCGTTTGCAACACCGTGCGGTGTGTCATAGAGCGCACCGAGAGGGTGAGCCATTGAGTGAACGATGCCAAGACCAACGTTCGAGAAGCCCATACCTGCAACATACTGACCGAGAGCCATATCTGTTCTGCCTTCCTTGGTGTTAGCAACTGCACCGCGGAGGCTTCTGGAAATGATCTCGATTGCTTTGAGGTGGAACATATCGGAAAGCTCCCAAGCGCCCTTGGTGATGTAACCTTCGATAGCGTGTGTGAGTGCATCCATACCTGTTGCGGCGGTAAGTCCCTTTGGCATCGAGGACATCATATCAGGGTCAACGAATGCAACTACAGGAATGTCGTGAGGGTCAACGCAAACCATCTTTCTGTTCTTTGCTGCATCTGTGATAACGTAGTTTATAGTAACTTCTGCTGCTGTGCCTGCTGTTGTAGGAACTGCAAGGATAGGAACAGCCTTGTTCTTCGTGTCAGCAACGCCTTCAAGGCTTACAACGTCCGCAAATTCGGGGTTTGCAATGATAATGCCGATAGCCTTTGCTGTGTCCATAGATGAACCGCCGCCGATAGCGATGAGGTAATCCGCACCTGCTGCCTTGAAAGCAGCAACGCCCGACTGAACATTTTCAATGGTCGGATTAGGCTTGATCTCGGAATAAAGTGTATAAGCAAGTCCTGCGTTGTCAAGAACATCGGTTACTTTCTTTGTAACGCCGAACTTGATAAGGTCAGGGTCGGAGCATACGAGAGCCTTTTTGAAGCCTCTGCCCTTAGCTTCATCAGCGATAGCGTTTATAGCGCCTGCACCGTGATAGGAAGTTTCATTGAGGATAAATCTGTTTGCCATTTTAAAGCACTCCTTTTTATTTTTTAGTCTGAAAAGCCTGAGCTTCTCTAAAAATCAATTTTTGAGCCGTTTTATGCAATATTTGCGGCGTAATCAAGCAGAACCGTCAAAATTCCATAAGTTCTGCTTAAAATATGTAAAAAGTCACCTCGTTTTCGTCTTGATTTATCTATATTATACAACGCAACATATAATTTGTCTACAAAAATATATAAATTTACCAAAAATCTTTTGTGAACTTTTTTGTGCAGTTTTCACAAAGCTATCATATTAAAAAGAAATATATTTGACGCAAGTAAATGTGAGGCCGGACGGCGTTTTTGACTTATTAAAATAATCAGAACGTAAAAAAACTGTTTTGAAAATATTATCAATATGTAAAAACGTGAAGAAATTACTTCCGTTTGTGATAAGGTTGTGATATAATATTTTTATGATTACTATTCGGGAGAAGTTCAGCTCCCACTTATTCGGAGGATTCAAATGTCAGTCAAAGATGAGTTTATCAGCGCAAGAAAAAACGCTTTGGAGAAGTATTTCGCCAAGCTTAACGATATGCAGAAAAAAGCCGTTTTCACGACCGAAGGACCTGTTCTTATCTTAGCAGGCGCAGGAAGCGGAAAAACTTCCGTGCTTGTCAACAGAATTGCGAATATGGTGAATTTCGGCTCGGCTTATTCCGATATGAACGTGCCTGCTTCGGCAAACGAGGACGATGTGACTTTCCTCGAATCCTATAACGGCGAAAAGGACGAGGAAACTGTCCAGCGCCTTAAAGAAATTGCTGCCGTTAACCCCGTTGACCCGTGGAAGATAATGGCTATCACCTTTACGAACAAAGCCGCAGGCGAGCTTAAGGAACGACTTGAAACAATGCTCGGCACGAACGCCGAAAACATCACAGCCGCAACTTTCCACTCAGTCTGCGTGAGAATTTTAAGACGTGAGATAGAGCGCATCGGCTACGGTCACGACTTCGCTATCTATGACAGCGACGACAGCCTTCGTCTGCTCAAATCCTGTTACGAAGCGCTCGATATGTCCGATAAAATTTTCAACCCGAAAGCCGTTATCGCCGCAATCTCCCACGCCAAAGACAACCTTCTCACCCCTGAACTCTACGCAGAGCAGACGGCCGGAGATTACTATAAAATAGGTATATCAAAGCTCTACACAGCTTACCAGAAAAAACTCGTTGCAGCGAACGCAGTCGATTTTGACGATATAATCTGCCTTACCGTTCGTCTTTTCACAGAGTGCAGCGATGTTCTTGACCATTACAGCAACCGCTATCGCTACATAATGGTGGATGAGTATCAGGACACGAACTATGCACAGCTTCGCCTTGTAACGCTTCTTTCGGAAAAGTTCGGAAATATCTGCGTTGTTGGCGACGATGACCAGTCTATCTATAAATTCCGCGGCGCAACTATCGAAAATATTCTTAAATTTGAGGAACAGTTCGGCGGCGCAGTTGTAATTCGACTTGAACAGAACTACCGCTCAACTCAGAATATCCTCAATGCCGCAAACGCCGTTATCGCAAATAACAGCAGCCGAAATGACAAGAAGCTTTGGACAGATGTCGGCGACGGCGACAAAATAACCCTCTTCAAAGCCATAGACGAACACGGCGAGGCAAGCTTTGTCGCAAACACTATTTCAGAGCAGAACAAGGACGGCAAGGAGTTCCGCGACTTCGCAGTTCTCTACCGTACAAATGCCCAGTCGAACGTACTTGAACGTGAATTTACACTCAAAGGTATCCCGTACCGCGTTATCGGCGGTCTGCGATTCTATGACCGCAAGGAAATCCGCGATATGATCGCGTACCTCTCCGTAATAAATAATAGTATGGATATGCTCCGCTTCAAGCGAATTATCAACGAGCCAAAGCGCAGCATCGGCGACGCGACCGTTTCAATGATTGAGCAGATCTCCGACGACCTCGGAATTTCACCTATAACCATTATGCAGGACGTTGAGCAGTATCCAATGCTCGGCAAAAAGGTCGCTCCGCTTAAAAAAGCAGCCGCAATGTTTGAACGCCTTGCTGAATTCGCCGCAAATGAACCTCTCGATGAACTCGTTGACGAAGTTCTCGATGTCACAGGCTACGGCAACTATATGCGTTCGCTCGGCGAAGAGGGAATAGGCAAGCTTGAAAATATTGCCGAACTCAAATCCAATATCCAAAATTATATCAACAGCAAGACCGAGGACGAAGAACCGTCACTTTCCGAGTTCCTCGAGGAAATCTCACTCTTCACCGATGCCGACAGAATGGACACCACGACCGATGCCGTGAACCTTATGACTATCCATTCCGCAAAGGGACTCGAATTTGACACAGTCTTTATCGTTGGCGTGGAAGAGGGCATCTTCCCGAGCAAGAGAAGTATGGACACCGTTGAAGACCTCGAAGAAGAGCGCCGCCTTGCTTATGTTGCAATAACCCGTGCAAAGCGCAAGCTCTATATCTCACACGCCGTAAGACGAATGATGTACGGTTCAACAACGATGAATACTATCTCGCGCTTTGTCAAGGAAATTCCTGCCGAGTATGTCGAAAGGATAGACAGCACCGCCAATAACCACGACGAGGAAACCGAAGACGACAGCTTCATCGTAGCTGCTCCGACCTATGACTTAAAGAGCCAGATCGTAAATCAGCAGCTCAAAAAAGCACAGAAAAGCGATGCCGACTACAGCGTAGGCGAAAGAGTAGCGCATAATATGTTCGGCGAGGGAACAATTATCTCGGTAAAGAAAATGTCCAACGATGCAATGCTCGAAATTGCCTTTGATAAGGTTGGAACAAAGAAGATAATGGCAAACTTCGCAAGACTGAAGAAGCTTTAAAAAACGCAAAAAAGCGATACACGGGATATTCTCTCGTGTATCGCATTTTTTATGATATAAAATTGGTGCAGTCAGCAATGCGAATTGTGACTGCACCATATATTATTTCTATTGAGAACAGTGAAATAAAATTCCGCATTCCGAATTAACCCCTAAACTCTTCTTCCTTATTTTCCAGCAAAAATCCTATAACATTTGTATAGAAAAGTTCGGGATTAAGGTGTATCTTTTCCTTTATCATCTCAGCCTGGTCGCGGTCGGGGGCATAGATAGAAAAGTGCATAAGCTCCAGCTCATCGCCGCCTATTGTACAATCGACGTTATATCCCGTTGCGGTTTCTGTAATGTCGATTTTCGCTTCCTTGTCACGCTTCTGCGCCGAGAAAAATGCGAACGCCGATTTCAGCAGCCGCTTGCGGAAGTGGTAGGGGACATAATCGTTATAACATTCCGCACTTTGTCTGCCTTTTTCTTCAAGTTGGAAAAAGTTTTCGTCGTTTTCCTCAAATTTTGTTACCGCACCGCTTTTCAGCAGCTCATCGATAGCTTGGTTGTAGTGAAAATAGTTCACGGCTTCGCTTTTCATAACTATTTCGTAAAGCTCTTGTTCGGAGATCGGTTTTTCTATCTCGTCGAGGAGATAGCAGACTGCGATCTTTACCGAGTGGAGCGTGGAAATTTCTGTTTTGAAATCCTGCAAGATCAGAACTCCCCTTTATCAGAAGTTTGGATAATCGAGCATATGCGAAAGTATCGCGATATTCGCTGCCGCTTCAACGCAGGGGACAGCTCTCGGTACAACGCAGGGGTCATGTCTGCCCTTTATCTCGATAACTCCGTTCGTGAGATTGCCGTAGTCGATAGTCTGCTGCGGCTGTGCAATGGACGGTGTAGGCTTGAACGCAACTCGGAAGATGATAGGCATACCCGAGGAGATACCGCCGAGGATACCACCGTGGTTGTTGGTCTTTGTAAGAACGTGACCGACTTCATTCACATAAAATTCGTCGTTGTTCTGACTGCCAAGCATTGTTGCAACTTGGAAGCCTGCGCCGAATTCGATTCCCTTGACCGCAGGAATACCGAAAACGATCTGCGCGATGCTGTTTTCGAGTCCCTCAAAAATTGGCGAACCAACGCCTGCGGGAACATTCGTTACCGCACATTCAACGATACCGCCGAGGCTGTCGAGCGAACGGCGCGCAAGGTCGATGTCATCATACATAGCCTGACCCTTTTTGTCGCTTATAGTTGGGAACTTTTTGTGGCGAAGTGCGATTATCTGTTCACGCGAAATTTCAAGCGGATTGAACTTCGTGTCCTTGATATTGTGTATCTGTGCGATGTGAGTACCCGTGTAAATTCCGCGGCGTTCAAGAATCTGACCGCAAACTGCGCCTGCAAAGCAGAGCGGAGCGGTAAGTCTGCCCGAGAAGTGTCCGCCGCCGCGAACATCGTTGAAGCCCTTATAGCGTAGAGCACCCGTGTAGTCAGCGTGTCCCGGACGTGCAAGCTTTGAGATGTTGCCATAGTCCTGCGAGTGCTGGTCGGTGTTGTTTATGAAAGCTGCAAGGGGAGTACCCGTTGTGTAGCCGTTGTGAACGCCCGACATAATGTTCGGGAGGTCTTTTTCGCTTCTCTGCGTGGAGGTTGCGTCCTTTTTAGGCGCACGTCTTGCCATAAAGTTGCGAAGCTCTTCGAGGTCGATATGCTCTCCGGGAGGAAGATTATCGATAACAACGCCGATTGCAGGGCCGTGCGATTCGCCGAATATCGAAACTGTTATATTGTGATTCCAAAAAGATGACATCATTTTCAGTCCTTTCTTACCATTAAAGGTCAGTGCTAATTTTTCCGCCAAGCTTTTTAAAATCCTGCCAGAAATCGGGGTAGCTCTTTGAAACAGCCTGCGCATCGGTTATTGTTATATCTCCGTCTGCCTTTGTCGAAGCAACAGCCGAAGCCATAACGATACGATGATCGTTGCAGCCGTCGATTATTCCGCCCGTGAAAGAACGAACGGGGTGTATTTCAAGGAAATCATCGCCGTAAACGACGTTTCCTCCGATAGCATTTATTGCGTCTGCGATCGCTTTGAGTCTGTCGCTTTCCTTTATTTTAAGGCGCTTTGCGTTAACTATCCTGCTCACATCTTTGGTGAAGCAGCCGAACACCGTCAGTATCGGAACAAGATCGGGAATATCGGAAACATCGACCGTGAAAGGCTCATATTCGCCGCAGCCGACCTTGCCGTAACCCGACTTTTCGAGAATTTCGCATATCTGCTTGTCGCCCTGAACGGAAGCTTCGTTGAGATTTCCTATCTCTATTTCCGAGCCGAGCGCATTTGCAACATAATAGAACGCAGCCTGCGAGTAGTCGCCCTCAACTGCGCAGTCGGCAGCCTTGTAACGCTGATTTCCCTTTATATTGTAGACGGGGAAGCCCGCGTCCGAAACGCTTTCATCGACCTCAACGCCGAAAACTTTCAGCGCAGCTATCGTCATATCAGCATAAGGCTTCGATTCAAGCTTTGAGGTGAGGATTATCCTGCTGTCCTCGGTGCAAAGCGGCAAAGCGAACAGCAGTCCCGTGATGAATTGCGATGAAACATCGCCCTCAATGTGAAAATCACCGCCGCAAAGCTTTCCGCTCATCGTGAACGGCATAACTCCGTCCGTGTGAACGAAGCTCACGCCTTTCTGTGAAAGTTCGCGCTTGTATGGAGTTATCGGTCGGGTCGGGAGCTTTCCGCTGCCCGAAAATTCCGTGTCACAGCCGAGCGCAGCCGCAACGGGAATGATGAAGCGAAGCGTTGAGCCACTCTCACGGCAGTTGATCTTAGCCGAGGAAGAGGGGACACCGATACCTTTTATGGTGTAAACATTTCCGTCATTGACGATCTTCGCTCCGAGCGCTGTCATAGCGTCAACAGTTGCGTCAATGTCCTCGGAGGGGTTCACAGCGCTGACCTCGGAAACGCCGTCAGCGAGTGAAGCAGCGATTATCATTCTGTGGGAAAAGCTTTTGGAGGACGGAGCGCTTGTCCTGCCGATAAGTCCCGACGGTGTTATAGTAACGTTCATATTTTCTCCTGTTATTTTTCAAGGAATTCAAGGAATTTTTCAACGGGCATCTTTACAGCAGACGATTTTCCGACTTCACTGCAAATAATGATGCTTATGCTGCCGCTTTCGCGCTTTTTATCGTTAAGGCAAGCACCGCCGAGTTCGTGCTCGGCAGGCTCAACTTCAACATTCAGCTTGTAGCGTTCAAGGCAGGCGATAAGACGGTCGGTAAGACCCTTTTCAGCCATATCCTGCTTCTCGGCAAGCCTTGTTATCATTCTCATTCCGACAGCAACAGCCTTGCCGTGAGTGATACCCGTGTAATTATAGTATTGCTCGATAGAGTGCGCAAGCGTGTGACCGAAGTTGAGGAGCATACGCTCGCCCTTGTCGAATTCATCGGCTTCAACAACATCGCGCTTTATCGAAACGCACTGCTCGATGACATTCTCGGAAATTTCTCTGATATTGTCAAGCGTTCTTGTTTCAAGCAGCTCGAAAAGCGGAGCAGACTTTATCATTCCGTATTTTACGACTTCGCCCATTCCGTCAATGAGGAATTCCTCGGGGAGCGTGTCAAGCGTAGCCGTGTCGCAGATAACGAGCTTAGGCTGCTTGAATGCGCCGACGAGATTTTTTCCCTCGGGCAGGTCGATAGCCGTCTTTCCGCCGACCGATGAATCCACCTGTGCAAGCAGGGTAGTCGGTATCTGTACGAAGTCAAGACCTCTCAGAAATGTAGCCGCAGCATAGCCCGTTATGTCGCCGACAACACCTCCGCCGAGCGCAACAAGAGCGTCCGTGCGTGAGATGTGCTTTTCACATAAAAAGCTGTAAATGTTGAGCAGTGTAGCCGTGCATTTGGAAGCTTCACCGTGCGGAAATACGAATTTATATACCTCAAAGCCGCTTTTTTCAAGGCTTTTTACGACTTTTTCACCGAAAAGCGCATCGACCGTATCATCGGTTATGACCGCAAATTTCTGCGCCTTTGTGACAGCCTTGATGTATTCACCGCAGCCGTCAAGCATATCTTTTCCGACAATGACTTCATAATTTATCGAAGCTTTTACGGGTATTCTTGTGTATTCCATTGATAAACCGCCGTTTTCCGACATTTTTTAGGAAAACGTACTCCTTTCCGATGAAATTTTTTAGCCGATAGTTCTTCCGAGATAGCCGCAAAGACCGCTGATCTTCTTCATTGTTTCCTTGAACATATCAGGTGTGAGCTGCTGACCACCGTCGGAAAGTGCAGCCTTAGGATTGCAGTGAACTTCGATCTCGAGAGCATCTGTGCCTGCAACAACAGCGGCAAGAGCCATAGGATCGATAAGTGAGATCATACCTGTTGCATGTGAAGGGTCAGCACAAACGGGGAGATGTGACTTCTGCTTGAGAAGCGGAATAGCGGAAACATCGAAGGTGTTTCTTGTCATTGTTTCAAATGTGCGGATTCCGCGCTCGCAAAGGATAACGTTCGGGTTGCCCTCGGACATTATGTATTCTGCGGACATAAGTGTTTCTTCGAGCGTGTTTGCAAGACCTCTCTTAAGAAGAATAGGCTTTGTTGTCTTGCCGAGAGCCTTAAGAAGCTCAAAGTTCTGCATATTTCTTGCGCCGACCTGAATAACATCGATCTCGTCAAAGAGAGGAAGATCGGACTGGCTCATAATTTCGGTAACGATAGGAAGTCCCGTTTCAGCCTTAGCTTTGAGAAGAAGCTTGATGCCCTCTTCACGAAGACCCTGGAAAGAGTAAGGGGACGTTCTCGGCTTGAATGCACCGCCGCGGAGCATTGTTGCGCCGGCTTCCTTTACAGCGTGAGCGGTAGTGAGTATCTGCTCCTCTGTTTCAACAGAGCAAGGACCTGCGATGACCTGAAGAGAACCATCGCCGATCTTTCTGCCGCCTGCTTCGATAACAGTATCATCGGGGTGGAACTTGCGGTTAGCCTTTTTGTAAGGCTCCTGTACACGCTTGATCTCTTCTATGCAGTCCTGAGCATAAAGGTTGTGCATATCAACTGCGGAAGTATCACCGATAAGACCGATGATGTGCTGACTTGCGCCCTGAATGTGGTTGGTCTTCAATCCCTGTTCTTTGAGAAGCTCATCCAGCTTTTCAACGGATTCGGGTGAAGCGTTGTTCTTAAGAATGATGATCATTTTCTTTTCTCCTTAATTCCTTAATATATAAATTTAAATTATATACTTTTTTGCGGCAAAACGGTGGAAATCCACGCACTTAATATACGAATGTGCAGTCGGGGAGCTGCTCCGCAAGATAATCCATATCCTCCGCAGGAATATCAAGACCCTGCATATAAAGCTTTTTCAGCATTATGAGCGAAGCCGCAGGACGGATATTCGTTATCGGATTGTTGCTTATTTTCAGCCATTGGAGCGAAGTCAGCGACATAAGCGGCTCAATAGAACCGATGCTGTTGTTTTCGAGATAAAGTTCGTTAAGGTCACCCATAGTCGTCAGCGGAGTGATATCGGAAATATCATTGTTCTGCAAATGAAGTCCGATCATTTTGTCCATTCCGCTCAAAGCGGTTATACTATTAATATTGTTATCGTTAAGGCGAAGAAGTTCAAGCTGCCTTAAATTCGTCAGCGGCGAAATATCACTAACATGGTTGTCGGAAATATCAAGTGCTTTAAGATGAACAAGTCCGTCAAGAGAGGAGATGTCGCTGATGTTATTCGAGCGAAGATAAAGGCTTTCCAGTCCGACAAGTCCGGCAAGAGGCGAAAGATCTTCGACCTTGTTCTTGAAAAGCGAAAGATTTTTCAGCTCGGTCAAGCCTTTGAGCGGCGAAAGATCGGTAATGTTGTTCTGATATATCTGAAGCTCGGTCAGATTTACCATATATTTGAGCTCAACAATATCCTCATCGTTCAAGTCCATATTGCTCAAAGTGAGCGAGGTAAGCTCAGTGCTGTATTCCTTGTCTTTTATAATAATAGTAGCAGGAAGCTTAGCCATTACCTTTTCTTTTTCGGCAACAGCTTCGCTCACCGCAGGATTATCCTTTCCGTTGAGGTAATCCTCCTTGTTTTTTATCTTTATATCGGGGACAGTTTCCGCTTTGAGCGAAGAAACATCATGTTCCAGCGATTCTATCTGCGATTGAAGCTCGGAAACATCGGGCTGAGGCTCTTCATCAGCCTTGTTCAGAAATGGCAGTGAGCAGGAGCAAAGCGATAAAGCCATTGCAAAGCAGGAAATAAGAGCAGCTGCTTTAGTATGCTTCATAAAAATCGTCCTTTCCAAAGTAAATGCATAAACAGCGGAATTTGCTTGCGGATTTATCAAAACATTCATATCAATTATATACCAAACCCGTCCCAAAGTCAAGTGCTGACGGGAAAAAATGGGGGAAAAAGGCTTTGCAATATGTTTTATAAAAAACTTGACCGCAATTATCTGCTGTGGTATAATAAATTGTCCGCATTTTGCACAAAATAAACGTTCCAAACTCTCGAAAACCGCATAAATGCGACGAAATTCAGTAAAAATCAAAAAATGAAATGAAAATAGAGAACCGTAGAGAAAACGAGCAAAACAGAGAGATTTAGAGAGATTGAGGGATATATTTTAAAAATTCGGCAAAATGACAATTGACATTGGACGCATCGCCGTGTATAATAATAAACGTTGTGTCCGACGTGTATCAGAATGTAAGTGGAGTTGCCTGCATTGAATGATATCAGTTCGGCAATATCTACTAAAAATAAAAGGAGAATGACTATGTCAACTTATATGCCTAAGGCTAACGAAATCAGCCGTAAGTGGTATGTTATTGATGCAGAGGGCAAATCCCTCGGTCGTGTAGCGGCTGCTGCAGCATCAATTCTCAGAGGCAAGAATAAGCCTACTTTCGCACCTCACGCAGACTGCGGAGATAATGTTATCATCATCAACTGCGCAAAGGCAGTTCTCACAGGAAAGAAACTTGAACAGAAGACTTTCAAGTGGCACACAGGCTGGATCGGCGGACTTAAGGAAACCAAGTACAGCGATATGATGAAGAATAATCCGGAAAAGGCAATGACAATTGCTGTAAACGGAATGCTTCCGAACAACACACTCGGCAGAGCAGCACTCACAAGACTCAGAACCTATGCAGGTGCGGAGCACGAGAACGCAGCTCAGAAGCCTGAAATGATCGAAATATAAGGAGGAAGCCGAAATGTACGAATCTAAACAGCCTTATTTTTATGGCACAGGCAGAAGAAAAAGCTCCGTTGCAAGAGTAAGAGTTTACGCAGGCAGCGGCAACGTTACCATCAACGGAAGAAATATCGACGATTACTTTGGACTTGAAACACTCAAGCTCCTCGTTAGACAGCCTCTTACACTCACAGAAACAGCTGATAAGTTCGACATCGTTTGCACAGTTGCAGGCGGCGGTGTAACAGGTCAGGCAGGCGCTATCCGTCACGGCCTTTCCAGAGCACTTCTCCAGTACGATGCTGAGCTCCGTCCTGTTCTCAAGAAGGCAGGATTCCTCACTCGTGACCCAAGAATGAAGGAAAGAAAGAAGTACGGCTTAAAGGCTGCTCGTCGCGCTCCTCAGTTCTCCAAGAGATAATTATTGCCCTTACAAACAATATTTCAACATTGTTTGGGGCGAAATTACCGCTTTTGGTCAGTTAACCAACATCATAACCGCTGTGTTTATGCATAGCGGTTATTTTTGTGCCTAAATATAAAACCAAGTCCCGAAGAATTGATCTTTCGGGACTTGGTTTATTTCATATGGCATAAATTTATTCATCATACCTATCAAGAAAATTGTGAATACCGTTTTTGTCTTTGTACTGAACGACCGCATTAAGGTCAACATTTTCAATGCTGCGGAATATGTTCATCTCGACCTGCGGATTTACCTTTTTCAGATCGGCAATAAGATGCTTTATCTCCTGACGCTTTGAAACAGGACCCGTCGGATTGCAGGTCGTGCAGGTGTCCGTGAAACGGCAGGCGCATTGAATAAAATGCAAACCGTTGTAGTCACGCCAATGCTTGATGTCGTCCTCACGGATAAGATACATCGGGCGGATTATCTCCATTCCCTCGAAATTATCACTGTGAAGCTTTGGCATCATCGTCCTTACCTGACCGCCGTAAAGCATACTCATAAGTATCGTTTCAATAACATCGTCAAAGTGATGTCCGAGTGCAATTTTGTTGCAGCCGAGCGCCTTTGCCTTGCTGTAAAGATGACCTCTTCTCATTCTCGCGCAAAGATAGCAGGCGTTCTTGTCAACGTTATAGACCGACTGAAAAATATCCGACTCGAAAACAGTTATTGGTATCGACATCGAAGCCGCGTTTTTTTCAATAATGTTGCGATTCTCGGGACTGTAACCTGGATCCATTACAAGAAATACAAGCTCAAACGGGAACTTCTGATGCCTCTGCATCTCCTGAAAAAGCTTCGCCATAAGCATCGAGTCCTTGCCGCCAGAAATGCAAACCGCGATTTTGTCATTCGGCTGAACAAGCTCATAGGTGATAACAGCCTTTGCGAATTTGCTCCAAAGCGAGTGATGAAACTTCTTTTGTATGCTTTTTTCTACCTGATCGGTGATCTCTCGGTTCTCCAGTTCTATACGAAGCCAGTCTACATATCCGCCTGCAAGATTGTATGCGTCAAAACCCTTTTCGCAAAGCGCATCTGCAGCATCACGGCTTATAAGTCCACTCTTGCAGCATATAACAAGCTTTTTATCGGCAGGAAGTTCCGCATCTTCAAGCTTTTCCTGCGGAATGTTCACCGCGCCGTCAATGTGACCGTAAGAAAAAGCGTATTCATCACGCATATCGATAAGCACATATGAATCGGCTGAAAGCTTTTTCAGCTCGGAAACAGTAATTTCGTTGTTCATTTGCTTTTGATTTCCTTTCAAAAAAATGTTCGAGGAATATTATATCACATAAATCCGATTATGTCTATATGCTTTGTAAACAAACAGCGCAGAATATTAAAAAAGTTCAGAATATCTGCATTGACAATAAAATCCTAAAGTCGTATAATATCAAACGTATATTTATATGATAAAAGGAGATATTTTCTTGGAAAATAACGAAAAGCGAATACAAAAAGCTTTTAAATTCGCTTTTCCGAAAACCCTGCCTATCTTCGCAGGCTTCTGGTTTCTCGGAATGAGCTATGGCATATTGATGCGTGTAAAAGGGTTCAGCTTCGTTTATCCATTGCTGATGAGCATGACAATATTCGGCGGCTCGCTTGAATTTATCGCAGTTTCAATGCTTCTAAGCACATTTGCACCACTCCAGACCTTTCTTGTCGCACTCGTTATACAGCTCAGACACCTTTTTTACGGCGTTTCGATGCTCGAAAAATACAAAGGCACGGGTTGGAAAAAGCCTTATCTTATCTTTGGTATGTGCGATGAAAGCTTCTCGATAAATTACAGCACCGAGATACCCGAGGACATCGACAAAGGTTGGTTCTACTTCTTCGTAACACTTCTCAATCAGATATATTGGGTAACGGGCGCAACGATAGGCGGTCTGCTCGGCAACCTCATAACGTTCAATACCGAGGGACTTTCGTTCGTAATGACGGCGATGTTCGTTGTTATCTTCCTCGACCGGTGGCTAAAGGAAAAACAGCATATCTCGTCCGTTATCGGTCTTGGCGTTTCGCTTTTGTGCCTTGTGATCTTTGGCAAGGACAGCTTTATTATACCGACAATGATATGCATTGTCGTGATGCTCACATTGTTCCGCAAGCCTATTGAGGAAAAGGAGGGAAAAGTATGACCCTAACACAGCAAATAATCACCGTTGCCCTCTGCGCTCTCGGCACGATGATAACAAGATTTTTGCCGTTCATAGTTTTCCGTTCGGATAAGCCTACACCGAAATATATTCAGTATATCGGAAATGCTCTTCCGCCTGCGATATTCGGTATGCTCGTTATATATTGCCTTAAAGATGTTTCGCTTCTCGGCGGAAGTCACGGTATTCCCGAGGCTATTGCGATAGTCGCGGTTATTGCACTTCACCTCCGGAAAAAGAATATGCTCCTCTCAATTGCAGGCGGAACGGTCTGCTATATGCTTTTGGTGCAGTTTGTCTTCTAAGCATTTCACGCCGCATAAATGCATTTTACATATCAAAAGCTTGAATCTTTCTTTGGTTGTGATATGATGTTATCATCAGCAAAAAGGAGATGCAGCTTATGAATATCGTATTGCTTGTTTTATTATGTGCCGCAGAAGTGGTTTTTGCAGTCTTGGCGATAAAGCGCCGACCCGACAAGGAAAAGTGGCAGACCGAACGCCTTATATGCAATGCAGGTCAGCTCGGAGTGTTTCTGATAATGCTCCTCGCACCGAGCATTGATATGAGTGTTCGCTTCAAGGGTCTGTTCGCGCTTCTCCTGCTTCGTATTATAATTGCTTTTGCAGGTTGGCTCATTGCGAAATATACCCCGTCAAAGCCGAAACGCCCATCGATGATGATATTGAGCGCCGTTCTGTCAGCTGTCATCATATTGGGGAGCCTTGTACCGTCATTTATGTTCACTTCGTATGACGGATTGCCGACCTCGGGCGAATATTCTGTTGCCTCGGCAAAGGCTATTCTTATCGATGAGAGTAGGGCAGAGGAGTTTGAAACGGACGGCTCGAAGCGTGAAGTTCCGATTTATTTCTTTTACCACGAAAATGCCGCAAGCGGTGAAAAATTCCCACTGGTGCTGTTCTCGCACGGTGCGTTCGGCTATTACAAGAGCAATTATTCTACCTATGAAGAGCTTGCTTCAAACGGATATGTTGTCATTGCGACCGAACACCCGTATCATTCGATGTTCACCGAGGATACAAACGGAGATAATGTATATCGAATCGGTCGATAACAGAACTTTTATCTATACTTTACAAAAAGTATATGAGTCCAAACAGCGCATCTATGAGCTTGAAGAGAATTTAAAACCGAAACATTTTCTGCGGATATCGAAATTATCGCTTGTGAATCTTATGAAAATAATCTCGGTGAAGCCTGCGCTCGGCGGAAGATTCAGCGCCGTGCTTTCCAACGGCGAGGAGATAATCATTTCGCGCAAATATGTTTCCGAGCTGAAAAAAGTTTTGAGAGGTGACGAAGTATGACATTCAAAGAGCATTTCAAATCGGTGATGTCGATGTATTTCATTATTGTGACGCTTGTAAACGCCGCAACGTTTATCCTCGGCAGTATTTTTCGCCCCGACCAGACATCCGGATATGAAGCCTTTCTCTCACCGCTTATCTATGCGGCGGTTGCCCTCGTCCCGATGCTTTGTATGTATTCAAAAAGAGAGCTTACGTTCAGGCAGTATATATTGAGGGAAGTGTTCCAGCTGTTTGCGATAGAAGCCGTTCTTATTATTTTCGGACTCGGTACGGAAAGCCTTTTGCCCGAGAACCGAAAGCTTACAGCTGCATTTGCATTATCCGTGCTTGTGATATACGTTCTCGTCATTATAATAACATGGCTGTTCGACCTCAAACAGGCAAAGACGATAAATTCCGACCTGAAAAGCTTTCAAAGCAGATTTTCGGATAAAACAAATTGATGAATATTTCCCTCAAAAATTTTCGATAAATTGGTTGACAAACAAAACCGACAGTGCTATAATATCAAAACCGCCATTCGCAATTGGCGGTTTTTTAGATAATTGACATAAGGAGGAAAATTTATGGAGAAGATCATCTTTAAACTCGAACAGAAAATGTGGAAAACAGACTTCGCTGATATAAAAAAGCCGCCGTTCCCCAATTGCGGAGAACGGCGGTAGTTTTATGCCGGAATTACTTCTTCTTTGTTGTGATAGCAACAGGATCGGACTTTTCGCCCTCTTTGTATTTGCTGTTTACCTTGTCAAGGGCAGAAACCTTGAATTTGTATTTGGTGTTTTTCTTGAGGTCCTTGATAGTGCAGGAATTGCTTGTTACTGTCTTGTACTCTTCATATTTACCTGTCTTGGAGTTGTACATATAAACCTTGTATGCATCAGCACCTGCAACCTTGTCCCATTTAAGAGTGATGCTGTTCTTGGTTTTTGCGGAAGCTCTGATATTTTCAGGGGAAGCAAGTTCATCGTCTTCCCCAATTACTTTGTAGGAAAAACCGTTATTCTTAGCATATGTTAATGCACTTGAACCGGGGTAAACATTGACTGTGGTCTTCTTAGGTGTATACTTCAAAAGGTTGCCGCATAAACCGTACCAGTCAACCTCGTAATACCAGCTGCTGTCAGGAGAATTGGTGTAGTAGAAGATATAAACTGATGTTTTGCCGTCTGCAGCTCTTGTTTCTGCTTCTTCAGCCAAATCTTCATTTATACGTCCGTAGGAATAACCAATGGCGTTTTTGCCGCGGAAAGCTGTTCCCTTAGGAATAGTAAGACTGGTGAGATTTACACAGTTTGTGAATGCGTTGGAGTAGATATCTGTGCATCCATCAATATTGATACTTTTAAGATTGAGGCAGTTGAAAAAAGCCTCTTCACCGATAAAATAATCAAATCTGTGCTTTCCAATCTTAACGGATTTGAGTGATGAACAGAATTCGAATGCACCTGCACCAATGGCTTCATCAATGCTGCCCTTTATTTCGACAGTCTGGAGCTCTGCGCAATATGCAAAAGAATTGGTATAGAAATATGCATTTCCTGCTACAGTTACATTTTTAAGCTTTGTACAGCCTTCAAAAGCACTTTCCCAAGCATAAAGGTCACCCTTTGCAGTGATGGATGTGATCTTGTTGTTTCCTTTGAAAGCTTCTTCATCAACATAAGAAACATCGGCAGGAATAACGACTTCTCCACCGTTTCCTTTGTAGCCCGAAACGTACTTGTAGCCATCGGAATCTGTTGAAATGATAAGATCGCTTGATGCAGCTTCGGCTGTGATAGCAATACCAAGCTTGTCATTGAACTGCTCGGGAAGAGCTGTGATCGTACCCAATGAAAGCATAACAGCAAGGGCACACGAAAGAATTTTTTTGCTTTCCATAATTGATCCCTCTTATATTTATATTTTTGTCATATCGACAAGATAATTATACCACTATTTGTTAATAAAGTCAATGCTTTTATTGCACTAAATTGACAAAATATGTAGAATTTTCCATTTTCTTTGTGTAAAAATAAATAAAAAGCGTTTGCATACTCGAATTGTACGCAAACGCCGTAATAAAATATGGTCAGTTTTCTTCCAGCCACCTTACCGCACAATGGCAAAGTGAAGCCGTGCCGATAGGAAGAACATCTTCGTTGAAGCGAACTTTCGGGTTATGTGCAGAAGCCTCACCGCGTTCGTCCTCGAAGCCTGCCGAAAGGTACATAAACGCCGACGGAACAGCCGAAGCTATTACCGCAAAATCCTCCGAAGCATTGGCTTTCATATCGGGGATAGGCTTCAAACCGCCCAGCTCATTCATATAACCGACCATTTTTTCTGTCAGTTCACGGTCACATATAAGCGGAGGAACGTCCGAAAGCTTCGTGACCTGCGCCGTGCCGCCGTAAAGCTCGGCTGTCTTTTCCGCAATTTCCGATATTCGTGCCGAAAGCTTTTCTTTTTGCGCCTTGTCATTCGTGCGGAGCGTTCCCTCCATAAATGCGGAATCGGGGATAATGTTTGCAGCCTTTCCTCCGTGAAGCTGTCCTATCGTTAAAACACAAACCTTTTCGGGGTCAGCTTCGCGCGCGATAAGCGCCTCCAGCGCAATGTAAGTCTGCGCTGCAATGTTGAGCGGATCGACCGCAAGATTCGGATAAGCGCCATGACCGCCTTTTCCTTTTATGTCGATGCGGAAACCGTCCACCGAGTTCATCATAACTCCGCCGGCGTTGTACATAAACAGCCCCGGCAGCATCTTTCCCGGAGCAACGTGGAAAGCAAGCGCTGCATCAACGTGCGGATCTTCCAAAACACCGTTTGCTATCATATCACGGCTGCCCTCAAAAGTTTCCTCAGCAGGCTGAAACATAAGCTTTACCGTACCTTTGAGCGAAGTTTCATTTTCTTTTAAAAGCTTCGCCGCACCAAGCAGCATCGCAGCGTGGAGATCGTGTCCGCAGGTGTGTGCATGACCGTTGGTGCAGGCGAATTCTTCACCGCTCATTTCTTCCATAGGCAAAGCGTCCATATCCGCACGAAGCAGAAGCACGGGCGAACCGCTGCCGATGAGCGCAGTAACTCCGTGACCGCATTTCTTAGGCGAAAGTCCGTATTCCGTCAGCTTTTTCATAACAAATTCCTGCGCGAGCGGCATTTCAAGTCCGACTTCGGCATTTTTGTGGAAATATCTTCGGTTTTCGATGATCTCACCCTTTATTTTATTGGCTTCTTTGTAAAAATCCATTGCAATAGCTCCTTTTTTCGGTTAAAAACAGCTTTTTATAACATTATTATATCATTATAATATGCGAAATTCAACATCAGATAAATTTTTTTTCGAAATACTTGAAAAAAATCAGATAATATAGTATAATTACTATAAATATACGAATTTATGCTTTTTTGATATATATTGAGGAGAATCAACTTGAAAAAATTAAGGACAAGAATACTCAGCGCAGCTCTTGCCGTTGCCCTTGCGTTTTCCGCGGGCATCGATTTTTCGGCTGTGTTGGGCGGAATAAGCGCCTTTGCCGAAGAAAGTACCGATCAGCCTATCGTAATTGCTCCGCAGGAGGATATAAACCGTGACGAAGAGCTTCCTGCGTTTGAAGAACCCGTTTATACAGCAATGTTCAGCTTTCCTGCCGAAATGAGGGGAGTTTATGTCACACCAACAGTCGATTATGCAGCCGAGAACAGCACCGAAGCTGTCGCAGACGAGGTTGAAACACTGCTCGACAACGCCGAAAGCAACCGTCTTAACGCTGTTATCATAAATACAGACTGTAATGGTGAAATGCTTTACAACTGTGATCTCAACGAAACACTCGGCGAAGACGTTATCACCGCTCTTGTTGACGGTGCGCGCGACAGGGGAATGTACGTCTATATGAATTTCAGCATAGATGCTGTCCTCACTTCGCTTGAAGATATGACCCTGCAGGAAAAAATCGACTTCTTAGCACTAAGGGTTCATACCTTTACAGTAAAATATCCCGTTGACGGCATAATTCTTGACGGTTACTATTCAACGAAAACTAATCTAAGCCTGCACGACTATGTCGAAAACGGCTCGGGAATTGGCTTTGAGAACTGGCTTCTCGATAACGGCGCTTATGTCTTTGCACTTGCTTCGGACGCGGTAAGAAAGACGAACAATACCGTCCCAGTCGGCATTTCAATAAATGACGTATGGGCAAACTATGAGAACAACGAAAAAGGTTCTGCTACATCTGTAAAGTTCGAAGCCTTAACAGACGGTTATGCCGATACCGTTGACTATATTCAAAAAGGCTATGCCGATTTTATTATGCTCAAAGCCGAGGGTTCACGTTCAAGCAGCAGCGAACCATTCGGCGAAATAACGAAATGGTGGAACGATATTGCAGATGAAGCAGGCATACCGCTTTTTGTCCACCACATGAATGAGTATATCTGTACCGATACTGAGGGTTGGGGTTCGCCCGATGAACTTGTCAAGCAGGTCATCGATGCCTCTGAGCTTTCGTCCTACGGCGGAAGTGCTTTCGATTCACTTTCCGCACTCGTAACAAACAGTATGGAGTCAACGACCGCCCTCACAAAGCATTACGATGATACTATCGACCTCGAGGGACTTAACAGCGAGCTTGAAATGACTCTCCCGAAGAAGACCACGTTCAAGACAGAAGAACCGACCGTCATTTTCGCAGGTTCGTTTGACCCGAATTTCCCCGTATATTATCAGGGCAAAGAGATAGTCCTCAACGAAGCGGGAAGATTCTACTTCACCGAAGACCTCGATGTCGGCGTGAATACTTTCAAATTCCAGAATAAAGCTAAGGTAATCACATATAAAATTACCCGCACCGTGAATATCCTCAAAAGTGTTTCACCGTCCGACGGAACGATGTATGTTGACGGCGAATCGACCATCGCAATAAGCGCTATCGCATATAAAGGCTCGGAGATCACAGCAAAAATAAATGGAAAGAGCATTCCTCTTAAAGAAGTGGAAAGCCAGCTCGACGAACTCGACCCGAACTCATACTATACTAAATATGTCGGCAGATATACCGCTCCGCAGGGAAAAAAAGGTGAGGAGATCAACCTCGGTTCAATCGAATTCTATGGCGTTTACCATACAAAAACGGGCGATATGACCGAATCGAGAACCGGTTCTTCCATTATTATTAATGCGCTTGCCGAAGTTGCCAACGACTTCACGGGCAGTATCCTTATGGTGAATAACGACAATACTATGGTCTATAACGCCAAGAGCACAGATACTGCTCCGACCCCCGATATGGCGCGCCTGCCTGCAGGAACTCTCGACTATATCATAAATACGGTTACATACAGCGGCACTGATTATTATATCACAAATTCGGGCAAGAGAATCCGCACGAACGCAGTTTCCATACTTGAAAATAAGCCGCTCGGAACAAATCCTATCTCGGTAAATTCCGTCTATAAGGACGGCACGGATACTGTCATAAAGCTGAAAACCTCAGTAAAAATACCATTCTCTGTAAGCTATAACGGTGTAAATTATTCCGACGGCGACAACGGTTCATACTATATTTCCTCGTTCAATTCGGACGGAATAACTATAACTTTCAGTTATATCACAAGTATTTCCGCAGGCGATATTACTTTCCCCGAAAGCTCCGTATTCACCTCGGGAACGTGGTCTGCCGTTGATACGGGCGATATCAAATCCGCGCGTCTGAGCCTTAAATTCCGTCAAAGCGGTATCTATTCGGGCATAAAAGCAACATACGACAGCGATGATAATCTTACGCTCTGCTTCAACGGCTGCCGAAGCTCAGTCAACGGCGCAACTATCGTCATCGACCCCGGACACGGCTACACGGGCGGCAACTTTGACCCGGGCGCTATCGGTCATATCAAGGAGCAGGAAGCTAACCTTGCGGTGGCAAAATACCTCGAATCTATCCTCACAGCCGAGGGTGCAAACGTTATAAGACTTAAAACCGAGAGCGAAAATTACGATACCGACCAGCGAGCTTCAATAGCAAGACAGTATTCACCCGACTTGTTTATTGCTGTCCACTGCAACGCTGCTGCGAACGAAAAAGCAACGGGTGCAGAAGCATATTACTTCACACCGTTCTCGCAGCCGCTCGCAGATGCAGTTTCCGCTTCAATGGGAAGCTACCTCTATAACAGCGTCGATAATGGCGGACTTGGCGACAGAGGAGAGAAGTACAACTACTTCTTCGTTACTCAGCAGCAGGAATTCCCGTCTATCCTCGTGGAGTGCGGCTTCGTTACGAACTATACCGAAGCTATGGCTCTTGCAAATGCGAAGCATCAAAAAGGCATTGCAAATGCTATTGCCGAGGGAATAAAGAAATATTTCGCAAAGTGCAGTTACTCCTGCTTCGGCGAGGGCGTAGGCTCTGTGAGCGGTCAGGAGATACAGCTTCCTGCTGAAAGTTCTCAGCCCGAACAGCCGTCCGAACCCGAACAGAACATCGAAACCACTGCTCCTGCTCTGAATGATGACTACGATGAAGATGACCCATATTATCAGTATTTCGGCAGACAATAAGTTTGTGCAAAATAACTATAAAACGGCTGTTTTATTTATGATTTTTTGAACTCGGATAGGTTGACGAATCACGCTTTTTATGGTAAAATAATATTGATATATTTTTAACAATGAGCAAAAACATTGTTAGGCTGATCGTCCGCGGTCAGCAGAAAGGACAGGTCATTCTTATGCAGTTATTTAATGTTCCTGAAAGAATCTATTTTATGCCGGGTGCTGTTCAGTATCTTGAAAAGATACCCGAGCTTCACCGAGTTGTTGTCTTTACCGACAAGGAAACTATCGGCGCAGGCATCTATGAGCATCTTAAATATTACCTCGAAAGAAACGAATGCCACCCTGTTATTGATGTCTTCTATGATATCAACCGCATTGCTGACCTCGACTCAGTGAATAGGGGAGTTGCTATTCTCCGTAATTTCAAGCCCGATACCGTGATCGCTCTCGGCGGCGGAAATGTTATCGATACGACTAAGGCAGCCGAAGCTGTTTTCTCCAATCCCGACCTCACTATCGATCAGCTCGCTGACAAGTATGCCTGCAATAAGTGTGAAAAGGCAATGAGAATAGTATGTATCCCAACAACTTCCGGTTCGGGCGCAGAGATAACTTCAACAGCAGTTGTTTTCGGTCAGGACGGTAAGAAGTACCACCTTGTTGACTGCAATATCAAGCCTGATGTTGCTATCGTTGACAGCGAACTCGTTTACGAAGCAAGCGATGAACTCTCCGCTGCACACGGTTTTGAAGTTCTCGCACACGGAATCGAAGCTTACGTTTCTGTTATGCATTCCGATTATACAGATTCGTTCGCACTCTCAGCTGTTAAAACAGTATTCGATTATCTCCCAAGATCATGCAAAAACGGCTCTGACGATCACGAAGCAAGAGAGAAAATGCACAATGCAGCAGCTATCGCAGGTATGGCTTATGAAAGCACACTCTGCGGACTTAACAGCGCGCTTTCTCACAGCGTAAGCTCGGAAACAGGCGTTTCAAAGGGTATCGCAGATGCAGTTCTTCTCCCTTATACCATTGAATTCAATGCAGTTGGCGAAGTAAGCGAAGCTTGGCCGAAGTACGGCAGAGAGGGCGCTGCTGAAAGATATCGTCAGATAGCAGCTTACCTCGGACTTGATGCCGAAACTCCCGAAAAGGGCGTAAAGAGCCTTGTTTCCGCGGTTAAAAAGCTCGCTGAAGAGATCGGCGTTCCCGCAAACTTTGAATCAGCAGGTACAAGCTTCCTCAACAGCGTTCCGTTTATGGCTGAAAAGACTCTTGAAGACCGCGATATGGCAGGTAACCCAAGAGCAGCAGTAGCTTCCGAGCTTGAAGAACTCCTCAGAAGCGCATATAGCGGAAAGTAATTTATATTGACATAAAAATTAGCGGTGTCCGTAATTCGGATACCGCCTTTTTATTTGTATTTTTAAGTAGGCATATAAAAATAGCCGCATAGTTTTCTATGCGGCTAAAATTTTAGTTGTTGAGGAACTTTTCGATCTTGTAGCGCTTGTAAGCAGCTTCGTTGATCTCAACATTCTGTGTTTCTGTCCAGGAGTCAACAGTCTGATCGAACTCATCGTCCTTGAGCTGATGACGAACTGTGCTTTCATTGTCGCTGTAGTAGTTTTCGTCAGCGTAAAGGTCAAGAACTGTTACAACGTAGTAAACTTCGTCTTCTTCAACGAGGAAAACATCGCCGACCTTGGATTCAAATGCCTTTGTCACAACAGCTTCGGAGGGGTAAGAACCGTCCTTTGTAACTACTGTTTCGTTGTCTGTGTAGCTGCTTGTCGTTTCTTCCGTTTCGGCTGTTTCATCGGAAGTTTCATCATCGGTGCTTTCAGCAGCCTGCGCGTCAGCAACAAGCTTGTCATAGTAGTCACTGTATTCCTTGCTTACAGTCGCAAAATCCTCACCGCCCTTGATTCGGTCGATGTAATCTTCAGCCATTGTCTTTATCTCGTCCTTGCCCTCAGACTTGAGGAGATTTCCCTCACCGTCTTTGAGCTCCATTTTGATGTAGTTGATGCGCTTGTTGTTTTCTTCGAGATATGCTCTGATGTCAGCTTCGGAGATCTCGTCCTGACCGCCCTCTGCATAGTAATAATCGAAGATCATATTCTTCTTGGTCGAGTTGAGCATTATGAGAAGCTGTGAATCCTCGCTGATTCCTGCGTTCTCGTAGTTTGAACCGTAGTATTCCCAAATTGAATCAAGGTAAACCTTAGTCTTTTCCTTTTCATTGTCCTCGAAAGAAAATCCGAGTTCATCAAACTTGTTTTCAACGGCAACGAATTCCTGCATACTCTTTGTTGCTTCATCGTTGATCCATTCGCGGACAGGCTTGTCCTCGATGACCTTGTCGGTGAAAGCTGTCGTTGTTGTAGCCTCAGTTTCGGAAGCAGTGGTTTCAGCAGTCTCAGCGGAAGCTGTTGTTTCTTCGCTCTCATCGGTAGGCTCTGTGTAGTAAGCAGCATCGTAGTAGGAGTTCATCTGCATTGCGATGAAAACACCTGCTGGAACTTTGTAGCCGTCGATAACAGCGGCATAAGTAGTGTCAGGACCGGCGATATTGTTTCCGCAAGCACCAAGTGATAAAGCCATAGCCGAGCAGAGCGCAACGGCGGATATTTTCTTGAAGTTAGCCATAAATATCATAAACCTCCAATTAATGATTCAACTAAATACATTATATTATACCATATTAAAAGCGGTTTGTCCAGTATTTTTGCTTAATTTTCAAAAAAGAAAACATCGGCGGGCGTTCCGTCTTCATAATCTGCCTTGCGATCGGGATAAGCTTTGATAAGCTCAAAATTTCCGCCCGTAAGCTCGTCTATGACCTTGTCCCAGAAGTAGACCGATGCAAGGTTATGAGGGTGACGTTTCAGCTGCCATTTTCCGTGGTGTCTGTCTAAAACTTGACGAACTGCCTCACGTCCAACGCCATTTCTGCGATATTTATATAGTATAAAAAATTCGGAGAGGCAAAAGTCCGTCTTTCTGCCCTCGACCTCGGGATAATCACTCACAAGTACAAACCCTGCAAGCTTTCCGGCAACTGTAATAAAATACGGAAAACGATTTTCTTCCGTAAAATAGCAGTCGAGATATTCATAACCGTATAAGCCGTCCTCACCTATATCCGTCTTTTCCCACTGCGAAAATTCGTAAAGATATTTTTCCATAAGATTACGCAAAACTGCCTTTTTGTCAGCAGTAACTTCAATAATTTCAACCATTTTTTTCCCTCCGAAAAACATTATAATATAGAATGTATCAAAAGTCAAGAAAAGGAAAAGTTTGCTCATCTATTTACATATTTTGAAATTTGTGTTATAATTGATTCAACATAAATTCCGTCATCGGGGAGAGTGATAAAAGTGGGCGTGATTTTCTTTATTACAACTGTGGTATTTTTCGCACTGTTCTTGGGAGCAAGATCGGATATTTCCATGCTCCGAAGAGAAAACGAACAGCTTAAAAATAAACTGAACGAAAAGCAGTACATTCAGCCGCAGGAAACTAAACTAAAAGATGATAATGAAGCTGTAAAGCCTGAACCGTTTACAGATGATAATAAACAGATTAAAAATGCAAATTCACCGTATAATACGTCATATATGCATCAAAAACAGCCTGTAATGTCTGCAAGCTTTACAGACGATAATGTTGAATCACCGCAAAACACTCCTCCGAAACCTCAAACTTCCGAAACTAACAATGCAGTGGGTACACCAAAAAGTGAAAATAATGCTCCAACGGTTGCAGTACAGCAGGAAAAACATCGTGTAAGCTCAATAAATGTCCTGCTTATAATCGGTTCACTTCTTATAATTCTTGCAGGAGTTATATTTGCAACTACAACTTGGGCAACGCTCGGAAATATTGTTAAAGCAGTGATTATCCTGTCTTTTTCGGCTGTACTTTTTGCCGCTTCTTCAATTGCGAAAAGAAAATTTGATCTGCCGAAAACGGGTAAGGTTTTCTATACTCTCGGGTGCGCTTTTCTGCCGATAACAGTCTTTGCGATTGCATATTTCAAAATTTTCGGCGATTGGTTCTCTATCAGCGGAAACGGCTTCGGAACAGTTTGGGCGGTCGCCGCCGCACTGACCGCCGCGGTATGCTTCAAAGGAAGTTACGATTATAAAAGCAAGTTCTTTGCCTGTGTTTCACTCGGAAGTATTTCGGTAATGGTGGCTGGACTGGCATCACAGATATTTGACAGTCCCGATTTTATTGAGCTTATATATGCCGTGTATTCGCTTGTTGTGATATTTGTGAGCCGTCTTATTCAAAAGAAAGCTGTAAAGTTAAATGCCTTTGCATATATTATCGATGTACTGCCGTCGTTTGAACTTGGTAATACTGCATTGTTGAGCATTGTATCGCTTGTAGTTCCTGCTGCGTGGCTCGACCACAGTGTTATTGTAACTATCTCCTGCGGGCTTTTCGCCGCCGCGTATCTTTTCAGCGGATTCTCGAAGAAAAACGGCTTTGCAGGTGCGATACCGTTTCTGATATTTGTCAGCATTGCATCGTTCTATGGTTTTTCGCCCGAAAGCTTTTCCGAGGGTACATATGTTGTTGCCGCAATTGCAACAGTGACCACAGTTCTCTCGCTTCTGAAAGTTCTTCCCGAAAAGCTTGCCTTTGCTCTGAAAATTCTGTCAAACATCTGCATTGCAGTATCAGCATTTGCACTTGCTGTCGCCGCAATTTCCTCGGAAATAACGCTCGCATCGGTTATCGTAATGGCAATTTTGACAGCAGAAATTCTCGCCCTCGGTCTGTTCCGAAGAAACGAATCGGCAGGGAAGATAATGTTCGTGCTGTTCGCGTTCGCACTTTCATCAACCATATTGTCGGCAGTTAAGCTGATAACTTCGTCTGATAGCGTGTTTGCAATAGCTTCATCGGGAGTGCTTCTCGCTGTTTCGATTGGCTATGTTATCACGGATTTTATCTTTGCAAAGAAAGGCAAGAGTTTTATCATACGTTCGGTATTTACAGATGTAATGTTTGCTGCCTATACAGCAGGCGTTCTTTTGTCACAATTCAGTGACAGAAAACTGCCTGTCGTAGTAATACTTTTCACCGCCGCGGCGCAGTTTGTGTATGCTGTTTTTCCTAAAAAAGATTGGGAAAAGCTTGTCTTTTCACTCACAGCAATGCTTTCACTCGGCAAATTTGCCGCTGACGGAACATTGGCTGAACGTTTCAGCGAAACAGTTATATTTACAGCCGTTTCAGCAGCCCTCGCAGTAATATCGATCGTCTGGGTGCTTGTGAAGAAAGATAAACTGATCGAAAAGGGAATGTTTATAGGTTTTACTGTCGTCACTTCAATTCTGATACTCGTTTCCTCTGTAAAGATCTTCTCAACTCCCGACCCCGTATGGCAGTTCTGGGTCATTCTTGCGATAGTCTGCACTGTAAAAGGATGTATCAGCAAGCACAAAGTTCCGCTTTCGGCGGCAATTATCCTTTTCTGCCTTGCATTCGGCGGCTTTGCTTATGAAGTTCTTGATTTTGGTACGGAAGCTGAGCTTATCGCAGCAGGTGGTTTTGCATCGGTGCTTTTTGCAGCGTTCCTCTTCGTTCCGCACAGCGAATTGGTAAATTACTGCCGAAAGTTCACGTTCCTTTGCCTTGATTTTATATCGTTCGCTTTGCTCTGCACAATTGCCTCGGCGAGCGAAGTAAGCGCTTCTGTCATTGCAGGTGCGGTAATTGTCTTTGCAATGACTGTTACGAGCAGCATTATGACATTCGGCTCGGTGCTCCTTATACCACCGCTTGCGGCAGCATATTTTACCGTGGCAGGTCAGATGCAAAATGTCTTTGCCGGCAATTCAAATGTTGCGGTCGGTGCATCGATAGCGGCAATGATAGCTCTGTCGGTCGGTGCAAGCTTCTTATTCTACAGAAAAAGCGTTTTTGAAAAATCACGCAAGGATTGTGACGGCTTTGCATTTTCAAGGCTCATCGGTCTTGCGGCGTACTTTTCGTATGCAGACGGCGAAATTTCAGAGTGGCTCGGCTTGCTTCTCACGAGTGTGGTTATCGTTTCGTTCCTGCGAAAAGAAAATAAGCCGCTATCAAACCGAATCATAACATCTGTTGCGATGTTTGTTCCCGTTATCGCGTGGTGGACACAGCCATTTTGGAAACTTCCCGAGGGTTATGCTCTCGAGATAAACATAGTCCCGATACTGCTTTATCTTGCGGCGCTTCGCCTGCTCAAATGGGACAAAAAGCATATCGATATTCTCACATTTGTTACATATATAATAGTATATGCAATACTTTTCTTCCATGCCCTCAGCGGCACTATCGTCAATGCCCTCATAGTTATGATAAGCGCGTTTGTGATACTTGCGGTTTCGTTCTTCGTCAAGATGAAGCGCTGGTTCGTGCTCAGCGCGGCAGTCATCGTGACCTCGGCAATATTTATGAGCATAAAGCTGTGGGGAAGTCCTGCTTGGTGGGTGTATCTTCTCGCGGCAGGAATTATTCTTATCGCAGTTGGTGCTGTTAATGAGCAGAAGAAAAAATCTGCCGACGGCGGCGTTGCTGGAAAGATAACGCGTTTTATGTCCGAATGGACTTGGTAAATTTCAGCGCAGTTCAAATTGATGTGAACTGCGCATTTTCTTTTTGTAAAAGTAGAGAACTTTACAGGCGCTTGTGTTTAAAAAATTAAAGTATAAAAATCAGTTTGTTAAAATTGCATAAGAAAATGAGAAATAATTTTATATTATGGATTCAAAAATCCTATTGATATTAAACGTTTAATATGGTAAAATTGTATCAATGATATGCTTTGGGAAAAGTGTATCAATAAAAATTTAAGTGAGGTTAGTTGAATGAAATACGGTTTCTATGATGACAAGAACAAAGAATATGTCATTAACTCTCCAAAAACTCCTTATCCTTGGATAAACTACCTTGGAACCCAGGATTTTTTCGGACTTATTTCCAATACCGCAGGCGGTTATGATTTCTATAAGGACGCTCGTCTTGCAAGAATCACACGTTACCGCTACAACAACGTTCCTGCAGACGCAGGCGGACGTTATTTCTACATCAACGATAACGGTACTGTTTGGAACCCGGGCTGGGCTCCTGTAAAGACAGACCTTGATTCATACGAGTGCCGCCACGGTATGGGCTATACAAAGATCACAGGCAAGAAGAATGGACTTTCCGCTGAAGTTACTTTCTTCGTTCCTCAGAATTTCACAGGTGAAGTTCAGAAGCTCGTTCTCAAGAACGAAAGCGGCGCTGCTAAGTCCTTCAAGCTCTTCTCATTCATCGAATGGTGTCTTTGGGACGCAAACGACGACAGCACAAACTTCCAGCGTAACTTCAACACAGGTGAAGTTGAACTCGAAAAGAACGGCGCTGTTATCTACCACAAGACAGAATACAAGGAAAGAAGAAACCACTTCGCTTTCTATGCTGTAAACGACACTGTTGACGGCTTCGATACCGACCGTGAAACATTTATGGGCAGTATCTACAACGATTTCCACAATCCTCAGACTGTTCTCGACGGCGCTCCCAAGAACTCCGTTGCTGACGGCTGGTCACCCGTTGCTTCACATTATAAGGAGATCACTCTCGCAGCAGGCGAGGAGAAGACACTTGTTTTCATTCTCGGCTATGTTGAGAATCCTTACGACCAGAAGTTCAACGCTGACGGCACAATGAATAAGTCCAAGGCTTATGAAATGATGGCTAAGTTCGATACAGCAGAAAAGGTTGACGCTGCATTTGCAGAGCTTGCTAAGACTTGGGAAGATCTCCTTGCTAAGTACAACCTCAGATCGCCTGATGAAAAGCTCAACAGACAGGTCAACATCTGGAATCAGTACCAGTGTATGGTAACATTCAACCTCTCACGTTCCGCATCTTACTTTGAGAGCGGCATCGGCAGAGGAATGGGCTTCCGTGATTCCAACCAGGACCTCCTCGGCTTCGTTCACCAGATCCCCGGACGTGCAAGAGAGAGAATCCTCGATATCGCAGCTACACAGCTCGAAGACGGCGGCAACTACCACCAGTATCAGCCTCTTACAAAGAAAGGAAACGACGCTGCAGGCACAAACTTCAACGATGACCCACTTTGGATGATCCTCTCCACAGCAGCTTATATCAAGGAAACAGGCGACCTCGGAATCCTCGATGAAATGGTTGACTACAAGAACGATCCTGCTCTTGCACAGCCGCTTCTCGACCACCTCAAGAGATCGTTCTACCACGTTGTAAACAATAAGGGACCTCACGGACTTCCTCTTATCGGACGTGCTGACTGGAACGACTGCCTCAACCTCAACTGCTTCTCCAGAGTTCCGGGCGAAAGCTTCCAGAACACAGCTTCCAATATCGCTAAGGAAGTTAACCCCGAAACGGGCGAACCTCTCAACGAGCAGACAGCTGAATCCGTAATGATCGCAGGTATGTTTACATATATCGGACCTGAGTATGAAAAGCTCTGCCGCCTTAAGGGTCAGACCGAAGAAGCTGACAAGGCAAAGGCTGAGATCGAAAAGATGAAGCAGGCTATCATCGACTTCGGCTGGGACGGCGACTGGTTCCTCCGTGCTTACGATGCATACGGCAAGAAAGTCGGCTCACACGAGAACAATGAGGGTAAGATCTTCATTGAACCTCAGGGCTTCTGCGTAATGTCTGATATCGGCGGCAAGGAATTCACCGAAAAGACAATGAACAGCATCGACAAGTACCTCGGCACAAAGCACGGTCTTGTTCTCAACAACCCTGCATTCACCAAGTATGTTGTTGAATACGGCGAGATCTCCACATATCCCGGCGGATATAAGGAAAACGCAGGTATCTTCTGCCATAACAATGCTTGGATCATGTGCGCTGCTGCTTACGCAGGCATGGGCGACAGAGCATTCGATTACTATACAAGAATCGCTCCTGCATATCAGGAGGACGAGCAGCTCCACAGAACCGAACCCTATGTTTACGCACAGATGGTTGCAGGTAAGGATGCTAAGCGTTTCGGCGAAGCAAAGAACAGCTGGCTCACAGGTACAGCAGCTTGGAACTTCGTTGCAATTTCGCAGTATATCCTCGGAATTATCCCTGACTACAGCGGATTGAAGATCGATCCTTCCATTCCTAAGGCTTGGGACGGCTATGAGGTTTCCAGAACCTTTAGAAATGCTGTTTACAACGTAAAGGTAGAGAACCCGAACCACGTTTCAAAGGGTATCAAGTCTATCACCGTTGACGGCAAGGCTATCGAAGGCAATATCCTCCCTGTATTCGCAGACGGCACACACGAAGTTGTCGCTGTAATGGGTTAAGCTTTATAAAAAATCAGCGTCGGGCAGAAATGTCCGACGCTTTTTGTGTCTTAATATAAAAATAAGCGCTGAAACTGCTCGTTTGTGCAGCAATTTCAGCGCTTTTATTACTTTTCACTTGAGGTTTCACTCGGAATATCGTGTTCAGTCTTTGCTATTATCTTTTTATCATCAATTATAAGAATATCATCGTTTACGCGATTATTTCGTGCAACACCCGTGAAAAAAGGCGAAGCAAATATCCTGTCCATATTGTTTCTGCCGCTTACGGGGGTTATCCTGTCAACGGCGAGAACTTTGTCCACAACTATCGCAGCATTTCCTGCAGAGGAGTTAAATGTCACCATAGTTTCACGGAAAAATGTCTTGTAACGGCGCTTAGCTTCGTCCATAATGTTCACTATTTCAGGGACGTATTCATCAAAAACCATATTCATGAGCTCGGTGAGCTTGCGCGTTTTGTCGGGGGAGTCGGGACGCTTGCGTATCTCAGCGATTTTATCGGCTGTCTGGTGGAGTTCTTCATGCGGCTTTTCGACTTTGTGCAGACAATAATCGGAGTTGTGAGGGTTCTTCTTGAATTCATCGTACCATTTGCCGAACGCGCATTTGTGAGGATCGGTCGTGAGCGTGAATTCTTCGTCCGATTCAACACAGCGTTTTAGTTCATTTGCCCAGTTGAGATGATCCTGCTCACGCGCATCAAGCATAGCCGTGAAATCAGCACATTCCTTTTCAAGTGACTGATAACCGAATAAGCTGCGCATATCAATAACGGGATATACCTCTCCGCGAATGTCAACGATACCGCGGTATTCGGGCGGTGCATCAGGAACGGGCGTTAAATTATCGGGCGGAACAAGTATGCCCGTGACAAATTCCGTGTTGATAGCGTATGTAAAACCATTGAGTGAAAAAATCAGCCAGGGAAGGTCATTGCTGAGAATTCCATTATTGTCTTCCATTTCAGATTCCTCCATAAAAATATACTATATTAATTATAGCAAAAAATGTTCAAGTTTGCAAATACTTTTTGAATAATTCACGATATATTAACATATAAAACATTAAAATCTAAAAAAAGAAGCTTTTTGAATTGACTTTTGGCGAAAAAAGATGTAAAATATAATGTAGTGTTATAGAAAAAGGCTAAAATAAAAGTTTTTTAGGAAAATTCTGAAAAAAGCTTGACAAGCCTGCCTGAATCTGATATAATACTAATGTTATCCTTGCTCATACTAATTTGATGTGTGAGTAAATCCAAGAGGAGGTGTATTTATAATGGCAAAGTTAAACGAATCTTACGAGGCCATGGTAATCTACAGCTTGACAAACGGTGAGGACGCTGCTAAGGCTCTTATCGAAAAGTTCAAGGGTATGATCGAAGCTAACGGCACACTCGAAAGCGTTGACGAGTGGGGCAAGAAGAAGCTTGCTTACGAGATCGACGACCAGGCAGAGGGCTACTATGTTCTCTACACATTCAATGCAAAGCCTGAGTTCCCTGCAGAATTCGAGCGTGTACTCAAGATCACAGATGGCGTTATGCGTTGCCTCGTTACTGTAAAGTAATGAGCTTTTGAAAGGATAGGTTATTATGCTTAATAAAGTTATCCTCATGGGCAGACTTACTGCAGATCCTGAGCTTAGACAAACTCCTAACGGAGTCAGCACTTGTCGTTTTACCGTTGCTGTTGACAGAAATTTTGTTCAGCAGGGTCAGGAAAGACAAGCAGATTTTATCACAGTTGTTGCATGGCGTCAGACAGCTGAATTCGTCAGCAGATATTTCCCTAAGGGAAGAATGATCTGCGTTGAGGGAAACCTCAGAACGAGCAGCTATGATGACAGAAATCATCCCGATGTCAAGCACTATGTAACTGAAGTATATGCCGATCAGGTTTACTTCGCAGGTGATAGAAATCCTAATGCTCAGCAGGGCGGATATAATCCGAACCAGCAGTACAGCCAGCCGCAGCAGTTTGCACCGCAGCAGAGCTATCAGCAGCCTGCACAGCAGCCTCAGAATAACCAGCAGGGTTTCTCTGTAGGCGACCTTAGTGATTTTGAAGAAGTGATCGGAAACAATGAATTGCCTTTCTGATCGCATCACTGATTTTTGATCATATTTTAAACAGGAGGTTATTATCATGGAGAAAGATAGAGAGAGATCTCCTCGCGGCGGCATGAAGAGAACCCGTAAAAAGGTTTGTATGTTCTGCGCTGACAGAGTAGAGAAGATCGACTATAAAGATGTTCAGAGACTTAAGAAGTGCATGACTGAAAGATCTAAGATCCTTCCAAGACGTGTTACCGGTACTTGCGCTTATCACCAGAGAGAGCTTACAAAGGCTATCAAGAGAGCAAGATACATCGCACTCGTTCCTTATGTTTCTGACTAATTTAAGTTAAAAACAATAGATCCACTTCCGTTTTTCGGAGGTGGATTTTTTATGCTTCCGAAACGGGCAATAGGGGAGTATAGGATATCCTTATTTTTTTATATTCAACCAAAAAGGAAATGTAAAAAGGCTGTACAGCTCAAAACTGTACAGCCTTTAAAATTACTAATTACGAATTACGCATTAAGCATTACGCATTAATACATTCCGCCCATGCCTGCTGCAGGAGCTGCTGCAGGTGTTTCTTCCTTGATGTCAGCAACAAGGCTCTCGGTTGTAAGAACCATAGCTGCAACGGAAGCTGCATTCTGGAGTGCAGAACGTGTAACCTTTGTCGGGTCAACGATGCCTGCAGGGATCATATCACCGTAGGTCTCGTTGTAAGCATCAAAGCCGTAGCCAACCTTTCTTGAACGAACGATCTTGTCGAGGATCACGCTGCCCTCAAGACCTGCATTTGCTGCGATCTGACGGATAGGTTCTTCAAGTGCCTTGAGGACGATAGAAGCACCTGTCTTTTCATCACCGCTGAGTGAGGAAACAAGCTTTGAAACTGCCGGCATTGCATTGATGAATGCTGTGCCGCCACCTGCTACGATACCTTCTTCAACAGCAGCCTTTGTAGCGGAAAGAGCGTCTTCGATACGAAGCTTCTTTTCCTTCATTTCGATCTCGGTTGCAGCACCAACTCTGATAACAGCAACACCGCCGCTGAGCTTTGCAAGTCTTTCCTGAAGCTTTTCCTTGTCGAATTCGGAAGTTGTTGTTTCGATCTGTGCCTTGATCTGATTGATTCTTTCCTTGATGTCCTGCTTGTTGCCTGCGCCGTCAACGATAACTGTGTTTTCTTTTGTGATCTTGACCTGCTTAGCCTGACCAAGCTGTTCCATAGATGTGTCAGCAAGTTCAAGTCCGATCTCGGAAGAAATTACCTGACCGCCAGTGAGGATAGCGATATCCTGAAGCATTTCCTTACGTCTGTCGCCGAAGCCCGGAGCCTTAACAGCTACGCAGGTGAATGTGCCTCTGAGCTTGTTTACGATAAGGGTAGAAAGTGCTTCGCCCTCAACATCTTCTGCAATGATAACAAGCTTCTTGCCTGTCTTAACGATCTGTTCGAGAAGTGGGAGAATTTCCTGGATAGAGGAGATCTTCTTGTCTGTGATAAGAATGTAAGCGTCGTCGATAACAGCTTCCATCTTGTCTGTGTCGGTTACCATATAAGGTGTGATGTAACCTCTGTCAAACTGCATACCCTCAACAACCTCGGAGTATGTTTCAGCAGTCTTGGATTCTTCGATTGTGATTACGCCGTCAGCAGTAACCTTTTCCATAGCCTCTGCAATGAGCTTGCCGACATTTTCATCAGCAGCGGAGTTTGCAGCAACGCTTGCGATATCGTCAGAACCCGAGATCTGAACGGAGTTAGCCTTGATAGCATCAACAGCAGTGTCAACAGCCTTTGCCATACCCTTACGAACGATCATTGGGTTTGCACCTGCTGCGATGTTCTTCATACCCTCTCTGATAAGAGCCTGAGCAAGAAGTGTAGCGGTCGTTGTACCGTCACCTGCTGCATCATTTGTCTTTGTAGCAACTTCCTTAACGAGCTGTGCACCCATATTCTCGAATGGGTCTTCAAGTTCAATTTCCTTTGCGATAGTAACACCGTCGTTTGTGATAAGGGGAGCGCCGAACTTCTTGTCGAGAACAACATTTCTGCCCTTAGGTCCGAGTGTGATCTTTACTGTATTTGCAAGCTTGTCAATACCTGCCTGAAGCGACTTTCTTGCTTCTTCGCCGTAAGCTATATTCTTTGCCATATAAATCAATCTCCTTGTAATAAAATATCAGGTGAAATTATTCAACAACTGCGAGGATATCGTCCTGACGGAGGATAGTGTATTCCTGACCGTCGATCTTTACCTCTGTGCCGCTGTACTTGGAAATGAGGACTTTCTGACCCTTTTTAACGATCATCTTGACTTCCTTGCCGTCAACAACGCCGCCCGGTCCAACTTCAACGATCTCTGCGATCTGTGGCTTTTCCTTAGCCGAACCTGCGAGGATAATGCCGCTCTTGGTGGTTTCCTCAGCCTCGGTCATCTTAATTACAACTCTGTCTGCAAGTGGTTTGATAGTCATTTAAGACTCCTCCTTATATTATATAGTATTAGCAATGTTATCATCACTCTGTTAGCACTCCTACTCCCTGAGTGCTAAATATATTTTACCATATTCATATAGAAAATCAAGTGCTTTCACATATTTTTCTCAAAACTTTAGCAATATGCACAATTAATTCTATAAATATGCTTTGTAAATATAAAATATGTCAAATATTTGAGCCTTTTTACGGTTAAGTTTTATTAGCACTCAATATAATGCCAGCTTTTATATAAATAATACTATTATAGAATAAAAAACTGCCGCCCGAGCATAAACCCGAGCGGCAGTCCTTATAAATTCATGTTTCAGAAGCAATTACTTCTTGTCAGCGATAACATCAACGCCTGGGAGTACCTTGCCTTCGAGGTATTCGAGGGAAGCACCGCCGCCTGTGGAGATGTGGCTCATCTTGTCGGAGAAGCCGAGCTGGATTACAGCAGCAGCAGAGTCACCGCCGCCGATGATTGTTGTAGCGTCTGTATCAGCGAGAGCCTGAGCAACAGCGATTGTACCTGCTGCGAGTGTTGGGTTCTCGAATACGCCCATAGGTCCGTTCCAAACAACTGTCTTAGCTGTCTTTACAGCATCAGCGAAGAGAGCTCTTGTCTTTTCACCGATGTCAAGACCTTCCTTGTCAGCAGGGATCTTGTCGGAATCAACAGTCTGAACTTCGATAGGAGCATCGATAGGATCAGGGAAACCTGCAGCAACAACTGTGTCGATAGGAAGAAGAAGCTTCTTGCCGTTCTTTTCAGCCTTAGCCATCATTTCCTTGCAGTATTCGATCTTTTCATCGTCAACGAGGGAAAGACCAACTTCGTAGCCCTTAGCCTTGAGGAATGTGTAAGCCATACCACCGCCGATGATGAGTATGTCACACTTTTCGAGGAGGTTGGAGATAACGTTGAGCTTGTCAGCAACCTTAGCACCGCCGAGGATAGCAACGAAAGGACGAACAGGGTTCTCAACTGCATTTCCGAGATACTGGATCTCCTTCTGCATGAGGTAGCCTACTGCTGTTTCCTTTACGAACTTTGTAACGCCTGCTGTGGAAGCGTGTGCACGGTGAGCAGAACCGAAAGCGTCCATAACGAATACCTGATCATCAACGAGATCAGCGAGTTCCTTGGAGAGGTTTTCGCCGTTCTTGGTTTCATCAGCGCCTCTGAATCTTGTGTTCTGGAGAACAACGATATCGCCGTCAGCCATTTCAGCAACAGCCTTCTTAGCGTTCTCGCCAACTACTGTATCGTCAGCAGCGAAAGTAACCTTAGTGCCGGGGAGGAGTTCTGCAAGTCTGTCTGCAGCGGGCTTGAGGGAGAACTTTTCCTCAGGACCGTTCTTAGGCTTGCCAAGGTGAGAGCAAAGTACAACCTTGCCGCCGTCAGCTACGAGCTTCTTGATTGTAGGAAGTGCAGCTGTGATTCTGTTATCATTAGTGATCTTGCCGTCCTTGAGAGGAACGTTGAAGTCAACTCTTACGAGTACCTTCTTACCCTTTACGTTAATGTCGTCAACCGAAACTTTGTTTAATCCTGCCATTGGTATGACATCCTTTCGTAATAAATTTGATTCAAGCCTAAGACCGAACGCTGACGTATTAAACCGATCACGCTCAAAAGCCCTAAACTATACAATACTATTTTATATCATTTCGGCAGATTTTTCAAGCCCTTTTGCAAAATTTTTATATAAACGGCTGATAATTTTATCTAAAATCGGAGTAAACTTCGTAAAATCAAGCTTTGTTAAGCTTTTCACAAAGCTTTTTTATTACCTCGGCGAAGTAAAATTTCACTTCGTAGTTCTCTGGGTCCTGCATAAGTTCGAGCTCCTCGGTCGATATAACACCGTTTTCGGCAGCGAGAGAAAGAACTTCGTCCGTGTTTGTCACCGCAGGCAGACAAAGAGCAGGGAACATCACGCACCACCAGTTTTTGCCCTCACCCTCGCCGATGATGACTCTGAGCGCAGAATAATCGCCCTCGGGAAGCTCCGCACTGCCATAAACACGTCTGTCGAAATGAACAGTTCCAACTTCGCATCTCACGGGATAATCATAACCCGAAGCAGCGATCTCCGCTGCCGCAGCAGCCTCAAAAAGCTGAATATTTTCCTCTGAAAGATGCTTCGCATCATCTGCAGAAACAGCACCGCCAAAAATATCGGCACTCGCTTCAAGTACAGCATTCCTTACACGAAGCTTTAAAGCCTGATCTTCGTCCGAATCCGAGTTTGCGATAACGTGCAAACGGAAAACGTCCTCGGTTATGCCGCGCCTGCTCTCCGCAAAAGCGCAGATGCCCTCGCAGAATACCGCCGTGATAAATCCGATAAGTAAAGCAGCCTGAATAATAAATTTTTTGCTCATGAATAATGACCGTCCTTTTGCATATCATATTTGTTTGAGCATATATTTGACGCAAAATTGCAGTTTTATTCATTTTGGAAAATATTTTTTCAAAAACCCTTGACAAATGTTTTTTTTTGAGCTATAATATATAAGCGTTCTGGAATTGTGAACGTGCTAACTTAGCTCAGTTGGTAGAGCACATCCTTGGTAAGGATGAGGTCGTCAGTTCAAATCTGATAGTTAGCTCCATTTGAGAAGTCGTCCCGAGTCTGCATAGGGGCGGCTTTTTCTTTTTGTTTTATAAGAACCTGTCTTCATAAGCATATGCACACGTCTTTTCGGCAAATTTTGCTGCATACTGCGTTAAAAATCCTTGCCGTGCGGCAGCACGCCTGCGGATTTTTGCCTTGTCTGCAACAAAATTATGCTCGAAAATCCGCATACATTTCTTATGAAGACAGGTTCTAATATTTTATTACAACCATAGATAAACCAAAAAGGCGCTGCTTAAGAAAATTACTCTTAAACAGCGCCTTAAATATTACCTTAAAAATTACTTAACTTTAACAGTCCAGTTAAACTTGTCAGGAAGCTTGCCCCACTGAATACCCGTGAGTGTGTCGTAAAGCTTCTGTGAGATCTCGCCGATCTTGCCATCGTTGATAGTCATGATCTTGCTGCCGTATTTGAGCTCGCCAACAGGAGAGATAACAGCAGCCGTGCCTGTGCCGAATGCTTCGTCAAACTTGCCTTCGTCATAAGCCTTGATAAGCTCATCGATAGTAATATCGCGCTCTGTAACCTTGTAACCCATATCTTTGAGTATCTGGATGCAGGACTTTCTTGTGATACCGCCGAGGATAGAACCTCTGTCAAGGCTCGGTGTGATAACTTCGCCGTCAACAACGAAGAATACGTTCATAGCACCAACTTCATCAATGTACTTTCTGTGTACACCGTCGAGCCAAAGAACCTGAGCATAACCCTGCTTCTCAGCTTCTTCCTGAGCCTTAAGGGAGATAGCGTAGTTTGCAGCAGCCTTTGTGAAGCCCGTGCCGCCCGTAACTGCACGAACATAGTTTTCTTCAACATAGATCTTAACTGGAGCAAGTCCATTATCATAGTAAGCGCCAACAGGGGAGAGGATAATAACGAAAAGAAGATGCTTTGCAGGGTGAACGCCAACCATAGGATCAACTGCGAAAATGTAAGGTCTGATGTAAAGTGAAGTTCCCTCTGCGTGTGGGATCCAGTCCTGATCTACTTCAACAAGCTTTTTGATAGCTTCAACAGCGAATGCTTCATCGATCTTAGGAATGCAAAGACGATCGTTTGAAACGTTAAGACGAGCCATATTCTGATCGGGGCGGAAAAGATTGATGTGACCGTCAGGAGTTCTGTAAGCCTTGAGTCCCTCAAAGTCAGCCTGACCGTAGTGCAGACACATTGCAGCAGGATCGAGCGGGATAGGACCGTAAGGAACGATTCTCGCATCGTGCCAGCCCTGACCCTCATCATAGTTCATCATGAACATGTGGTCTGTGAAAATATGACCGAAACCAAGCTTTGTTTCGTCAGTTGGCTTTGCCTTCGGCGAAGTGGTTTTAGTGATTTTTATTTCCATTGTAAACACCTTCCATATAATTTATATCTCTATCATAGCACATTTTTTTCATATTTTCAAGAGCATTTTATATAAAAAACGCCTTTGTACTATATATATTTGTGATAAGAAATATAACGTCAGTTTATAGAAGTGCCGAGTGATATAACATTTTCTTTTGAAAACTTTTCCGCTGCGCCCGGTATTTTCATTATTATCCATATTGAATAAGCGGCGGCGCTCAACGTAAGAAGAGCGGAAATACCGATCCGAAATGAACTATCTCCCTCAATACCGAACACGCTCAAAGAATTAATAACACTGTGCGTTATTATACATGGTACAAGACTGCCGGATTTGTAAAAAATTATCGTAAAAAGGAACCCCAACGCCGTTGCATAGCATATCTGGAGCAGCGTTCCAAGCACTTCCGCCCCGTTGAGAAGATTGACAATGTGTCCGATGCCGAATGTAAGGCTTGAAATGACTATCGCCGTGCGTATATTTTTTCTGCAAAGTGCCGTGAAAAGAAAACCGCGGAAAATAACCTCCTCAAGAAAGCCTACACAAAGCATGCTTATTATATAAAGAACGGTTTCTCCGACAGAGAAGTTCATTCTGACCCCGTTCCAAAGGTTTACGGATGCTATCACCGCAAGCGGAATGAAGTATAGATAACTTCCAAGCTGATTTTTGACAGCGGTAAACCCGAATTCCAATATTGGCTGTTGTTTTCTTATAAAAAAGAAAATTCCAACCGAAAAAAATATCGCAGTCAAGGCTGTAACCGATTTTTCAATGCCGATCATTGCAGAAAGACCGTCTGCAATGCTCATCGCAATAACATATACAATAATAAAAAACAATGCTGTCCGTAATTCTCTTTTTTTCATTATTCTTCCTCCCTTATTTCACGAAGAACGCCGCGGAACACACACTGCATATCTTCCGAAACCACATTTTCGTCATAATCCATAGAGTTGTTCGCAAGCATACTCGCATATCCGTGAACGAACAGAAATACCGAACGGAAAACAGACTTTGCCTGCACAAGTGTTATCCCTGTATTCTGCGATAATATCCCAAGTATCGGCATAAGCTGTTCATTGTCGATAAGCGACGAAAGATCCTGCCCCGAAAATCCGTCTGATTGAAAAAGCAGACGAAATAAATTTTTCTCGCAGTGTCCGAAACGAATATACGCAAGTCCGATACTGAGCATAGGATCATCGCAAGCCGCACCGTCCGAAAATGGCATAATGTAAGCCGTGTGAAATTCGTCAGCCTTTTCGTAAACAGCCTTTTTGATATCGTCAATGCTGTGAAAGCAGTATAGTATCGGCTGAGTTGAACACTCAAGCTTTTGTGCAATGCTTCGGACATTTATCTTCTCCGCCCCCTCATTCCGTACAATATCAAAAGCAGCATCAATGACCATTTCCTGTGTTATCCGTGCTTTTGGCGGCATATTAACACCTCCTTATGTTTTATAACATATATTATATAACAGATGTTATATAATGTCAAGAGTAAATTTGATATAATTTTTGTAAAAATCTCTTGCAATAGCAGCTGTGATGTGGTATAATAATATAGTTAGTTAAGCCTCCTTAGTTAAATGGATATAATAAACCCCTCCTAAGGGTTAGTTGTGAGTTCGATTCTCGCAGGGGGTGCCAATGAAATTCGACAATAATATAAATATAATAGTATGGACGAATTGTATAATTATACTGTCAGCAAAAGTATAAAAGCAAAAACCTCCCACTCCGAGAAAATCAGAGTGGGAGGTTTGCTTTTTATTTGTCACTTCCGTTATCACCTTTATCACGGAGAGCCTGCAAAGCCTTTTTGAGAAACGTAGGGTAAGGCATACCCATAAGACCGACATTTTCAAAGAGCGACAACCCTTCATTGCCTATGAAGAACAGTATCACAGCCGTGCGAACATAGCTTGCACCCATAGCATCATCAAGCAGGACAGCAAGCCATACGATAAGAATAATTACGCCTTTCTTGCAAAGCCCCTTGAACCCTGCCTTAGACGATAAAGTGCCGCTGTCCGTCTTGTTTGACCTGTGCCATATCAGAGCGACAAGCACCCCCGTTATGTAGTCAGCCACCATCATTGCCACAAGGACTTTGAGTGCGCTGTCCCAACCGCCGAGCGCGTTTGCAATAACACTTCCGGCCGCCGCAATAAAAGCCAAAAATGCGTTTTTATATCCTGTCATATTTACCTCACCTTCTCGGTATATTTAAGCGAGATCCAGCCATCTCTGCGCTTTGCGTAGGATTTCAGCAGACCCCACTTGTATCCGTTTACGTTTTTTTCTTCGATAATCGTATAGACTTCGCCCTTTTTAACCTTGTTTACAACCGCATAGCTTGTCCCCGCATCCTTCCGAACGTTAAGCTCGGTGTCGGTAATGCGCACCTTGCAGGGGAGTTCCTGCACGTTCTTCACCCCCATTACCACCGAAACCGCCGCCTTAAACCCTGCCCAGCGAGCGTTTGCAACATCAGCAACCTGATACTTCGTCGGCACAAACCATAAAGGACATTGCTTGCCCGTCACATCATAGTGCCGTATCAGATCATCAACGCCTAAACCATACTTTTTAAGCAGATAAGCGCAAAGCTCAATCGCCGATTTTGCCGTTGCATCGGTAAACTTACCCGTTGCATCGGGGTGACAGCACTCTATTGAGATGCTGTAAGAGTTGGCCGAGTTTGAGCAGTAAGCGACCTCATTTTCGGGTACACATCGCAAAATTTCACCCTTCAAGCCTATGATGTAATGCGAAGAAACATATCTCCCACCGTTCTTCTGATTTTCAAAATAGTTTCTGTTTG
>OLGB01000298.1_pt1 | contig 74476 bp, 66 predicted proteins | sample 1605691 | NCBI WGS metagenome assembly OLGB01 (sample SAMEA3888925, study PRJEB22519) | human gut metagenome | biome: human gut; feature: human-associated habitat; material: faeces | place: Denmark | collected 2010
CCGCCATCGCGGTGTAAATGCGGTTTTCCTTTTCGCAGGAGATGAATCTGGCGTTAGTATAAAGCTCCATAACCTCATTCCTTTCACTTCTAAAATGGGCTCCATGTAGACATGGAGCCCAAATGTTTTCAGTCCTCGGGTATGTGTATCTCGCGGATGAGAAAATCCTTGCCCGAAAGTATGGTTTTTTCAAAGCTGCCGCAGTTCGGGCAATAGCCCTCATGCTCAATGACATTGAACAGCTCGTTGCATTCGTCGCACTCGGCCATGCCGGGGATAACGTTTATGATGAGCTTCGTGTCCTTCAGGAACGTATCCTCGACCACAACCGGATAGATGTCCTCAACATACTTCGGAATGACCATCGACAGTTCTCCGATATCCAGAACGATCTCGGCCACCTCTGCGATATTATTTTCTTCGGCAAAGTCCGTTACGGTCTTGACCACCGAGCGGACAACACCTATCTCATGCATGATGCGGCTCCTTTACTTTCTTGCGATCTTCTTGGTGACAAGCTTTGCGACCGCAGAGGGAGCGTTTCCTGCCGCGCCGAGCAGCGCCTTGAAGTACGGTGCGCCGACATAGTCGGTGACCTTCTCGAGGCTGATCGCGTCAAACTTGCACTTGGTGGTGCAGATGCCGCAGCCCACGCAGAGGCTCTCGTCTACGACGGCCGCGCCGCAGCCGAGGCAGCGGGAGGTCTCGATCTTCAGCTGCTCCTCGGTAAGGGTTCCGCGCAGATCCTTGAAGGTCTTCTTTGCTTCCTTCGCCGGGCCCGCGGCTGCCTTCTGTCTGGGTGCGGTGTCGAAGCCCGCGACGGAGATGCCGGCGGTTGCGGTGTTCATTGCCTTATAATCGCGTCTGTCGCGGCCGATGACCTGCGACTGGCCGGGATGTACATAGCGGTGGATGGAGACAGCGCCCTCCTTGCCGGCCGCGATAGCGTCAATGGCAAACTTCGGGCCGGTGACGACGTCGCCGCCTGCGAATACATCAGGAACGCTGGTGCAGTAGCTGGGCATGGATACCTTGACCTCGCCCTTTGCGCCGGTCTCAATGCCCTGCATACCGCCGAGGTCGATCTTCTGACCGATGGCGGAGATGACAGCGGAGACATTGAGAGTCTCGAACTTGCCGGTGCCGACGGGCTTTCCGCCCTTGAGCTCCATGATCTCGACCTTGAGAGTCTCGGCCTTGCCCTCGCCGCTGATCTCGGAGGGAGCAGCCAGGAACATGAACTTTACGCCCTCCTCGACGGCCTCCTCGACCTCATCGTCGGCCGCGGGCATTGCGTCGCGGTCACGGCGGTAGACAACGGTGGTCTTGGCACCGAGGCGGACGGCGGCGCGTGCAACGTCGATGGCGACATTGCCGCCGCCGATGACTGCTACGTTCTTGCCGATCTCCGGCTTCTCGCCGAGGTTAACCTCACGCAGGAAGTCGATGCCGGTGAACACGCCGGGAAGCTCGTCGCCGGGGCAGCCGACCTTTGTGCCCTTGGATGCGCCTACCGCGAGGTAGAAGGCCTTGAAGCCCTGCTCGCGCAGCTTATCGAGCGAAATGTCCTTGCCGACCTCAACGCCGGTCTTGAATTTGACGCCCATGTCCTTGAGAACCTTGATCTCGGCATTGATGACGTCCTTTTCAAGGCGGAAGGAGGGGATGCCCATGGTGAGCATACCGCCGAGCGCCTTTTCCTTTTCATATACGGTCACGGGGTAGCCCTTGATGGCAAGGTAGTACGCACAGCTCAGTCCGGCAGGGCCTGCGCCGATGACGGCGATCTTCTCCTCATAGGGCTTGCCGGTCTGATTTACCATCTTGGGAACGAAGCGGTGCTTTGCCTCGAGGTCCTTCTCGGCGATGAACTTCTTGATGTCGTCGATCGCGATGGGCGAGTCGATATCGCCGCGGGTGCAGGCGTCCTCGCAGGCCTTGTTGCAGATGCGGCCGCAGACTGCCGGGAAGGGGTTTTCCTTCTTTATAAGCTCAAGCGCCTCGGTGTATCTTCCCTGAGCGGCGAGCTTGATATAGCCCTGAACGGGAACGTGCGCCGGGCACTGTGCCTTGCAGGGTGCCGTGCCGGACTCCATGACGTCGGTGCGGGTTGTGCGGTAATCGACGTTGTAGCTCTTCTTATCCCAGGGAACTTCCTTATCCGACTGATATGCGTCGGAGACATGCGGATCGGTGGTGCACAGCTTCTGGCCGAGCTTTACGGCGTTGGTCTGGCAGTTTTCGACGCACTGGCCGCAGGCGACGCACTTGTCCTTATCGACCTTGGCGATGAAGTTCGAGCTTACGCCGTCGGGAGAGCGGAACAGCTCAGCTATGCGCAGCGCATAGCAGGAGCAGCCGCAGCAGTTGCATATGGCGTTTACTTCGTCAAAGCCGAGCGCCTGGTTGACCTCGTGAACAAGGCCGTTGTCCTCGGCGCGCTTGAGCACCTCATAAGCCTCCTCCTTGCTGATCAGGCGGTGCTCGCCGTGCTTGGAGAAGTTGATGGCATTGTCGTTGAGGTACATGCACATATCCTCTTCAAGATGGCCGCAGCCCTCTCCGATCAGGCGGCGTGAACGGCGGCAGGAGCACGGGCCGACGGAGATCGCCCTTGCCTTCTCTATGATGGTTGCCAGCTCATCGTAGGATGCCGTGCGAGTGTTGCTTTCGACGGCGCTCATAACGGGCATGACGCGCATGAAGTTAACGCCCTTGCCGAGAACCGGGGCGAGCATGCCGACGCGGATGCGGGTGTATTCCTCAAAGCATGCTCCCAGATCGGGATACTTATCGCACTGCTCGCGATTGGAGAGGATGCCCTCCATGATGCCGGGCACCCAGATGGGGTAGTAGTAGCAGGGCAGCTCGCCGCGATAGCGCACGCGGATAACGCCCGCATTTACGAGCTTGTCGCACTGCTCCTGAACAAATTCAACGCTCTTTTTGCATTTTTTTGCGAGCTCTGCCGCAGAAAATTCCTTCTCAAGACGCATACGCATCATGACAGAGCACATATCGTCATCGACGATGGGCTCGAGGATCCTGTATTCCGGATCCTTGTAGGTGATGCCGGTGTAGGTCATGCTTTCCAGGCTGATCTTGGACGCCAGCGCAAGAATATTCGGTCTGTTTGCCATGTTGTTTCCCCCTGATCATTAATTGATAATTTAATGTATGTACCTTCTTACATTGGTCTAAAGTCTTTTATATCATGAAATCATACACTTTGTCAATTAATTAGCGTTGCCGATTTGTAATAACACAAGAAACTGCGCGTATTGTTGCTCGGAAAGCCTGTTAAAAAAGCCGCAAAGCCTTGAAACTGCTTGTTTTTTTGCGCAGAACAATTATTTGCCACAGTTTTTCAGTATTCGTGCAAAAAGTTTAATTTTTTTGGTTATTTTATTTGCATGGATTAATTATTAATTTATTTTGAACATTTTTTATCTGTTTTAGTAAAATCGACGAAAACTGCGTATTCGTTGGATTTTTGACAGTCGGTTTTTGTTGAATTTATCGGCTTAAATTTTGACGCATTGTGAACTGGCAATGTACAATGTGATTGCGTTTTGAATAAAACCGTAACCCAATAATGCGTAAGACAATTCCGCAGGGCCTTCCCCGTCGGAATGCAGCGGGCGAAGAAGCCGCCCGTTTGTCTGCCGCGGCAAGATTTTTCTCTCCGGTAAAGCCCTGTTGCCCAAGGAATTGTTTTAGCGAACCGTTCCTTTGGAGCAGCGGGGACTTTGTTTTGGTTTTAACAAAGCGTGTGTAAGTCAAAGCATTATTCCGGGCTTTCGCCGTACGGTTGAGGAGCCGCTGCGCGAAAGCGGAAATGTCAGACCAAAATAGAAGAGACTTAGAAAAAGGAGAGTTATTATGAACAACAAAGCAGCCAAGGGCACATGGGCGGCCGCGTTTACGGTCGCATCGGTGTGGTTCGGCACCCACGTCGGCGGCGGTTTCGCCTCCGGTAACCAGGTAGTCAACTATTTTTCTCAGTACGGCTGGATGGCAGTCGCATTCCCCATCATCGCAATGGGCATACTCGCGCTTGTTATGTACACAGTCATGAAATTTGCAAAGCTCAGCGGCTTTACCAACTATAAGGACACCTTCTCGGCACTTTATCCGAAGCCCTGGATGGAGGTATTCTTCGAGATATTCTATATCATCATCCTGCTTGCGGCAGTCGGCGCGGCGGTCGCCGGCGCGGGCGAGGTCCTTGCGAACTTCTTCGGCGTCGACTACACCGTCACGGCAACCAAGTTTCTGTTTAACCTCCTCGTCGTCGCGCTGCTCATCGTTCTGAGCATCTTCGGCGTTAAGCTCGTTATCGCGGCGTCCACCGTTCTTTCCATCGCCATCCTCATCTCCACCGCAGTCATCGTCGTTACCGGCTTTGCGACCGATCTTGACGCGATCTCCGCACAGTACCTGAGCGCAAACAACCTCCAGGCCGCGGCATACACCGACAGTCCGGCAAAGGCCGTATGGCTCGGCATCGTTATCTACTCTGCCTTCCAGTGCGTCTCCATCCCTCCGATGATCGCAGCGAGCGAGGGACTGTCCGTCAAGGGCATCAAGCGCGCAAACATCCTCGGCTGGCTCATGAACGGCCTTGCACTGGCTGCCTCCGCGGCAATGCTCTGCCGCTGGTATCCGCTGCTTGCCGCACTTCAGGGCGCAGGCATTGAGGGCTTCACCAACGCGATAAACGGCATCCCCAACCAGACGGTTCTGACGCTCGTCGGCATCAAGTGGATGATGATCATCTTCAGCATCCTGCTGTTCAGCGCCTTCGTATCCACCAGCGTCACCCTCGTGTTCACCATGATCCAGCGCTTCCAGGGTCACTGCTTCCCCCAGACCATCCACAACGAGAAGGTCCGCGGCGTTATCGTCGGCGTTATCGTGATCACTATCTGCTTTGCCGTCTCCCTGCTCGGCCTCGGCAAAATCATCAAATACGCCTACGGCTACGACGGCTACTACGCCATCCTCGTTATCTACCTCCCCGTCCTGATCTGGGGCATCCCCAAGGTCAGGAAGCTCTCGGCGGAAAAGAAAGCCGAGCTCGAACAATAAAGCTGATTTCAAGCACCACCGGGAAACCGGTGGTGTTTGACAAGGAAATTCAATATGAAAATTGCTATGATAGGCTCCGGCGCGGCCGGCAGCGTTTTTGCCTCATATCTCAATAAGGGCGGCGCCGAGCTCTGGCTTGTTGACCGCTACAAGGCGCACATGGACAAGGTCGCCGAGTGCGGCATGACCTTCCTGAGTCCCTCGGGCGAGGAGCTGCTCACGGGCTTTCACACCGCCGCCTCCGCCGAGGATATAGGCGTAATGGACATTGTCATACTCATGGTCAAGGCCACTCAGACTGACGGAATAATGCCCTCAGTCATGCCCTGCATCGGCAGGGAAACGGTCGTCGTTTCCCTGCAAAACGGAATCGGCAACGACGATGTGCTTAAAAAATACGTCCCGGCGGACAGAATACTCTACGGCTTCGGCACGATAGGCACGGAGCTTCCCGAGCCGGGCAAATGCGTTTCAAAGCCCGAAAGCGGCGTTATCATGCGCTTCGGCGCGGCGGAAAACGATCCGGTTTCCGAAAAGGCCGGCAGAGCGCTTGAGAAGTGCTTCTGCGACGGCGGCTGCCTGACGAGCTTTGAAAAGGATATCCGCCCCTTCGTCTGGAAAAAGGCGATATCCAACAGCGGCTACAACACGCTCTCGGCGCTCACGCGGCTCAAGGTCGGCCCCATGCTCGACTGCGAGGAAGGCAGACAGCTCATAAAAAGCGTATGGGCGGAGGGCTGCGCGGTAGCCAAGGCTCTCACGGGCATCGACCTTTGGGAGGAAATGCTCGAGGAGCTTCCGAGACTCCGGGAGGGCTTTGCGAAATATTACCCCTCCATGGCACAGGACGTGCTCATCAACCGGCGTCAGACCGAGGTTGAGCTTTTAAACGGCGCAATTGTGCACTATGGCAGGCTCCTCGGCATCCCCACCCCCGTCAACGAGGCGCTGACGCTCATGATACAGACAATACAGAAAAACTACGATATGCAGTATTGCAAACAATAAGTAATATCTGATTAAATTTTATAAGGAGACGAATAGAAATGAAAATTGCAATGTACGGTTCCGGCGCAGCAGGCAGCGTTTTTGCTTCTTACCTGAAGAAGGGCGGCGCAGACATGATCCTCATCGACCGCTATGAGGCTCATATGAAGAAGGTTGCCGAGGACGGCATGCACTTCACCATCCACCAGGAAGAAAACGGCGCATACACCGATTATGATTATCAGCTCAAGGGCTTCCGCACCTACACCAGCTCCGCAGCAGCCGCAGAGGCCGAGGGCAAGGTCGACGTTATCATCTACATGACCAAGGCAACCCAGCTCGAGCAGGCGATCCAGGACTCTCTGCCCGTCGTTGGCGACAGCACCGTCGCCGTTTCCCTCATAAACGGCCTCGGCAACGACGACAACCTCTTCAAGGTCTTTCCGAAGGAGCGCTGCGTCATCGGCTCCGGCGTTCTCGGCACCGCACTGCCCGAGCCCGGCCACTGCGTGTCCACACCCGCCGGCGGCGTTCAAATGAATTTCGGCGGCGCCGTAAGAAGCGAGCTCAACGACGCTGCGTGCGCCGAGATGCTCAAGTGCTACCGCGACGGCGGCTGCGACGCATACTGGCGCGATGGCGAGCCGGGCACCGACAACAATATCTACAAGTTCATCTGGAAAAAGGTCTGCGTCAACGCGACCGTCAATACCGTCTGCGCGGTGCTTCGTCTGAAGATCGGCGAGGTCGAGGCCGACCCCTGGGGCCAGCAGCTGTTCCACGGCGTTATCCGCGAGACCTGCGCTGTCGCCACCGCAAAGGGCGTTCCCATGGATGCCGACGAGTTCATCGCTCACGATCACAACGACATCGTCACCAACATCGGCGACTACTACCCCTCCATGTGTCAGGATGCACTGTTCCATCAGCGTCAGACCGAGATCGACGTTCTCAACGGCAAGATCGCAGAGTACGGCAAGGAGCTCGGCATTCCCACCCCGACCTGCGACATCCTCACCAAGGTCGTTCACTGCATCCAGGACAACTACGCAAATCAGTACTTCCAGGACAAGGACGGCAATGCCTTCCACATCGGCAAGTAATTTTAAGCATGAAAAAATCTCCGGCCATTGGCCGGAGATTTTTTGTCGTTTTATTGCCGGTGAAGTTTATTCTTTCAGCATATCTCGGATTCGAGCCTTGCGATAAGGCCATCGAAAAGCTCCTTATTATTCTCGATTGCGATCTCGGGCTCGCGCTTGGTGGTGTGAGCAAAAACGGGCTCGTTCATCTTCGTTGAATACACGGCCTTGAGGATGCGCACGGAGTCCATGCCGCACCTTGCAAAATGAACGGCGGCCGAGGCAAAGGGCGCTCCGGCAGGGGCGAGCTTATCGGCTATGGGCTCGAGCGTTTCGACGATGCGGATGGACATGTAGAATATCTCGTCGATGATGCAGCAGGCGGTGCGATAGGCGGCCTCAAGCTCGGTGTCGTCGGCGTTTTCCTGCTTAAGCAGCTTTTCAAGCGGCTTTTTGGCCTTGTTCTCCTCATCTATGAGATGCAGGAAATAAACCCGCAGCTTCTCCATATCCTGCTCGGCATGCAGCATGTCGGCATCCTCGGACGCGGTGACGCGAATGGCGCGCAGCGCCATTGATGCGGCGCACATCGAAGAGCCCGCCGCGGCCGAGCCCAGGCCGAAGACGTCCTTGGGGTCAGCCATCATAACGGAGTATGCTTTAAGAGTCTTGTCCGAATAGCTTTCGGTCATAAGATCTCCGATATTTATTTTTTCTGCCATGATATATCTTCCTTTCCTTTGACAATTGAAAACGGGAGTTTTATAATTCTATTGATAAATATACAACAAATATTTGATATTTACAAGTGATTATGCTACAGGAGCAAATAAAATGAAAATTCTGCTTTGCGGAGACATTAATTCCGGAAAATCCACACTCATACGGCGGCTCGTTTCCGACCTGAACCGCCCGGTGCACGGATACATCACCGTACGCATGCCGGAGGATGAACGCGGCGTTTCGCACGTCTATCTTTACGATATCTCCTCCCCGCCGGAGAGAATAGAGGACGCGCAGGTCATAATGCGCATTCGCGGCGATAAGCTTGAAAAGCACCCGGAGTATATGAGCAGCATCGCCGCTCCCATATTGGAATCCATCCCCGAGGGAAGTCTTGTCGTTCTCGACGAGCTCGGAACGCTCGAGGAGCACGAGGAGCGCTTCAAGGCCGCCGTTATGAAAATACTCTCCGGTTTCTACGACGTTCTCGCCTCGGTGAAGGCGCAGAACACCGGCTTTCTGCGCGATATCCGCCGGCATCCGGACTGCGAATTATATATCATCACGCCTGAGAACCGTGACGACTTGTATGCCCAGCTGAGGAGGGAATACAAGATATAGTGTTTCCTTTTTCTTTCAGAAAAAGTGCACAAATCGGGCGTTAAAAATATGTGAGAAAATTTACTGACATTTTCACAGAATTATGTTGACTTAAAGGTCACAGATTGATATTCTGTCATTACAGCGAAAAAATCAGGGGGCTTCCATGAAAAAAATTACAGCACTGCTGCTTGCCGTGCTTTGCATGCTTTCAGTCTGCGCATGCAATAACGACGGGGATAAAACGGCAGACGTTTCAGCAAAAGACCTTATCGCGGCAACGCTCAACTCGGAAAAGCCCGAGAACGCCGACACACTGTGCGGCTCGGACGATCAGAGCTTGAAAAACAAATTTTATTACTTCTACGGCATCGAGACAAGCGCCGTGCGCGACTACGCGATAGTATACTCCTCGGCTGCGAAATCGGACGAGATAAGCGTTCTTGTCGCCGCCAAGGGCACGGATATGAAGACCCTGACCGACGCGCTGGAGGGACGGCGCGAGATGCAGCGTCAGACCTTTGAGCTGTACAGCCCCGAGAGCGTCGAGATGCTCAAGAGCGCCGTTATATTCACGCAGGGAGACTATGCGGTGATGATAGTGGCAAAGGACCCCACGGCGATAGAAGGCAGGATAAAGGAGCTTCTGAAGGACGCCAAGGCCGTCGAAAAGGAGTCCAAGGCGTATTATGACACGGCCGCCGTCGAGCCGACGCCGACCCCGAAGCCCAGCTATGACTATTCAAAGCCCGTTCCGCAGGCCGGGGCGAAGGATAATTCCTGGTTCAGGGACGCGGCCTTTGTGGGCGATTCGCGCATGGAGGGCATAATGAACTATGCCGACTTCGAGTACGCTTCGAATTTCTCACATGTCGGCCTGAACGTCGCGGACGTGTTCACAAAGCCATATATCGAGACGGAGTCCGGCTCGGTCACGGTCGCCGACGCTCTGCACAATGACCTGAAATACGGCAAGGTCTACGTCATGCTCGGCATAAACGAGCTGGGCTGGTATAACCTCGATAAATTTGTCGAATACTACGGAAACATAGTCGATCTCCTGCGCGAAACGCACCCCGAGGCCGACATATACATAATAAGCATACTGCCAGTCGGCGCAAAGGCCGCAAAGAGCTCGGACATGCTGAATAACGACAGAGTGCAGATGTTCAACGAGCGCATACAGGGCATGTGTGCCGATAAGCAGGTCTATTTTGTAAACGGCTTCGAGGCACTTGCCTCAAACGGCTCACTGCCCGACGACGCCTCCCCCGACGGCATCCATATGCAGCCGAGCTACTGCCATAAGCTGACCGACTATCTTCTGACTCACACCGTAAGTAAATAAAGCTTGAAGCGCCGTCCTCCGGACGGCGCTTCAGTCTGTCAAAAAACCTATGCTGCCGATTAAATACAACCGCGCAGCAGGGGAGCCTGAGGGGCAGCGAAGCGAGCTTTCTCATGAAGCGTAAGCTTCACAAAAAATGCGGCGTTTTTCTGCACATGCAGGTATAACCCGATGCTGATGCATCGGGTTATAAAATTATCTGAGCTTTACGCAATAGTAGGACAGAAGGTAGGTTTTTTCCGACTTGTATGCATTCCATACGCGGTCGGCAAGCTCCTCGGGCTGACCGGTCTTGCGCTGGAAGGTGCGGATCTCCTCAATGACCTCCTGCATGTCATTTTCGCAGTCCTCCTCAAGGTCATAGAATCTGTCGCAATTGGTGTAGGCATACACCATGAGGCTGCGGTATCTCCCCTCGGGCTGGGCCTCGAACTCCGAGCGCATCTGAGCCACCAGCGCGTCAAGGCGGGCCATGTGGGAATATTTTATCGCTTCGATTTCGGCGGCGGCAAGCGCCTTCTTGTACTGATCGCGGCTGAGGTCGCCGGCCTGGAGGAGCACCTCCTTGGCAACGTCGGTGTAAGTCGCCTCCTCGGCGATTATCCGCTGTGCGCCGTCCCTGAATATTTCAACGTCCCAGCGCGTCGTGTCAACGCCGAGCAGACGGTCTATCTGCCTGTGATAGTTTGCCGCCTCGTTTTTTATCTGCTCTGTCGTGAGGTTCTGGGCGATGACGTAGGACTTTAAAAGATCATACTGGGCCCACACGAAGCAGCCTGCTATGACGGCCAGAAGCAGCGCAATATAGACAGCCCAGGTCGCAACGAGCTTTCCGGTGTTCTTTTTGAGCGTGTTGCGCGGATTTTCCTGCGTTTTGGCAAGCGACTCCGTCTGCGGCAGCCTGCCGGTATTGAGGTATTCCGAGTATGCATCGCAGACAGTGTTCGGGTCTCCGAACATGACCATGCGGCCCTTGTCGAGCCACAGCACCTTGTTGCACTGCGACCTGACCGCTTGCAGCGAGTGCGATACCATGAGAGCGGTCGTATCGCCGTTATCTATGATGCTCTGCATCTTCTGCTGGCTTTTTCTGCGGAAATCGCCGTCGCCGACGGCGAAGATCTCATCAAGGATTATTATATCGGGCTCGATCATGCTGGCTATCGCAAAGGCGATACGGCTCTTCATGCCGCTCGAGAGCGTGCGGAAGGGGCTGTTCTGAAACTCGCGCATCTCCGCAAAGTCGATGATCTCATCGTATTTGGAGTCTATAAACTCCCTGTCGTAGCCCATGAACGCACCGCGCAGATATACGTTCTCCCTGACCGTCATTTCGCGGTCAAAGCCCGTGCCGAGCTCGAGCAGCGCGCAGATCCTGCCGGTCTTCTCGATTGTGCCGGAGGCGGGGGTGAGCGTTCCGCTTATAGCCTTCATCATCGTCGACTTGCCCGCGCCGTTTTTGCCGATAACGCCGAGCATATCGCCCCTTTCAAGGCTGAAGGATATGTTTTTGAGCGCCCAGAACTCGTTATTACGCGGAGCCTTGCCGAGTATGCGCTTTACGATGTCCGAGGTCGAGCGCGAGTCCTGCTTGCGGTAGCGCACAGAGACATTGTCGAGAACAAGTATCTTGTTTCCGTCCATCAGAGCACCTCCTTACACATACAGCGCGATCTTGTCGCGCGCGATGCGGTAGGTAAACCAGCCGAGGAAGGCGCAGACCGCGGCCATTGCGAACATGATAAGATGCGTCGAGGGGTTCGGAATGGTCGAGTGTATGATGAGCTGGCGGAAATAATCAACGCACATATACAGGGGATTGCAGTTTAAAAGCCTGCGCATGATGCCCGGCAGGATCGACGGATCATAGAATATCGCCGAGGCGTACATGACTATGCGCGTGACGACGGGCCAGAGGTAGTTTATGTCGCGGAAGAATATATACAGCGTGCTCAAAAACATGCCGATGCCGAAGTTTATGAAATAAAGACATACCATCGGGTACAGCAGATATAAAAAGCGCCAGTGGAAACTTATATTGTCTATGGCGACGAAGATGAAAAATACAAGCAGGGAAACGGCAAAGTCGATCGCCTGCGCGACGCTCTGCGAAACAAGGAAATAGTGCTTGGGAACGGGCACCTTGCTGTATATCTGCGCGTTGTCGTAGAGAACGCGCATGGCGCTTCGCGTTGCCGCAGAGAAGTAGTTAAACAGCAAAAGTCCGCAGAACAGGTATATCGTGTAGTGCGGCATATTGCGGCCGAAAAACGTGCCGAAGACCACGTCCATGGTCAGCAGCAGAAACAGCGGCGAAAGCGCGCTCCAGAGTATGCCGAAGGTAGTGCGCTTGTATTTCTTGATAAAGTCTCGCCTTATAAGCTCAGAAAGCAAAAAACGGTGATTAGCTTTGTCCGAAGTCATAAAACGTCAGTTCTCCTTGAAAAGCAAAAAACTGTGGAAAAATCACACTATCGCGCTATTATACCACAGTTCTCCGCACAATTCCATATTAATTTTCGGACACATAGTTCAGATAGTCCTCGGGCGTGTTGAAATCGCGTGTAAAGCTGTCGAGAATAACGAAGCTTTCGCCGATCGCACGGCCGTCAAGAGGCAGACCTGCATACAGGTGATACACCTGCCAGCCCTTGCACTCGTTTAGCTCGCCGCTGACAAATTTTCCGCGCACCTCAAGGTACAGCGAGCGGAAAAGCTCACCCGAGCCGATAAGCACGGCACATATGCTCCTCTCGCTTCCGAAAAACAGCAGCGGTCTTTTTCCTCTGTGCGCGATAACTGTTTTTATCGCGTCCTCGGAATACAGCACGTCGCCGTATAGAAAGCACATGTCGTCGCCGATGAGCTCGGCGGTGAAGCGGTCTATCTCAAGGACGTTGTTCTTCGGCTCGTATCTGCTCGCACCGGGGATATCGACGGACGTATCGTGCGAGGTGATTAAGACCTCGGCGGCCTTGTCAAACTTATGCACAAGGCGCACTGTGCGCTCAAGCAGCGTCTCACCCGAAACTCTTATATCGTGCTTTTTGTGCCCCATGAAATCGTTCCAGCGGCTGCCCCTGCCGTCGGCCATTATGACATATCTCATTTTATTATCCCGTGCTCGCGGTAGAAGTCTCCCAGCCTGCCGTAGCGCTGCGGCCCCCAGAGCTGGATGATGTTCACGCCAGAGGAGGTGTTGGCCTCGATGACGGTAAAGCCGTCGTCGGTCGGGAGGATGTCCCATGCTATGATGTCAAGATAGGGGAAGGCGCGGCTTATCTCCATGACTCCGGCCTTTAGCTTATCCCAATCGGGGATATAAGCGCCCTCTATCTGCGCGTTCGTATCCGGATGCGTGCGGTAGACGGTGAGATTGTGCAGCGTGCGGGCATAGCTCATCCGGCCGGTTTCAATATCGACGTTTGCGACAAGGCCGCCGCGGCTGCCGTTATCGACAGAGCCCGTCCAGTCGGCGCCTATGCGCTGCACGGCAAAGCAAAGCTCAAGCTCCTTCGTCTCGGCGCTGCGCAGGACGATCATGCGCAGTGTGTTTGCGCTGTTGGCGTAGATTTTGTTTAGATAAGCGGCCTGATGCGCGTAGGCGCAGATGAGCCACTCGGTGTCGCGGCGCAGACGCTGGGTAAGCTCTTTTTCCGTGTGCGGCTCGTCGTTGCAGATGATGCCGTGGCCGTTATACTTTACGACATACACGCCCTTGCCCTTGCCTGCGCGCACGGGCTTTACGACGAAGGCGCCCGTTTCATGCAAAAGCGCGATGAGATCGTCATAATCTGTTATGACGCGTCCGTTCATCCCGGCAAGGCGCCTGCCCTTCTTGATGCAGTATATCTCCGGCGTTTTGCAGTAGCGCTCTATTATCTGCGTGAAAACGACCTTGTTGTTGAGCATTTCGCTGTACGGGTCGTTTATGCAGCGCGAGCGATACCAGTCAAACTCGGAAAGGTACTGCTTTTTATCGTTGTGCTTAAAGTCGTACAGAGCTGCCTGATCGACCATATAGCCGCCGAAAATGCAGTAGTAAAGTCTTGTGTGCAGCGGAAGCTTAAAGTGATTGGGCGCAAACAGTATCCTCACTATCCACAGCACCATCAATTTGATTTTGGCGAGCAATGTGCTCAGAAATCGCATCATGTTTATCCCTCTCCATGCAGTCGATTATAAGCTCGGCGATCTTGTCGGTAGCGCGGCCCGTGAGGTCGGGCAGGTATCTGCGGCAGAAGCGCCTGTAGTTATCCATGTCGTATTCGCCTCTGTCGATAGCGGCGACAAGCTCCTTAGGGTCGCGGAATATGCAGTCGGGGAACTCATCGAAGAGCTTGACGTTCAGGCCGTTGTGGTCAAGATAGTCCTCGTAGTCGAAAAGGTAAAAGTACACGGGCTTGCCCAGAAGCGCGGCCTCGATCGTTATGGCCGAATAGTCGGTTATGACGCAGTCGCACACCGACAGAACCGTTGAGGTCGGTACCCTGTGGCAGGTGACGGCCGGGGCGAGCGACGCATAGTTTAAAAGCTGGTTCGGGTGGCGCTTTACGACGAGTATCTGATCACCGTTGAAGTCAAACGCATCGACGAGCGGCTTGGGGTCGAGCATCTGCCCCTTGCGGAAGGTCGGGGCGTACAGCACGATCTTTTTACCAATGTACCAGGGGTAGGCCTCATAAAACCGGCGGCGGGCCTCCTCCTGACCCTCGCGCAGCTTATCCATGCGCGGAAGTCCGACGTTATACAGAATATCGGGATCGATGTCAAACGACGCGCAGTAGAAGGGGTTGAAGGCCCTGCCTCCGGCTATGACGACGTCATAGTTGCGGTGCATGCGCATTTCGCGTGCGATCATGTCGCTGCGGCCGAATTTTTTTCCGAGCGACTGGTAGCCGGACTTTTTGATCTTGCCCATGGCGTGCCACATCTGGATGACGGCAAGCTGCTTTTTGTGGTGCAGCACCGATACGGCCGGCCAGTAGGAATCGAGCACGCACACCGAGGCCGTTGCGAGGTGATACATGCTGCGAAGCGTCGCGCCGGCATATTCAAGCACGCTTGCAAAGCCCTTATCCATACGCTTTGTTATGATGACGATATTCGTCTCGGGTCTGAGCTCTTTAAGGCGGCGGCTTAAAAAATCAATATCCTCCGTCACGGTGTTCGACTGACGGCTGAGGAATAAGACCTTGCTTTTGTCCGTCGGGAAGAGCTTCAGGAAAAAGTAGATGAAGTTCATCACCCAGCGCAGCAAAATAACAGCTATTCTCATACTACTCCTTTTATGCCCCGTGCGGGCACAAGTGAAAATCGACTTATTATACGCGCAAGCAAAAGCTTTGTCACTACAAATTTGTTAACATTAACAGAGCTTTTTACCGGCTCTCTTGAGTTCAAGCTTATGCGCAAAGTATGCGTGAACATTCTCGTTATACGTCGGGTAGCGGTGCAGATCCTGATGCGTGTTTATCTCAAGTATCTTAAAGCCGGAGTCTGTTATGACGACGTCGAAGCCGAGATATTCAAGCGGCGATATGTAGCGGCACACCTCGGGTATGACGGAGAGCACCTCATCCCAGTGAGGGAGATATCCCTCGATCTTCGCGCCGGTGTCCGGATGGAGGGGACAGGGGCTTATGACATGCTCTTTTATGACCTCGGCGTCGTGGAAAAAGCCCGTTTTTTCATCGACATAGGCGAAGACGCCGCCGGAGCCGATATTGTCGGTAAAGCCGGTGCTTTTTGTCCCGATGCGGAAGTAGGCGTTTTCGATAACGGGGTCGAGCCCGCTGCGGTTTATGACCATGATGCGCACTGTGCACGCGACCTCGCTGTATATTTTGCGAAGAGCGCTATGCATGACGATGTACTCGGAGATGTTATAGTAATCGTTGAGCGATGCAAAGAACGTGAGCATCTCGCTCCCGGTCTTTTCCTCGCCGTTTACGGTGTAGCGCTCCCCGTCAAAGCCGAGCCTGTAAAAGCCTATGCCGTGCGAGCCGACGGTGGGCTTCATGGCGAGAAGCTTCCTTTCGCGCAGAAGCTCGAGCAGTCCGTCAAGGCTGCGGGGAAGATATTCGGGGCAGTCGGGCATTTTCAGAAGCTCCGTTTTTCCGTTTCGCGGAACGATGTGGTAGTAATACTCGGGAAGATACCGGCGGTATTTATCCAGACAGTAGCGCAGCGTGACCTTATCCCACAAAAGCTTGCGGTATTCATTGTTCAAGGGCCTGAGCCATTTGTAGTCGCGGTCGGACAGGCAGTCGCGCCAGTTATCCTCCGTAAGGCCGTACTGCTTTATATGGTAGGATAAAAAGCCGCGCTCGTGCGCCCATTTTTTCTCCGCTGCCGTGGTGTGTTTATCGTGCATATCCTCGCGCAGAGCCCTTTTCCAGCCGCGGTACATATAGTCCATAAAGCCGCGGCGCTTTGCCCGAAAGCTCCAAAGATAGCGGTCGATTATCGTCATTGCGCGCTTAAAGCCGACAAAGCGCGGTTTTTTTGCGCGCTTAAAGCGGATGAATTCGGCGGTTTTGTCGTTAAGATTCTCAAGGTAAGTGAGATCCGCGCCCGTATCCACGCGCAGTATCTTAAAGCCGCCGTCCGTCAGGCGAAGGGCAAAGCTCATGTACTCAAGCTCGTTAAACTCCGCGGCGATGCCGCACAGCATTTTTTCGATATCGGGGAAGCTTTCTATTCTGCCGCCTGCGTAATTGCCGTCCTCATCGACGGCGGACAGCTCGCGGTTCTGCGTGTACCAGTTTTTCGCGCAGCCTTTCTGTTCCTCGGTCAGGACGGAAAACAGCAGCTCAGGCCCGTCGCCGCGGTTTAAGAACGCAAGGTGCAGCGTGGGGGCAAAATCCGTTTTCACAAGCTCCGTTATTATCGTTCCGGAGGGGAGCTTTTCGAGCTTTTCGCGCATTCCGATCTCATCGAGCGGCTTTTCGTCGAAGAAAAAGCTCTCGCCGTCAAAGCGGCAGATATGCTCCCGTGTTTTTACGGAGTTTGACGCACGCCGCACGAGCACATTCCCTTTTTTGCGTATGAGCGAGACTATGCCGTCCATGCTCTGCGCAAGCCCGGGTCTGAGCGGCAGTATAAGCTGCCCGCCGTCGCGTGTTAATAGAATGTAGTACTGCTCGGGCAGAAGCTCGGGGTGCTTATCGAGCGCATACGAGGTAGACAGCACATCGCCGAACAGCTTGTCAAACTTCGCGTCAAACGGCAGAAGCGAAAAAATATCCTTGTCGCTCATGCCGATGTTGTTTTTGCGCTTGTATTTTTTTATGCTCTCAAGATAAAACCACTCGTCGGCCGTCGCAAAGGTAAAGCCCCGAAACAGCAGAGCAGAGCTTTTTATCAGTTTTGAAGTCGTCATGTCGAAACTCCGCAGTCTGTAGATAAATAATTGTATATACTATATATCACATATCGGAATTTTGCGCAACTTGATAATTTAGGGGGCAACGGCTTGAATTAAGTCGAAGCTTGTACTATAATAATAAAGTTATTACTATGGGTAACTATGCGGATTTTGATCCGCAGGAAAGAGAGCGGCAAATGGGAGTGATAAGCAGGATAAAGAGAGAGCTCTTTATCCGCCCCTGGCTTAAAAAAGGCTATTCGAGGCGTCTGGCAAATTCGTATTACAAAAAAGCGCAAAGAGATATTGAGACGGGTAACGGCGTGTCGAAGGCGGATAAAAAATGGGCGCACGAGCTCGGCTATATGTCCGAGAGCATCGCGAAGTACGATCTTAAAAATAAGCCGGACAGCAAATATATTAGCGATGTAGATTATCTGTACTTAAAGCCGTTTAACAACAGCTTTACAAAATGGGTCGGCGACCTCGTGACGGAAAACAGAGTGCTCACAGGCAGGCGCGGGCATCTGCCGATGCTGTACTATAACATCATAGAGCGTGAGGATGAGAAGGTCTTTCTTCCGATCGACACCGTCGGGCGCGAGTACGGCGAAAACTACGACGACTTCATAAGACTTTTGAACGAGCGCGGCGAGCTCGTCATCCGCCCCGACCGCGCCTCGGCTCACCGCTGTGCGTATCTTATCAGGCGCACCGGCGAGAATCGCTACGAGCTGTGCGAGGACAAGGTCTGCAAGGCGCGCATGAGCATCTACGGCAACGACTACGATCAGGCGTATCTTCTGAGAGAGTACCCCGACGAGCTGCCCGAGGGCTTTGAGAAAAATCCCTGCAAGCGCGATCATTACGATAAAAAGAGCCTTTTTGAGCTTATTTCGACGTTCAAATACGGCTATGTCATAGCAGAGCCGTATAAAATGAGCGATGCCAAGCCCGGCATACTGAGGATATACATCGCAAACGAAAAGCTTAAAGAGACAAGGCTTCTCGATTATCACTACACCGACCTTGACGGCGGCGCGGTGCGCTGCCGAGCGGTGACACCCTCGGGAGAGCTCGACGGCGAAAGGATAGGCTGCTGGGACGAGCTTATAAATACCGTCACGGATATCGCGGGCTATATAAGTGAGATCGAATATTTCACCGCGAGCATCATATTCACCGACGACGGCTTTGTCATAGATTCCATCGACACGAATCCCGATCTGCCGCCTGTCGCGCACAGCGACGAGCTCAACGACTACCTCATGACGAGGCTTCGCGAAAAGCGCGAGACCGTCGTCGTCACGCGTGAAAAATGGTGGACGGCGTTTAAATACAAGCGCTTTAAGCGCTTTGTCAAGCACTTTTGCCGTCCGGGCATAAGACCCTATATGCAGAAGCTCTGGATGAGCTCGGTGTGGGATGATCTGCGGCACAATAAGGGTACGACGCTGTCTCAAAAGCTATGGTGCTATAAGCGCGGCTTTTTGTCGTTTCGGATAAAGCAGTACGGGCTTACGAAGGATAACTACAAGGACTTTCTGTCCGACTATCAGTACCACTGGCTCAACCGCATAAACAACAGCTATCAGATATGGATAAACGACAAGACCACGACGCGCTATGTCTTTGAGCCGTACAAGCAGTATCTTGCGAAATACTACTACGACATAATAAAAATGGAGGGGCAGACCTGCATAAAGGCGCTTCAGGATATCCCCGAGGGCTTTGACGCATCATTTGACGGAATCTTCGCTCTGCTGCGGCAGGAAAAGCTCCTTGCGCTCAAGCCCTCCTCCGGCACTCACGGCGACGGCTTTTACCGCATGGAGTACGCGGACGGCAAGTACCTCATAAACGGCACAGAGATGACAGAGGACGGGATACGGCAGATGATAGAGGGCTTTAAGTCCATTTACGTCATAACAGAGTATCTTTTCATGCACAAGGATCTTAAAAAGATATATCCGTACTCTGTAAACACCATCCGTGTAGCGGTCGTCAACCGGTCGGCCTACGAGCCGAAGATCATGCAGACGTATATGCGCATAGGCTCATCCTCGACGGGCTTTACCGACAACGTCGGCTACGGCGGCATCTGCGCGAAGATAGACATCCCGACGGGGCGCTACTACTGCGCCGAGAAAATCATCGATCATAAGTTCACGCCCTGCCCCGTGCATCCGGACACCGGTGTTCGGATAGAGGGCATCGTTCCCAACTGGGAGCTGATGAAAAAGGGCATAACGGATATCTGCCGCTTCATGCCGGAGCTTGAGTATCTCGGCTTTGACATCGCCATCACCGACGACGGCTTTAAGATAATCGAGATAAACATACATCAGGATCTGCACAAGGTCGCCGAGCACTCGGAGGAGTTCAAGGCCTTTTTCCGCGCAAAGCTCGCGCTCAAGGCAAAGCAATACGAGCTTAAAAAATACTGAGACAGGAGAGACAATATGAAAACTATCGGTTTCCTTATAAGCCACAAAAACGGCGAAGGCCGCCGCGCCCTTCTGCCCGAGCACATAGGCAGGATAAAAAACACGGATAAAATGTATTTTGAGACAGGCTACGGCCTTGCCGTCGGCGTTACGGACGATGAGTACGCCGCCTGCGGCTGCCACATCGTCTCACGCGAGGAGGCGTTAAGCTGCGATATCATAACCGACGTCAAGCTCGGCGATGCGGACTACCTCGACGAGATAAAGAGCAGCAAGATAATGTTCGGCTGGGCGCACACGGTGCAGAATATCGACTTCACGAGCGACATGCTCCGCAAAAAGCATACCGTCGTCGCATGGGAGGAGATATTCGAGCACGGCCGCTATATATTCTACCGCAACCGCGAGGTCGCCGGTGAGGCTGCCGTCATGCAGGCGTTCCGCTACTGCGGCAAGATGCCCTATGACACGCGTGTCGCCATACTCGGCAACGGGCAGACCGCCAAGGGCGCGATGCGCATCCTGCACGGTCTCGGCGCAAGGGTCGATGTTTACAGCCACAGGCTCGAAAAGCTGTTCCGGCAGAACATGTTCGACTATGACGTGCTTATAAACTGCGTCATGTGGGATACGACGCGCACCGACAGGATAATCTATAAGGAAGACCTCAAGAAAATGAAGCCGGGCACGCTCATAATCGACGTAAGCTGCGATCCGCATCTTGAGATCGAGACCTCGCACCCAACGACGATAGACGATCCCGTGTACGTCGTCGACGGCGTTGTGCACTACGCTGTGGACAACACCCCCGCCATGTACCCCATAACCGTGACGAAGGTGCTCAGCGAGGGTATTTCAAATTACATCGACATTATCATTGAAAAGGACTTTGACGAATACCCCGAATCGCTCAAAAAGGCGACCGTCATCAAGAACGGGCACATTCTTGACGAGCGCATAGCACAGTTCCGAAAAGCCCACGGAGTTTTTTGCGAGTAAAAATGACTGACGGATACGGCAGAAAAATCGAATATCTGCGCATGTCGGTGACTGACGCCTGCAACCTCAAATGCGTCTACTGCATGCCGCCGGACGGGATGAAGGAATGTCCCTGCCGTCAGGCGATGAGCGCGGACGAGTTTGTCGAGATCGCGCGTGCGGCGGCCGGGCTCGGTATGAAAAAGCTGCGCATAACGGGCGGCGAGCCGCTGGTCAGAGGCGATATTGTGCCCCTTGTGCGCAGGCTCGGAGAAATACCAGGCATCGAGGATATGAGCCTTACAACCAACGCCACGCTCCTTGCGCCGATGGTACGGGAGCTGTATGAGGCCGGGATACACAGGATAAACATAAGCCTCGATACGCTCAATGCCGAAAAGTACGAAAAAATAACGCGGGGCGGCCGTCTTGCCGACGCGCTCGACGGCATTCGTGCGGCCCTTGAAGCCGGGATGAGCCCCGTGAAGCTCAACACCGTGCTCATAGGCGGCTTTAACGACGATGAGATCGAAGCTCTTGCGGCGCTGACAATGAGATGCCCCGTGCAGCTTAGATTTATAGAGCTCATGCCCATAGGAGATACTAAGGGTGAATTTTCGGCCGACGCGTATCTGCCGGTCGGCACGGTTCTGGACAGACTTCCGCAGCTTGAGCCGGCGCCGGGTGAAAGGCATGCCGTTGCGCGGCTGTATAAGCTGCCGGATGCCGAGGGCAAGATCGGGCTGATAAGCCCCCTGAGCAATCATTTCTGCGCCGAGTGCAACCGTCTGCGCCTGACGGCCGACGGCTGCTTAAAGCCCTGCCTGCATTCCGCCGAGGAGATACCCGTGCGAGGCCTGCACGGCAAAGAGCTCAGGGATGCAATACTTACCGCTGTGTCGCACAAGCCGGAAAAGCACGTCGCGCTTTCGGCGACCGAGCGCAGCGAGGCAAAACGAAGCATGTATCGTATAGGAGGCTGAAATATGGCTGAGATAGCTGCAATTTGCATAAGCGACGTCCGCGGGATACAAAAGCACGAGATCCCCGAGGCGTTTTTGAAAGAGGACTGGGGCATCGAGGGCGACGCCCACGCGGGCAACTGGCACAGGCAGGTGAGCCTGCTGTCGGAAGAAAGCGTTAAAAAGCTTCAGGAGAAGCTGAGCTTTGAGCTTGTGCACGGCGCGTTTGCCGAGAATATACTTGTCAAGGGCATGTCGGTGCACACGCTGCCGGTGGGAACGCGCCTGCGCATAGGCGAGGCTCTGTGCGAGGTCACGCAGATCGGCAAGGAGTGCCACAACGACTGCGCCATACGCAAGGCCGCCGGTGACTGCGTCATGCCGCGCGAGGGCATCTTCGTAAGAGTGCTTGAATCCGGCGCGGTAAAGACCGGCGATAAAATTGAAATTGTTGAATAAATCAAGCAGCCCCCAAGGGTCAACGACCCTTGGAGGCTGCTCTTTAAATGGCGTATATTGTGGGCTGTGTTTGATGGGGTCCGGCTATATCTCGGCCAGACGATGCTGCGCCTGGCGGAATTTCAGCGGCGTGCATTTATATTCCGAGCGGAAGCACTTTGTGTAGTAGCTGCTGCTGCAAAAGCCGACGCTCTGCGCTATCTGCGAGATGCTCTTATCCGTTTCGGACAGATAGTACACGCTGCGCGTCAGGCGGTAGTGGACGAGGTACTGAAACGGCGTCGTGCCGTACAAACGCTTGAATATGCGGCAGCACTCGCCGCGGCTTATGTGCGCCGAGGCCGCGATATCCTCAAGAGTTATCTTCTCGGCGTAGTTTTCCTGTATGAATCTGCGCAGAATATCTATGCGAACCTTTTCCGTGTGCGAAACGCTGCGGTTATCGCCGAGATCGGGCACGCAGTTTTCGTACAGCGTGAGCCATATCTCCGACACCAGTATCTTAAGCCGCAGCTCGTACCCCGGCATTTTTGCAGAATACGCTGACTGCATACTGCGCAGGGCATCGCATATGTCATTTGCCCAGCCGCTGCCGCGCAGGGGGATATGCTCAAAATTGCGCGCCTTGAGTATAGGGTCTACATAGCGCGCGATAAGCCGCGCATCGTCGGCGCCGGCGATGCAGTCGGTGCTGAAGCTCACGCAGATGAAATTTGCGCCCTCCCTCGAATTTGCGACGACTCCGTGCGCCGTGCCGCTGTTTATGAAAAGTCCCTCGCCCTCACGCAGGACGAGCTCCCGATTCGGCAGCAGTGCGCGCAGCTCGCCGCTCGTGACAAGCAGCAGCTCCGGCTCACGATGGCGGTGATGCCCAACGGTCTTTGATGCCGGACTGATGCACTGATTAAGCACTCTAAGCTTTGTCGTTTGCTCGCTCATGCAATTCACACCCCATTTTTAAGCAAAAATCGATTTTTTCTGTATTGTTTAGTACAAAAATATTAACACAAACCATGCTGCCGGTCAATGGGTATTTGTGATTTTCATAGAAAAAGAAATAATCTTCTCATCTTTTGCGAATATAGTGCTATTTCAACGCCGGGGGCATTGACTATTTCGCTTATACATTGTAAATTTTGATATATCGCAGGGCAATATATCGCAGTATTGCCCTAATCGAATAACTACGGGAATGTCCCGATCGACCGAAAGGAGAATCATCATGGCTCATAGAACTGATTTCCTCTACCTGTCTGAGCCCGACACCATTGCAGCAGGCGTGCTGGATGCAAAAAAGTGTATTGACAACGCAGAAGAGGTGTTCACCCTTCTCGCAAAGGGCGACTATCTCATGGGCGGCAACAACCACAATAACCACGGTATGTATATCGTATTCCCCAAGGAGAGTGAGTTCCCCAATATGCCCGTCGCCGGCCCCGACCGCCGCTTCGTCGCAATGCCCGCTTACCTCGGCGGCAGATTCGATATCTGCGGTCAGAAGTGGTACGGCTCGAACGCCGCAAACAAGAAGAAGGGTCTGCCCCGCAGCGTCCTGATGGTTACCCTTAACAATAAGGACACCGGCGAACCCATCGCTTACATGAGCGCAAACCTCCTGAGCGCGGCCCGTACCGGCGCCGTTCCCGGCGTTGCGACGCGCTACCTTGCCCGCAAGGATGCCGAGGTCCTGCTGTGCATCGGCTGCGGCGCTATCGGCACCTCCTGCCTTGATAACATCATCACTCAGATGCCCAAGGTCAAGAAGGTCATCTGCAATAACCATTCCTTGGCTCCGGCAGAGAAGCTGGCGGCACATGTCCGCGAGGCGTACGGCGTTGAGGCCGTCGTCGAGCAGGATCTCGAAAAGGCAGTCCGTCAGGCGGACGTCATCTCCGTCGCTGCATCCCGCACCGCGTTCCTGAACATCAAGGGCGAGTGGGTAAAGCCCGGCTGCACCATCCTCGCCTCCGGCCCCGTGCACTTCGACCAGGAGGAGGGCGGCGAATACGAGAAAAACGGCGGCCTGTGGACCAAGATGAAGGTCGTTTACGACCACATCGGTCTGCACCACGCATATGTTGAGGACGCTATCGCCACCGGCGATAAGGAGGAGTACTACGCGGGCGTCATCGGCGGCCCGGTCTACCACCTCATCGACCTCGGCATGAAGGAGCCGCTCGACGATTCTCTGGCCATCGGCAAGATCATCATGGGTCAGCAGCAGGGACGCACCAGCGATGACGACATCATCTGCTTCATAGCCTGCGGCATGAGCGTTTTCGACCTCGGCCTCGGCTACGATCTGTACCAGACCGCGCTCGAAAAGGGCATCGGCACAAAGCTCCTGCTTTGGGAGAACCCCGCACAGTGCGAGTAATACACAGCTAACTTTATCTCCTTTTAAATTAATTTTCAGCTACGAAGCGGCAGGCGAGAGCCTGCCGCTTTGTCATCGTCAGCTTGACTTTAAGGCATAGGCAATGTATAGTTAGAGAAGCATGTCAAAACAGAGAGAGCGAAAGGTTATGAATAATGGAGAAGAATGAACACAAGCGCGACGGCTTTCGCAGCCGCAGCGGATTTATAATCGCCTGCATAGGCTCGGCCGTCGGCATGGGAAACATATGGCGCTTCCCGATGCTGGTCTCAACCTGGGGAGGTCTGACCTTCCTGCTGCCGTACTTTATATTTGTTATCCTCATCGCATCCACGGGCGTTATCGAGGAGTTTGCTCTCGGCAGAGCGGGCGGCGCGGGCCCCATGGGCTCGTTCGGCAAGTGCACCGAGCTCAGATACGGCAGACGCAGGATAGGCGAACGCATAGGCTATATACCCATCCTCGGCTCGCTTGCGCTGGCCATAGGCTACACCTGCGTCATGGGCTGGATATTCAAGTACACCTTCATGGCCTTTTCCGGAGATATGCTCGCCATGGGTCAGGATATGGACGAGATCGTCGGAACCTTCAATTCGACGGCAAGCTCCTGGGGCGCAAACGTCTGGATCATCATTGCCGTCGTCGTGAGCTTTGCCATCATGTCATTCGGCATAGCCGGAGGAATTGAAAGAGCAAACAAGGTCATGATGCCGGTGCTGTTCGTGCTGTTTCTGGCGCTGGGCGTGTATATCTTCACGCTCGACGGTTCGTCCGACGGATATAAGTACATCCTCACCGTAAATCCCAAGGGCCTTGCAGACCCCAAGCTATGGATATACGCCTTCGGTCAGGCGTTCTTCTCGCTGTCCGTTGCCGGAAACGGCAGCGTTATCTACGGCTCGTATTTAAGTAAGGACGAGTGCATCCCGTCCTCGGCGCGCAACGTCGCGGTATTCGACACGCTCGCGGCGCTGCTGGCTGCATTCGTTATCATCCCGGCCATGGCGACGGGAGGTGCGCAGCTCAACGAGGGCGGCCCCGGCCTTATGTTCATCTTCCTCGTAAACGTAATTAACGGCATGGTCGGCGGGCGCATTGTGGGAATCGTGTTCTTCGTGTGCGTCACCTTCGCCGGAATAACCTCGATAATAAATCTCTATGAAGCGCCGGTCGCATTTTTGCAGGAGAAGTTTAAATTAAAGCGCGTGCCCGCGACGGCGGTCATACACGTCATCGGCTGCGGTATCGCTCTGTGCATCCAGGCCATCGTCTCGCAGTGGATGGATGTAGTTTCGATCTACATCTGCCCGCTCGGAGCATTGCTCGCGGCGATCATGTTCTTCTGGGTCGGCGGCAGAAAATTCGCGCTCGAGGCGGTCAACCTCGGTGCGCGCAAGCCCATCGGCAAGTGGTTCTATCCCCTCGGCAAATATGTCTACTGCGCCTGTGCGCTCCTGGCTCTCGTCGCCGGAGCGGCCCTCGGCGGCATAGGCTGATAAAGAATAAAAAACTCAGGTCGATCGACCTGAGTTTTTTTATATATTTTTTGCTTGCGCATTACGGTTATCGTTATTATTCCGATTTATCGTTTGATTTTATCTGTCAGCTTGCGAACGGAGTCGGCGAAGCTGCGCAAATCGCGGTTCGAGCGTCCCTCACAGCCGCGCACGGCCTGCATAAGCGCCTCGGCAGCGCGCACAAGCTCTGTAAACAGCGGATTGACCTTCCGCTCCGCCGTCGGAGCCTTATGCTCGTGCACTATGGGCTTGCCCTCGGTTATGACGGTAAAGCGCCCGGCGGCGATGTCGAACTCCGTGCCGCTGTACGGCGCGAAGGCGCGATAGCCGAGCTCGTTATTGAGGCAGGCGGTGAAGCTGTCGGCGCTTTCGGGGTCGCCGTGGTTTACGAATATGAGCTCAGGCTTTTCGGAGAAGCCCTCCAGCCAGGCGATGAGCCCGCGCTTGTCGGCATGTCCGCTGACGCCGGGGAGAGCGGCGATCTCGCCCTCAGCCTCGATCTCCTCATTAAACAGCTTTACCTCCTTCGCACCGTCGTGCAGTGCGCGGCCGAGCGTTCCGACCGCCTGATAGCCGACGAACAGCACAAGGCACTCCGGCCGCCACAGATTGTGCTTTAAGTGATGGCGTATGCGGCCCGCGTCGCACATGCCGGACGCGGAGATGATGACCTTCGGCGTTTTGTCCTCGTTTATTGCCTTGGATTCCTCCTGGCTTACGGCCAGATGCAGGCCGTCAAAGCACAGCGGATTTTCGCCCGAGCGGATGATCCTGCGCATATCCTCATCGACGTAGCTCGAATCGCACTGCAAAAACACGCTCGTCGCCTCTATGGCGAGAGGGCTGTCAACGTAGACGGGGAAGCCGTCGTGGCCTTTTATGAGGCCGCGATTTTTTATCTCGCGGATAAAATACAGCATCTCCTGCGTCCTGCCGACGGCAAACGCAGGGATAACGACATTGCCGCCGCGGTCGAGCGTGCGCTGGATGCAGGCGGAAAGCGCGGCAATGTAGTCCGGCCGCTCGTCGGAGTGGTTGCGGTCGCCGTAGGTGGATTCAATGACGAGATAATCGGTTTTATCGATATGCTTCGGGTCGCAGAGTATGGGCTGATCGAGGTTTCCGATATCACCGGAAAAGACGATCTTTTTCTCGCAGCCGTTTTCACTGAGCCATATCTCGATGGCCGCCGATCCCAAAAGGTGCCCGACGTCGGTGAAGCGTATGGTCACCGATTCATTCACCTGTATCTTGCTTTCATATTCGCAGGGGCGCAGCAGCGTCATAAGCCCCACTACGTCGTTAAGATCGTAAAGCGGCTCGACGGGACCTTCGCCCCGTCGCATGGCCTTGCGCGATTTCCACTCGGCCTCTGACATTTGAATGTGTGCACAGTCGCGCAGCATGATATCCAGAAGCGAGCAGGTAGCCGCGGTTGCGTATACCGCGCCGCGGAAGCCGTTTTTATAAAGCAGCGGCAGAAGCCCCGAGTGGTCGATGTGCGCGTGGGTGACCAGCACAAAATCAAGAACGCCCGCCGCGACCGGCAGCTCCTGATTTTCAAACAGATCCGTGCCCTGCTCCATGCCGCAGTCGATAACACCCTTTTTGTCGCCAACCTCAAGAAGCGTGCAGCTTCCCGTGACCTCGTGGGCAGCGCCCAGGAATGTGACTTTCATGGCGCTCTCCTTACAGATCCGGCGTCCAGCCGTCGGCAAAGCCCGTATCCTGCACGGGACGCGTGAGCCCGACGTAATAGCCGGCATAGGTCAGATCCATGTACGGCAGAACAAAGAACTGAACGAAAAGGCCGAGGCCTATAATGTCGAGTATCTGCGCGAGCACGGACGGGCCGATGAGCGAGGCAAGCTCCGCGCCGAGATAGTCTGCAAGGCCGATGAGCAGCGCCCAGCCGATAAAGCTCAGATCCATCACGAACAGCTCACCCTTATGTCCGGCCATGATGCGCTTGCTTTCCGATATGCATTGCAGTGCACTCATCTCCGGATGCTCAAGCAGCAGATACAGCGCCTGGCGGTAGCGGTAGAACGCGATAAAGCCCGGGATTATAAACAGCAGCGACCACAGGAAGATGAAAATGCCCTCAAGGATGTACAGCCAGATGACGCGAAAGAACATAGCAAACGCGTCGAAGAGGTTCCAGCAGCTTGCCTCCATGCCGCGTACCGTGCGCAGGCAGAAGATCGTAAAGCCCGCGCCGAGGATCAGCGTTACGATTTGTATGGCAAAATCAAGGATCGCCGCGCCGGGGGTGGGCATAGCCTCCTGTATGGCGTAGGCAAACTGATCGGGATCTATATAGCTGTTATATTCGTAGCTCCCGTCGCTGAAGCCAAAGTTTATGCCGAACTGATCGTACACCGACTGAAGCTCTATAGACGAGCTGCCGACGAGCTTATACGAAAGGAAGCTGAGCACCGCAAGAATCAGAAGATAGATGATCGCGGTGACAACAGGCTTGGGTCGGGCAGTCCTTATAAGGGTTTTTGACTGCGCCTTAAGTTGTTTTCTGTCCATATGCCAGACCTCCTGATAATTATGCTGCAATTATAGCATCTTTGCGCTCAAAATAACATAGCTGCCGCGAAAAAATATTAAAAGCCCGGAGAAAGAATTATCTTGACAACATGAGCAAGGAATGCTATTATTATCAGGCATTAAATGCGCGAGTGGTGGAATTGGCAGACTCGCTAGATTCAGGTTCTAGTGCTCACTCCGGGCGTGCGGGTTCAAGTCCCGCCTCGCGCACCAGCATATGACAAATCCCGCAGCTATTGAAGCTGCGGGATTTTCTTTGTTTATCAATGCTTTGCGGGTTCTTATACGCAGGCGGGATATTTCCTGCTCGGCGCTGAGCAGCATAACAAAAGAAGGCTTCTGTCTTCTTATCTCAGCCGGCCTTTAAGCGGAGCTTTAATCTTTTGGCTTGGATAAGCCCAAATATAAAGGACAGAACAGGCGACAGGCTGTACGTCTCTGCGGATTTTAATTGAAAAAGAGGATGAGCCCAATGCCGGAAGGGGGAGACGGCATGGGCTCAAGACCGAAGACCTAAAACATCTGATTTATGGTCTCAGTATACACATGATAATTGTATGGCACAAGCTACCCACGGGGATGTTTTTTCGGAAATATCACAAAAAAACCGGTCTGAATATCCCCCGGGGTAGCTTAAAACAGGCTTCCGTATCTGCTATATTGATATATGTCAGTTTAATATCAAATTTTGAAAGGGAAAGACCATGCATATCAGCAGCGACCATACTCATGGTGCGGACGGGCATCCGCATGTTCATAATCACACTCATACTAAAGCCGTCCTCAACCGGCTGGCAAGAGCGGCAGGTCACCTTGAATATGTCAGGCGTATGGTAGAGGAAGGACAGGATTGCACGGATGTTCTCATGCAGCTTGCCGCTGTCAAATCGGCGCTTAACAATACGGCAAAGATAATACTAAAAGATCATATTGAGCACTGCATCGTTGACGCGGTCGCGAGTAACGATGAGGAGGCAATAAACGATCTTAACAAGGCGATCGAGCGTTTTATGGAGTGAGCCTATGGAGGAAAGATCATACTCTGCTGCCCTCAGTCCTGCTGTCGCAAGGTCTGCAAAGGTGCGGCTTGCCAAAATAATAGGCCAGCTTAAAACTGTGGCGCGAATGCTTAATGAGAGCCCCAGAGATATTGAAGCGCTCACGCAGTATGCCTCAGCGACTGCGGCAGTCGGCAGTCTTATGAAGCTTATCGCAAAGGATATTGTGCTTTCTCAAATCAGAAAGGAAGCAAAAGACGGCAGCTCGGAGCAATACATTTATTCACTTCTGTCGCTGCTCAACGAGGTTGAAGAATACGAGGAATAATCATGCGCCATGTAATCACGCGGCGCTTTTTTATCCCTCACGCTTAAGAAGTTTTTCCTATGTAAAAAATATCGGGTGCGGCAGCTCATTGCACTGCACCCGATATTAATTATAGAATCCGCTAAGCCTGTTTCTCTCCGTCTGCTCTGCTGCAAGCCGGTTTCCGTATGAAGGCTCAGTCCCGTTCGTCGAAGTACGGCTCCAGGAAAGCATGGAAGTGCCTCATGGGCAGCTCCCTGCCGGCCACGATGCGAACGTTGGGAATGCTTTCACGATCCTCGTACAGCGCCTTGACAGCGGCAATAACGTAATCCAGATGCTCGCGGCTGAGCTGACTGCGGTTTACGGCAAAGCGAACCACGTTGCAGACCTCGGCCTGCTGCTCGGGCGTTTTCAGGTCATACTCCATCGAATAGTCGCCGAGCTCCGCCGTGCGTATGCCGTAGCGGCGTATAAGCTCTATGCTGAAGCCCTGACCGGCAAAGGACTCGTGACTGCGCCTGCCGTCGAAGAACTCGTCCATGTTAATGTATACCCCGTGTCCGCCGGCCGGCAGAACGACGCCCTTTACACCGGCCTTGAAAAAGCCCTCGGCAAGATATTCGCACTGCTTTATGCGATGCTCGAGATAGCTCACATTGCAGCTTTCATACAGACCCGCCGTCAGAGCCATTATGTCGCGGCCCGACATACCGCCGTAGGAGTCGTTGCCGTAGCAGGATATCTGCTTTACCTTCAAAAGCACGCCTACGTCGGTCTTCACGCTGCCGTCGGCATTGAATTCGGAGAACTTTTTCCAGAAAAGGCCGCGGTCGCGGAAGGCCAGCATACCGCCCATGTTGGAGTGCCCGTCCTTTTTCGCCGACATTGTAAAGCCGTCGCAGTATCCGAACATCTCGCTTGCTATCTCCGCTATGGACTTGTCGGCATAGCCGTCCTCGTTCATCTTTATGAAGTAGGCGTTTTCGGCCCAGCGCGCAGCGTCATAGATATAGGGTATCTCGTATTTGCGGGCAATGCGGCTCACCTCTCTCAGGTTTGCCATGGACACGGCCTGTCCGCAGACGGTGTTGTTGGTGATGCACGAGAAGATAAGGGGCACGTTCTCGGGGCCTGTCGCCTGTATCAGCTGCTCGAGCTTTTCAATATCCATGTTTCCCTTGAAGGGATTTTTTTCATACCTTCCGCCCTCCGGCACCTCAAAAAGGAGCTGCCTGTCATAAAGATTGCGCGGCACGGAGCCCATCTGCTTTATGTTGCCCTCGGTCGTGTCGAAGTGCCCGTTTGAGGGGATGGTGAACACCTTTCCCGGACAGCGCTGCGCCAGAACGTTCCTTACGATCTCCATAAGCACCGATTCGGCCGCACGGCCCTGCTGTATTATAAACGCGTTCGGACGCTCGAGCTGAGCCGCGCCGCCGTTAAAAAATCCGCCCTCGTATTCGGCCAGATACAGCTCGTCGATCATCCTGTCCATGTCCCGGCAGTCGGTGCGGACAAGGTCGATCGAGCGCTTCCAGTTTTTTTCGCCGCCGCGCTCGAATATGTCGCGGAAGGCGTCAAGCAGAACATAATAGCCCTTGTTCCGCCCATAGGACTCATCACCCAGGAACATCGCCGACCACTGAACGTCGGTCATTGAGGTGGTCCCCGAGTCGGAGAGCATGTCAACGGTCAGCAGACCTGCGGGAAAGGCAAACTCGTTATAGTGCGTGGCTTTAAGCGCACGCTCTCGCTGCTCCACGCTCACCTCGGGAATATTCCGCGTGACGTAGGAAAGCGAAACGGGCGCCGGAACGTCAAGAGAATAGTTTTTCATGGCATCGGCCTCCTTCGGTTTTTTCCGTTACGGCGAAGCCGCGCATAAAACTGCGCGGCTTCATATATGTCATATTTCACTTGTTACTTACTCTCTGCCAGCACGAGCCTGAGAAGCTCGTAGGTGCGCCTTGTCGAGGATATGCTCAGCCTTTCGCGCGGAGTGTGCACATCGTGCATGTCGGGGCCGATGGCAACGCAGTCAAGCCCGGGGATGCTGTCGGCAAACAGGCCGCATTCAAGCCCCGCGTGTATGGCCTCTACACCTGCCTTCTTGCCGAAGAGCTTTTCATACGCGGCAAGGATGGTTTCCTTGACCTCGGAATTCGGGTTAAAGGCCCAGCCGGGATAGCTGCCGTCGGTCACGGTGCTTCCGCCGGCAAGGGCGGCAATGGCCGATATCTTATTGACTATCCACCATTTCTGCGCGGTAACGGAGCTGCGGATCGTGTTTGAGAAGCACAGCTCGGACTCGTCGAGCTTCAGCAGACCGAAATTGCTTGAGGTCTGCACCAGACCAGGCATGTCTGCGGACATCTCCAGTACGCTGTCGGGCAGGGCGAGCAGCGCCGCGCAGACAAGCCTCGTATCGGCAGCGGTCAGGGCACTGACCGTCTGCACATTAAGGCATTTTGCCTCCACTGCCATGTTCGGCTCGGTGCTTGCGTATTCACCTGCATACTGCGCTGCGAGAGCGCAAACCTCCTCGCACAGCATCTTCGGATTATCCGTAACCACACTGGCATTGGAAACAGGCGCTATCGCGGTATCTCTGACTCCGCCCTCCAGGGAGAGCAGACGGAAATGTGTTTTGAGCTCGCTCAGAAGCCGCGCCATCAGAACGTTCGCATTGGCGCGTCCCTTGTCGATCTCCACGCCGGAGTGTCCGCTGACCAGCCCCGATATTGAGATATCCACAACAGTACCTGTCGCGCTGTCCCTTTTGACGGGTATGCTGCTGCGGGCGTTCACGCCGCCTGCGCAGCTGCACATCAGAACGCCCTCATATTCGGAGTCGAGATTTATCAGCTTATGCCCCTTGAGCTGACTGCAGTCGAGTGCGAACGCGCCGACCATGCCGATCTCCTCATCGGCCGTTAAGAGCGCCTCGATCGGGGGATGCGCAAGGCTGTCGTCATCAAGAACGGCGAGGATCATTGCGACCGCGATGCCGTTATCGCCGCCCAGCGTCGTTCCCTGCGCGTGTATCCAGTCGCCGTCCACCGCGGGAGCTATGGCGTCCGTCTCGAAATCGAAGTCCAGCTCCGGCTCCTTTTCGCAGACCATGTCATGATGACCCTGCAAAATAAGTATATCGGCGTTTTCGTATCCCGGGCTGGCGGGCTTTCGGATTATCACGTTGTTGGCGCTGTCACGAAAGTGCTCAAAGCCGTGCTCCCGTGCAAATTCGACAAGATAATCCGCAATTGCGTCCGTGTTCCCCGAGCCGTGCGGGATGGAGCATATTTTCTCAAAATAGCCGAAAACGTCCTTCGGCTCATAGCTTGTTAATACACTCATAAACGAACCTCCTGTGTATATTGATTCATTATTTCTCTGCCGGCGGCAGATATGTCAGCCGGCTGTGCTTCAAGCCCATTTTAACATAAAGCTCAAGCATCATGACGGCGGACTTTGCCGCTTCTATAACAGGAATATCGAAGCCGTCGTCCTTGAGAAGCCGCTTGACCTCCTCGGCAACGTCCACCATGCCGGTGCAGCCTAAGACTATGACCTCGACATTGTTCTCGACAACGGCTTTTTTCGCCTCCGCCGCGATCGCGGCGGAGAGATCGCCGGTACTCTTGAGAGCGAGCACGGGGATGCCGACATTGCGCGCGGTGACGATGCGGCCGTCAAGCTGTGCCGCTGCGACGTTTCTCCTGATAAGGGGGACAACGTTGGGAACGACCGTAACTATCCCTATCCTGTCTCCCAGCCCCAGCGCGAGGAGAACAGCCGGCTCAAAGCCGCCGAAAACGGGTATGTCGACGCATTCTCTGGCGGCACGGACTCCCGGATCGCCGAAGCAGTTGATGAACACGGCGTCGCAGCCGTTTTTCTCTCCGCGGATGGCAAGCTCCACCACGTGGGGCGTATTGACCATCTCATCGTATTCCCCCTCGATAGAGGGTTTTCCCTCCTGCAGCCTGACCGATTCGATCACCGTCTCCTCTCCGAGATGCGTGCGGAGGTACGCCTCCATGTCCGGAGTGAAAACGTCGGCGTTGCAGGGCACTATATTTAATATTCTCATGTTGTACTCTTTTCCTTTCCGGCCGCAGCGGCCTCAAGCTGCATTTTGTATATCGGGTTGAGCCTTTCGTTTTTGATCACGGCTGCCAGCAGGCAGTAGCACAGCAGCGCCGTCACTATGCCGTTGAGCGTTGGAACAAAGAAGGTAGACCACTTGGCTACCGCCGCGCCCGCTATCCAGGACACAACGCCCATCCAGTTCACCCCGTCAAACGGCTTCCACAGATCGGGCCGCCCCTTTCCCATGATCCAGTAGTCGGCTATCGCAACGCCCGCAATCGTGGGAACAAGCGCGGCTATGAGATTCAGGAATTCGTTGAAGGCGTCGGAAAAGCCCAGCAGACACAAAAGCGTGCCTATGACGCCGGCAAGAAGCGTCATCCAGGACCTCAGGTTATCCTTCAGGGAGAACATATTGCAGATGGCTATGCCGGAGGTGTATGCGTTTCCGGTGTTGGTCGTCCACGTGGCGAGGATGAGCACCAGCAGGCCGATAATGGGCAGACCGAAATCCGAGAAGACCACGGCGAGGTCAAAGCTGCCAGCAGACAGCGACAGGAACGCGCCTATGAGCAGGGCTCCTATGCCGGCCGGAAGCACTCCGACCACGCAGGATAAAACGGTATCCCTTCGGCTTTTGCAGTAGCGCGTATAGTCGCCGCTGATTATCGCTCCCGCGGCAAAGCCCGCGACGGCAAGCGTTATGCCGTAGGACCAGCCGAGAAACTGCGGCGGCTCGTAAGCGCTCACGGCCGACGCGGCTCCCTTCATAAGGCTTGCGACAACGCCCCAGATGAGCATGACGAAAAGCGCGGGGACCGATACTTTGTTGAGAAACTCTATGAACTTGACTCCGTACACGGCCGTTATGAACATCAGAACGCCCCAGATGGTGATGGAGAGCCAGAGCGGGAAATCAATGTACAGATAGCCCTTCATAATGCCGCAGAACGACATTGCGCAAAGGCTCGTCTGAGCGGCAAACCAGCCGACCATGCATAAGACAAGTACAAGAGAGACAAGGAAAGACGATCCCTTTTTACCGTACGCCCTTGAAATGGCAACTGTTGACGGCAGTCCCAGATCCGCGCTTTGTATACCCATAAGGCACATATATACAACAACTATCGAATATCCAATCGCCATGCACAGGGCCGACTGCGCAAAATTCATGCCGGCGGATATGAAGCTTCCGACCATCAGCGCCGGAATGCAGATGACCGAGCCTGCCCAGATGAACGCAATGCTGATCCACGGCTTTCGCTGGTCCATGGGAACCCTTGTCAGGGTAATGTTTTCTACAAGTCCCGATTTCTTTTCTTCCATTTTACGCTCCTCTCTTTCTGTTTTTGTTTGTCTGCTTTTTGCACGAGGGGAAAGCAGAGCTGCCTTCCCCGTGCTTTCGTATCAGTAGCGGACCTGATCGCCCTTCATGCCGACCTTTTTGAGCTCGGGCAGCCAGCACTCATACGGCTTTCTGACCGGATCCCACCAGTTTTCGGGCGCGGGAGTCATGGTGACCAGCACTTTCATGCCGACCTTTGTGTCCGCGTTGGTCATCGGCATCATGGTATCCATGTCGATCATTCCGATGCCGTCGGGCGCGGTCATTATGGTCTCGCCGTTTTCGTCGCGCAGGATGAGGTTTTCGTTCTTGAAGTCGATGAAATAGCTGCGGCCGTCCTCGCCCCTGACGACGGTGGTGCCGAAGTCAAAGCCGCCCTCGGCCTTCAGGTCGAGCTTTTCGATGGTGCCGCGGCAGAACTCGCGCACCTCGAAGGCCTTCTTCAGCTCTTCCATGAGATCGGTGCCCTCGGCCTTTGCTGTAAGTATCGCCTTGCCGATCATCTGCGCCTTGGTCACGCAGCCGGGAACGAGCGCCGCCTTCATCTCGGCCTTGTTCATGCCCCAGGTAGAGAAGCCTATGCGCATGTCATAGAGCATGCACATCTGGCGCGCGATCTGCTCACCGGAATGGTCGCTCGTCGGATAGACGATGATCTCGTCGCCGTAGAGGCTGCCCAGACCCATGGGCGTGGGCGGATGATCCCAGTACGAGGTCAGGGTGGTGTTGAGCTCCGGAACGGCGCGTCCGTTGCAGTCAACGTCGATCATCTTGATGCGCTTTTCGGGGTCTGCATCCGAGAGGATCGAAACAAGCATCGGCGAAAAGGTGTTGAAGCCTCCCATCTCGCCGGACTGGAGGTACTTTACACTCTTGCCCTCGACGAGAAACGCCTTCTGGAACGCCTTGAAGGCGTGCACGGCGTCCGGGCCGAACTTGGGCTTGTCCGGGTCGAGCATGGCTACAGGCGAGCCGAGGCCGCACACGACCGCCGCGTACTCATCGTCTCCGATCTCGTCAAGCTCGAGAAGCTCAAGCTCTATCTTATGTCCGTCCTCCTTAAGACCCTCCAGCATTCCCAGTCCCTGGGACAGAGAGCCTCCGCCGCCTGCGCCGAGCAGTGTGGCTCCGTACAGTATCTCGATAATGTCCTGTTCATAGAGTTTTCTCATAGCTGTATCCTCCTTAAATAATTATCGGAAGCGTATTTCCGCGCCCATCAGCCTGTCCGGACAGATGCTCCGCGGCCATATACGCCCTGTGCTTTTAGTATATATACATATGACATATTTGTATTTATCCGTTCGGCAAAAATGAAATAAGGCCGTTTTGTCCCGATCGGACAAAACGGCCTTTACCTCTGTATTCTGTTACATTTCCTTGGAAGATGAGGCGCTGTGGCTTTCCATTATCCTGTTGATGGCCGCCGCAATGTACAGCGGCAGCATATCCGGCATGGCCGAAACGGACAAGCCGAAGGCATCGCGCACAGACCTCAGGCGGTATTTCACTGTGTTCACATGGCAGCTGAGCGCTCTTGCCGTCCGCTCGAGATTCGAGCCCTCGTCCAAAAGATATGTCGTAAGGGTGGACAGAAGCTCCGGCTTGTTCCTGAGCTTATTCAAAAGAGCCAGATAGTAATCCAGAGAGTCCGCGCTTTCGGCCACCTTGTCGCAGGCCTTGGCAACGGATATATGCGAATGCCTGCAGATCCTGCTTTTCGGGTAGATTCTCTGCGCCTGCTCGGCATGCCTCAGAGCGTCGAAGTATACCCTGTGTACGTCCGATGTCGACTGAAGGCAGTCACAATATACGATGCGGTAATCATTATTTATAATATCAGGGTAGGACATAAATTCCTGCACAAGCTCCTCACGCTCCGACATTGAGGCCGGAGCGACCGAAAAGATGAGAAGATTCCCTTCATGCCTGCCTGCCAGCACGGGGGATGAATATACAGACATGAATTCCGAGAACCGGCTCAAAAACTCCAGATCGCGGGCGTCGCTTTTGCTTTTGGGGATGAACAGCCACAGCTGGTTGAGGGATTCGACATCAATGTTGAACACGGCCGACAGCCTTTTCATCTTGAGAGGGTCATTGTCCACTATCGCCTTTACCAGCTCGGAGGTGACCTGCCTTCCGAGATTGCGGTTGTATATATGGCTGTAAAGCTGAATAAGATCGCTGGCCTGAAACAGGATCTCCCTGTCCAGGGCCTCATCATATTTCAGAACATACAGCTTGAAGTTCTCCGCATCGGCCAGCAGGGGAGGACAGTATTGCAGATATGCCCTGACCTGATTTATCTCAACGGCCAGATAGCTCCCGGAGCCCATCTGCCCGAGCCATTTTTCAGCCAGCTCCTCAAGCATGGGCGTAAGCGTCTGCGGCCAGCTTGCTATGTGCATTACGGAATTTGAATGTGACGCAAGGAGCACCGAGGCCTGAAGATGATTGCTGAGCATACGCAGCAGAGAGCCGATGGTCTGCTGCCTTTTCTCCAGCTTGGAAAAGCGGCTCATAAGGGTGCTGACAAAGTCCTTTCCGCTCTGCTTATCCTTAAAAAGAGCATACGAGATGTCGCCTATAACATCGCTGTACTTATGCATCATCGAGGCCTTGGGAGGCATTCTTATCAGTGCAAAGCCAAGCTCGTCGCAGCACTCGGTAAGAGCGGGGTCGATCGAGGGCATAATGAGCCCCACATAGAATAATACCATGCCGGCCGCTCCCTTTGCGTGGTAGCGGCGGACGTTTTCGCATTGCGCGGCCACATCCTCCTTTATGTTGGCAAAGGAGGAGATTATAAGCTCGTTCCCCTCAAACTGCGTATTAGAAAACAGCTTGTCGAGCAAGGGCGTAAGCTCGCCGTATTCCAGAACGGTCACAGACTCTATGGGATTTGAAAGTCCGTTCTCGCCGGCGATCACCGTTGCCCCGTACAGGGAGGGAAGCTTCAGGATATCCGAAACGGTAATGCTCATGGCGTATCTCCTTTTTGCAGATTATATATCAGCGGCAGACCGTATGGCAACAAAAATTATTGTACCGGCAGCTCCGCCGCGATGACGGTGCCCTTGTCCGAGCTCTCCTCAACCCGTACCGAGCCGCCGTGGAGGTCGGCGATCTCCCAGACCAGGGAAAGCCCCAGCCCCGCGCCGCCGTACTCCCTGCTGCGGGACTTATCCACGCGGAAGAAGGGCTGGAAGATGCTCCTGCGGTACTCCTCCGGGATGCCGCAGCCGGTATCGGAGACGCGGATAATGAGCTTTTCCGGCTCCTGCGTGACGCAGACCCGCACCGTGCCGCCGGGACGGTTGTACTTGACGGCGTTCTCCGTGAGGTTAAATAGCAGGCGGTAGATCAGCGCGTCGCTGCCGGTCATGACGCCGTCGCCCTCCACCTCGGTGGTGATGCCGCGCTTCTCCGCTGCCGGCGCCAGGTCCGTGAAAATCTCCTCGATCATGGGAGCAAGCTGAATATGTTCGTTGCGCGCCACCTGCTGTAAATTACTCATTTCCAGCAGCGTCTTCGTCATCTGGGTCAGCCGCTCTGTCTGCTCACGCAGCAGAGTGAGAAACTCCGCCGTCTCCGGCAGAACATTAGGGTGCTCTGCGTAAAACAGCTCAAGCTGCGCCTGCATAAGCGCCAGCGGAGTGCGCAGCTCGTGGGCGGCGTTGCCGGTGAACTGCCGCTGGGCGGAAAAGGCGTTGTTGAGCCGGTCAAGCATCTGATTGAAGGAGCGGCTGAGCTGCCGGAATTCCGGCAGCACGTCCTCGTCGATCTTCATATCCGCCAGATTGTTCAGCTGTACCTTCTCCACCTGCGAGGCAAAGCTGCGCAGTGGCTTGAGGGCACGTCCGCTGACAAAATAGGCCAGAATGCCGCTTAATACCGTCACCGCCGCCGTGATGTACCAGTTGGTCACGCAGAAATTCGCCTGCGCCCCGTGGACCACGATAGTGACCTCCTGCTCAAACCCCTCTGTCTCCGGGTCGAAGAAGTCGGTCTCGCCGCCGGCGGTATAGCCCTGAAGCGTCTCTCCGATGGAGTCCATATAGTGTACGCCGGAGGAGCACAGCAGCAGCTTCATTGCCACGCAGGTCACGCCGATGAGCAGGACGGTCATCAAAGTGATGCGCCATTGCAGGGAAAGCCGCTTCATTATTCATTTCCTCCCATCAGGTAGCCCTCGCCGATGCGGTTGCGGATGGGGTCGTAGTCCAGTGCGGAGCGGAGCTTTTTGCGCAGGGCGGAGATGTGGACGCGGATGGAGTTGCTGAAGCTGTCCACGCTGTTGTCCCAGACGTGCTCCATCAGCTCCTCCTGACTTACCGGCCGCCCCTGATGAACCATTAAGTATTCCAGTATGCCCGTCTCCTTGCGGGTCAGCGTCAGGGTCTGCCCCCTGACGGCGGCGGTGCGGGAGCGGGTATCGAAGCTCAAAGCTCCGCAGCTGAGCAGCACATCCTGCTGAGTGAACTGCCGCAGGGTCAGACTGCGTATGCGCGCCTCCAGCTCGGCAAGATGAAAGGGCTTTGCCAGATAGTCGTTTGCTCCCGCGTCCAGTCCCTCCACCTTGTCCTCCACCTCGCTGCGCGCGGAGAGTATCAGAACTCTCGTCTCACGGTCGGTCTGACGCAGTGTACGCAGAACGGTCATGCCGTCCTTACCCGGCAGGTTCAGATCCAGCAGGATAAGATCGTATTTTTCAACGGCGATCAGCTCCAGCGCTTTTTCTCCGTCATAACAGAAGTCCACGCTGTATGCCAGCCGCCGCAGGCTGCGGACGATGGTCTCGCACAGGGCGCGCTCGTCTTCAATAACTAAAAGGTGCATGAGAGCCCTCCTTTTTTTCGTTTTCCTGTTGTTTTTAATTATAGCAGAAGCAAATAAGGTTTGTGTTAAGTTTTCGTTCTTAACGGAGACTTTAACTCCCCTACGCTATGATGGGGTCAGAAAACCGGAAAGGGTGATGAAATTGAGCCATGTAAAAAAGGCCGCCGCGCAGACCGTGCTGCTGCTTGCAGGCATCGCCATGCTGTGCTTCGGCGTCTGGCGCGGCGAGGCGGCAACGGTGCTGAGCAAGGCCGTTAAATTATGTCTGGAGTGTGTGGGCATTGGATAAGAGGTTTTCGGGCGCATCACAGACCATGTCCCGCCTTCGGGGCTGGATACAGGCCGGAGCGACGCTCCTGACCAACCTGCACCTGCCGAATTTCCTCAAGGGCGGACTGTATCAGGGCGCGGGGAAGACCGTCTGCGTGCCGGGGCTCAACTGCTACTCCTGTCCGGCGGCTTCGGGAGCCTGCCCCATCGGGGCGTTTCAGGCGGTAGTCGGCTCGTCCAAATTCGGTTTTTCTTATTATATCACGGGCATTCTAATCCTGCTGGGGGTATTGCTGGGGCGCTTCATCTGCGGCTTTCTGTGTCCCTTCGGCTGGTTTCAGGAGCTTCTGCACAAAATTCCGACGAAAAAGCTCTCTACAAGGAGGCTGAAGCCGCTTACCTATATCAAATATGCGGTTCTGGCGGTGACGGTTCTCCTGCTGCCGGCGCTTCTTGTGAACGACGTCGGGCTGGGCGACCCTTACTTCTGCAAATATATCTGTCCCCAGGGCGTGCTGGAGGGAGCGATCCCGATGTCTCTTGCCAATCCCGGCATAAGGGCGGCGCTGGGCTCACTGTTTACATGGAAATTCAGCGTCCTGCTGGCGGTGATCGTGCTGAGTGTGCTGTTTTACCGCCCGTTCTGCAAGTGGCTGTGCCCGTTGGGAGCATTCTACGCGCTGTTGAACAGAGTGTCGCTTTTTCAAATGAAGGTGGACAAAAACAGGTGCATCTCCTGCGGAAAATGCGCCAGAGCCTGCAGGATGGACGTGGATGTGACGAAAACGCCCAACCACGCCGAGTGCATCCGCTGCGGAATGTGTATCCGTGCCTGTCCGACCGACGCCGTGCGCTTCCGTTATGGCTTCGGAGACGGTAAAGATAAAGAAAATGCGGCGCAGGCGCCGCGGAAAACAAGAACAAACAATTAAGGAGGAACAAATATGAACGCAAAAAAGCTCCTGCTGCTTGCTCTGGTGCTCGTTCTGGTATTCAGCATGGCAGCCTGCTCTTTAGTGGGCACTGACAAGGATAAGGATAAGGAAAAAGACCCTATGACGTCCGAAATGGTAGATAAGGACAAGGACGGCATGAAGGACAACAAGTGTATGTGCGGCGAAGACGGCAAATGCATGAAGGACGGCAAGTGCACCGACGGCTGCATGTGCATGAAGGACGGTATGTGTACCGAAAAATGCATGTGCATGGACGGCAGCTGCATGAAGGACGGCAAGTGCACCGACAGCTGCATGTGCTCAAAGGACAATATGGACGGAAAGGACACAAAACAATGATAAAGACAAAACAGTTTAAAAGCCTGATAGCTCTCCTGCTGGCGGCGCTGATGATGGTATCTGCGGCCGCCTGCGGAATGAACAATGACAGTAAGGACGGCAGCAAGGGGAAAAAGACGGAGGCTCAGTCCTCCATGACGGACGGCGAGCCGAAAAGCCCGGAGGAGGCGGCCGCCATGTACAAGAAGCTTATGGAGGAGGAAAAAGCGATCCTTGACGAGAATCCCGCTCTGTGGGAAAAGGTCTTTATGGCCGCAGACAAGGGCATGGTCCTGATAGAGGACGGCAAGAATTACGGCGAGTTTCTGCTGGATACCATTGAATCTGCAAAGGATCAGTTTACCGCAGACGAGCTCAAGCTGCTTAAGGCCGACGCCGAGAAAATACGCGCCATAGAAATGAAGCTAACAAAGCTTGTCAACAAGTATCCCGAGCTGAGCGATAAGGACGGCAATGGCGGAGCAAATATGCCCGAGGAGAGCGCTGTTCCGAGCGACAAGCCGTCGTCCGGCAATAAGGGCGGCAGCGGCAATACCGACAAGCCGTCGTCCGGCAACAAGGACAGCAGCGGCAGCACCGGAAATACCGGAAAGCCCTCCAATAACAGCGGCAATACCGGAAAGCCCTCATCCGGCAACACCGGCAATACCGGCAACACCGGCAGCACTCCTACGGCAAGCCCCAGACAGAAGTTCCCGTCCTTCAGCGGCAAGGACCTCAACGGAAACTCCGTAACGAGCGGCAGCCTGTTTTCCGGCAACAGCGTCACCGTGGTGAACTTCTGGTTCACGACCTGCGGCCCCTGCGTGGGCGAGCTCGGCGAGCTTGACGCACTGAACAAAAAGCTGGCTCAAAAGGGCGGCGCGGTCGTCGGCATAAACGCCTTTACCCTTGACGGAGACGAGGCGGCGATCGCGGACGCGAAGGCCGTGCTTGCCAAGAAGGGCGCGACCTATAAGAACATATACTTTGACTCAGGCAGCGCTGCCGGAAAATTTACCAACGGCATATACGCCTTCCCGACGACCTACGTTATCGACAGAAACGGCGGCATAGTCGGCGAGCCCATCGTCGGAGCCATCACAAGCAAGGCTCAGATGGATGCGCTGCAGAAGCTTATTGACACGGCTCTCGCCGGCTGAGAAAGCGCCTTTAAAGAAAAACAGTATAGCCTTGCACATCGGAAATCCCCGTGAAATCATTGATTTCACGGGGATTCGCAGACTGTCAAAAAACCTATGCTGCTGAGTAAATACAACCGCGCAGCGGGGGAGTTTGAGGGGTAGCGAAGCGGCGGCGCGGGAGTGAATGACATGCCGGTGGCATGTCAGAGCCGCGCCGTGACCGAGCCGCAGCGAGAAAAGGCCCGCCTCAAGTTGGATTATAGCCATCAAAAATGCCTGAGCTATCAGGCTTTTTGACGAGCGAAGCGAGATTTTTCGTGAATCGTAAGCTTCACAAAAAATGTGGCGTATTTGAAGCGTGCAAAAAAGTCACAGACTTTTTTGCGCGCTGAGGAATCCCCGTGAAATCATTGATTTCACGGGGATTCGGCGTGAAAAAAGCCGCAGGCGTTTTTGTATTGAACCGGAACAAATACCGGGCCTCCATGCACCTCTTAAAAAGGTTGAAATGTGCTGATATTGTGGTATAATAAACTATTATAATTTGCCCTTGCCGTGCAGGGGCAGCCGTAAGGTAAACGGAGGTTTTGAACATGGCTAAAAAACAATTCAAAGCAGAGAGCAAGCGCCTGCTTGACCTCATGATCAACTCGATCTACACCAATAAGGAGATATTCCTCAGAGAGATCATCTCCAACGCGTCCGACGCGATAGACAAGCTGTGCTACATCTCGCTGACGGACGACAAGGTCGGCCTCGACAGAGCCGATTACCGCATCCGCATCACCGTCGACAAGGGCGCACGAACCATCACCGTGTCCGATAACGGCATCGGCATGAGCCAGGAGGAGGCCGAGAAGAACCTCGGCGTCATCGCAAAGAGCGGATCGTTCAAATTCAAAAACGATATGAGCGCCGAGGAGGCGGAAAAAGACGATATATCCATCATCGGTCAGTTCGGCGTAGGCTTTTACTCTGCCTTCATGGTCTCTGACAAGGTCACCGTTATCACAAAGAAATACGGCGAGGAGAAGGGCGTCAGGTGGGAGAGCACCGGCACGGACGGATACACCGTCACAGAGTGCGACAAGTATAAGCCGGGCACGGACGTTATCATGCACATAAAAGAGGACACCGACGAGGAAATCTACGGCTCGTTCCTCGAAATATGGAAGCTCAAGGCGTTAGTCAAGAAATACTCCGACTATGTCCGCTGGCCCATCGTCATGGATATCACCCGCCAGGAGCAGCAGCCCACCGGCGAGGAGGATGCCGACGGAAAGCCCATCATGCACACCGTCAATGTCACTTCTCCCGAAACGGTAAACTCCATGGTGCCCATATGGCAGCGCGCCAAAACCGAGGTCACCGATGAGGAATGCGTTGAGTGGTATAAGGAAACAAACCGCGATCAGACCGATCCCGCGGCGGTTTTGAGAATAAACGCCGAGGGTGTCGTGTCCTACAAGGCGATGCTGTTCATCCCCGGCAAGGATATCGACAACGGAATATCCGGTGCGGCTAAGAAGGGCATAAGGCTCTACTGCAACGGTGTGCTTATCATGGAAGACTGCGACAAGCTGCTGCACGACTATTTCGAGTTTGCGCGCGGCGTGGTCGATTCGCCCGACCTGAGCCTTAACATCTCGCGTGAGATACTTCAGCACAACCGCCAACTCAAGGTCATCGGCCAGAACCTCGAAAAGAAGATCAAGGCCGAGCTTGAAAAGATGATGCGCGAGGATCGCCCGAAGTACGAGACGTTCTGGAAAAACTTCGGCATCCACATAAAGTGCGGCGTCTGCGACGAGTACGGCCGCTACACCGATTTTCTCAAGGACCTGCTCATATTCTACACCTCCGAGGAGTCCATGCGCTCGCTCAAGGAGTATGTCGATGCAATGCCCGAGAGCCAGAAGGCCATATACTACGCCTCGGCCGATACCGTCAAGCACGCAATGGCGCTGCCGCAGTGCGAGGAGGTGCGCTCACGCGGCTACGAGATACTCTATCTCGACCACCCCATCGACGAGACTGTCCTTCAGCAGCTGCGCATGTACGAGGGCAAGGGCTTTGTAAACGTTTTGACCGAGGATCTCGGCTTCCAGACCGATGAGGAAAAGAAGGCCGCGGAGGAGAAGGTCGTCGAGAACAAGGAAGTGCTCGACTTCATACGCGAGAGCATCGGCGACGAGAAGCTCAAGCAGGTAACGCTTTCGAGCAAGCTCGTTTCCTCGGCCTGCTGCCTGACCTCAACCGGCGGCTTTACGCTGGAGATGGAAAAATACTTCCGCAACGGCCCGAGCGAGGAGATGCGCAAGCTGCGCGCCGACCGTGTGCTTGAGCTCAACGCCGCGCATCCGGCCTGCCTTGCCATAAAGAAGGCCTACGACGACGGCGATAAGGACAGGGCCGCGAAGCTTTCAAAGATACTCTACGCGCAGTCCGAGCTCATCGCCGGTGTCGAGATCGAAGACCCCACCGCCTACGCCGATTTGGTTTGCAGTCTTTTTTAACGGCGCTTTAGCGCAGTCACCGATACGGTGATTGCGGTCGCCCGGCGTCGAGAATGCCGCGGTTTCCGCGGCGTCCCGCGCCCCGCAAGTGCAGTGCAGATTTGCAGCGCACCACCTTGGCTCCCCTGCGCAAGGGGAGCTGTCAGCGAAGCTGACTGAGGGGTCGTTTTTTTAATCAATTCGCTCTCCGAGCGAATACATTCAGCTATCAGCTATCAGCTATCGGCTGTCCGCTATCCACTCTCTGCGGTCTTGACCGCAGCTTCGATACCGGGCTACCGCAAAAAACGTATAGGAGAAGCGCTGATGCGCCTCTGAAAAAATGGACAGACTTGGAGTTTACATTCACATACCGTTCTGCGTGTCAAAATGCGGCTACTGCGATTTTTATTCGATCGCCGGCGGCAGGCAGCGCATGCCCGATTATCAGTCGGCGCTTTTGTCGCACATAAGCGAGTCTGCCGAGGCGATGAGCAGCTACGAGATCGACAGCATCTACATCGGCGGCGGAACGCCCAGCTGCTACGGCGCAAAGCGCATCGTCGAGATCCTCGACGAATTAAAGCGCATGGGCAACGTGCGCCTTGATTCCGAGATCACTGTTGAGGTAAACCCCGACACGACGAAGCTTGACGAATTAAAGCTTCTGCGCTCGGAGGGGGTCAACAGGCTCTCGATCGGCGTGCAGTCGGCCAATAACGACATCCTGAAGATCATCGGCAGGCGGCATAATTTCCGCCAGGCGGAGCTTGCGGTCGATGCCGCACGAGAGGCCGGGTTCGAGAACGTGAGCCTCGACCTTATCTACGGTCTGCCGAGCCAGACACGCGGCGACTGGGCCGAGACGCTCTCCCGTGCGCTTGAGCTGCACCCGGAGCATCTTTCCTGCTACGGCCTCAAGCTTGAGGAGGGCACGCCCATGTACCGCAGCTATCTCGGCTCGCCGCTCATCCCCGACGAGGACGAGCAGGCGGATATGTATCTGTACACGGTCGATACGCTGGGGCACTACGGCCTTAAGCAGTACGAGATATCGAACTTCGCCGTCCCCGGCTATGAATCGCGGCACAATCTGAAATACTGGCAGCTGGGCGACTACATGGGCTTCGGCCCGGGTGCGCACTCGTGCGCCGGCGGCGTGCGCTACAGCTATGTGCGCGATCTTGATAAGTATATCTCCGCCGTCGTGGGCGACAGCATGATAATCGACGAGTACGAGAAGATCGTGCCGATACAAAAAGCCACGGAATATCTCATGCTCGGCATGCGTTTAACGCACGGCATATCCGAAAAGGAATACCATAGAATATACCGCAGCGACTGGGCTCCCATCGAGGAGACCTTCGAGCTGTTTGAAAGAAAGGGCTGGGCCGAAAGAGACGGCGAGCGCTGGCATCTGACCCCGGCGGGCTTTCTCATTTCAAACATACTCATAAACGCTGTTCTGGAGGCGCAGACGGGCGCGAAGGTGGAGAACAACCCGTGGATGCGCGACGCCATCCGGCAGGAAAAGAAGCAGGAGCTCCCGCGGGGCGAGTACGAGCGCTTCACCTCCGTTTACCGGGATAAAATGAACTGACAGGGGAATCGCCATGGCAAAGGGTAAGCACGAAGCTCAGAAAAAGACAAATAAGACCGAGTCCACCAAGAGCACGGCGGCAAAAAAGTCCGGCGGCGCGAAAAAAGCCGTTTTGATAACTGTCATCGTCATCGCCGTACTCGCGGCGGCTGCCTTCGGCGGCGGCTGTTTAGCCGGACGCTCGGATAAGATACATCCGAATCTCACACTCGGCAGCGTCGCTATCGGCGATATGAGCGTTAAGGATGCCGCAGCAAAGCTTGAGTCCGAGCACTGGAGCGTCGATACAGGCTCTGTCGAGGTCACGCTCCCGGGCGACTATACATTCACCGTCACCGCCGCCGAAGCGGGAACAGACATGAGCTGTACCGAGGCTGCGCAGGCGGCCTATGACTACGGCCATTCGGGAAAGCCCGTAAACGACCTTGTGTGCTATTTTAAGTGCATAACGGGCTCGGTGACGCAGGGCGATATAATGAAGGCCGCCAATACCGACGGAGTCCGCAAGGCTGTGGATAAGGCGCTTGCCGACTACAATGAGCGCATGGGCAAGGGCTATGAGATCGACGAGGAAAACGCGGTCTTGAAGCTCATAAAGGGCGCGGATACGGCGGATATAGACGCCGATAAGCTCTGCGATATCATCGTGCGCGCCTTCGCCGGCGGAAACGACAGCGTAAGCTATGACGCAGCCTCCGGCAGCTCCGAGGAGCCGAATTTTGACAAGCTGCATGAGGATATATGCGCCGAGGTGCTCGACGCAAAGTACGATCCCGAGACGCAGAAGGCGACCGAGAGCCGCGTCGGAATAGAGTTTGACGCCGATGAGGCAAAAAAGCTCTGGGATAAGGCCGAAAACGGCGAGACGGTGAAGATCCCGCTGACGGTGACGCAGCCGAAATATACGACCGAGCAGCTTGACAAGATGCTTTTTGCCGACAAGCTCGGCTCGCAGACCACGGGCTATGCCTCAAGCACCGCGAACAGGGCGACAAACGTCGAGCTCTCGGCGAAAAAAATAAACGGCTATATCCTCAATCCGGGCGAGACATTCTCGTATAACACGGTCGTCGGAAAGCGCACGGCAGCGGCGGGCTTCAAATCCGCCGGAGCGTACGCGGGCGGTCAGGTCGTGCAGGAGATAGGCGGCGGCATATGCCAGACCTCCTCAACGCTCTATTGCGCGGCGCTGTACGCAAATCTCGAGATCGTCGCACGCGACGAGCACGGCTTTGCCGTTTCCTATGTCCCCTGGGGCATGGATGCGACGGTAAGCTGGGGCGGCCCGGAGTTCAAATTCAAAAACAACCGCGAGTTCCCGGTAAAGATAGTGACAAAATGCGAAAACCGGCAGCTCACGATAGAGATCTGGGGCACCGATGTCGACGGAAGCTATGTTAAGATGGACTATTCGGCATGGACGGTGTATGATACAACGTATCCGACCGTAGCCATAGGCACGAAGGCTGTGACCTACCGCTGCGTTTACGATAAAGACGACAAGCTTATAAGCCGTACAAAGGAAGCAAACAGCTACTATCACTATCACCCGGAGAATATTCAGTGGCCGACCCCGTCGCCCACGCCGGAGCCTTCGGAAGCACCCGCGCCGACGGAAGAGCCCACGGCGGCGGAAGAACCCTAAACGAATGGAGAGAAAGTAATGGAAAAGGGAAAATTTTATATCACAACGCCGATCTACTACCCCTCGGATAAGCTGCATATTGGCCACACCTACTGCACCGTGGCAACCGATGCAATAGCGCGCTATAAGAGAATGCGCGGCTATGACGTGATGTTCCTGACCGGCACCGACGAGCACGGCCAGAAGATAGAGGAAAAGGCAAAGGCCGCGGGTCTTTCGCCCAAGGAGTTCGTCGACAGGATAGTCGAGGGCCCCGGCGGCATCACAGACCTCTGGAAGCTCATGAACATATCCAACGACCGCTTCATCCGCACGACCGACGACTATCACGTCGAGGCCGTTCAGCGCATTTTCAAGAAGATGTACGACAAGGGCGACATCTACAAGGGCGCGTATAAGGGCATGTACTGCACCCCCTGCGAGAGCTTCTGGACAGAGAGCCAGCTCAAGGACGGCAAGTGCCCCGACTGCGGCCGCGAGGTGCATTACGCAGAGGAGGAGGCGTATTTCTTCCGCCTGAGCAAGTACGCAAAGCCCGTTCAGGAGCTGCTGGAGACCGGCACCTTCCTCGAGCCCGCCTCCCGCGTCAACGAAATGATAAACAACTTCATAAAGCCGGGCCTTGAGGATCTGTGCGTTTCGCGCACGAGCTTCACCTGGGGCATCCCCGTGGACTTTGACCCCGGCCACGTCGTTTACGTCTGGGTCGACGCGCTGTTTAACTACACCTCCGCGCTCGGCTTCCTGAACGATAAGTACAACGACTATGATAAGTTCTGGCCGGCAGACGTTCACATCGTCGGTAAGGAGATAGTACGCTTCCACTCGATCATCTGGCCTGCGATGCTCATGAGCATGGAAATGCCGCTGCCGAAGAAGGTCTACGGCCACGGCTGGCTGGTCATCGACGGCGGCAAGATGAGCAAATCCAAGGGCAATGTCGTTGACCCGTACAAGCTTGCGGATATGTTCGGCGTGGACGCGCTGAGATTTTTCCTGCTGCGCACCTTCCCCTTCGGCTCGGACGGCAACTTCTCCAACGAGCTTCTCATATCCACGATAAACACCGACCTTGCAAACGATCTTGGCAACCTCGTATCGCGCACGACAGCGATGGTCGAAAAATACTTCGGCGGCTCACTGCCCGCGGAGCGCGAAGCAGACGAGCTCGACAACGAGCTTGTTGAGCTTGCGAAAGTAAGCCGCGATAAGTACGAGCAGCAGATGGACAAGCTTCAGCTGCACCTCGCGCTCGAGGAGGTCTTCAAGCTCATCCAGCGCGCAAACAAGTATATCGACGAGACGGCGCCCTGGCAGCTTGCCAGGGACGAGAGCAAAAAGGCGCGCCTTGCAAGCGTTCTGTACAATCTTCTTGAGTGCCTGCGCATAAGCCTTATCATGCTCAAGCCCTTCATCCCCGAAAGCTGCGAGAAGGCCTTCGCGCAGATCGGCGCGGACGAGAAGTCCTCAAGCTGGGACAGCGCCGCCGTGTTCGGCGCTCTGCCCGCAAATGTCTCCGTGCACAAGGGGGAGACGCTCTTCCCGCGTCTTGACATGGAAAAGGCACTTGCCGAGCTTGAAAAGATGAACGCCCCGGCAAAGCCGCAGTTTGACCCCATCGAGCCGGATGTCAGCATCGAGGATTTCTCAAGGTGCGATATGCGCGTGTGCAAGGTGCTCTCCTGCGAGGCCGTGAAAAAGAGCAAGAAGCTTCTGAAGTTCATGCTCGACGACGGCACGGGCACTCCGCGCCAGATACTCTCCGGCATCCACGAGTTCTACGAGCCAGAGCAGCTCGTCGGCAAGACCGTCGTTGCGATCCTCAACCTGCCCAAGCGCAAGATGATGGGGCAGGACTCCTGCGGTATGCTCATCTCCGCGGCGCACGAGCACGACGGCAAGGAGCAGCTGCATCTGCTGATGCTTGACGACAGCATCCCCGCCGGCTTCCGCCTGTGCTGAAAGGAGAAGACCGTGAATCTTAATCTGAATGTCATAAAATTTTTGCAGCAGTACGACAGCGACCCCGAGCTGAGAGCTAAGGTCGAGCAGGCAGAGCAGATGTATCCCGGCTCGCTTGAGATTCGAGAGGCGGTCGTCGAGGATGTGCTGATCCCCATAGCCGAGGAGATGGGTCTGGGCTTCACGCTCATGGATCTGTATAATTATGAGCGCCAGCTCAAGCACGAGCGCAGCCGCGACGTCGAGCTGACCGAGGAGGAGCTCAAGGCCGCCGACACCGAGTATCACTACTGGCTGGTCGACAAGGGCTGGGCAAACGACGAATCCTGCTTCAAGCAGAACGAGGAAAAAGGTATAGACTGATCAAAAAAGGCAGCCGAACGGCTGCTGAGGTAGAAAAGAATACGAGAAATGAGCGTCTGCTTCTGAAAAGAGGCAGGCGCTTATTTTTATGGCATCAATTTTGATGAACCCCATCAGCAGCCGAGCCGAGGAAAACACCCGAAAAATGCCCCTGTTGCGTAACAGGGGCGCAGAAGGAGCTTGCATGAGAACAGGGCTTACCAAGCAGGAAAAACCCACCGATATTTGGTTTGACGAGAAATGCCCCCTTATCCATATCCGCACCCACAACACCGTCCTCAAGAACAGGCTGACCGCCTATGCCGCAGCGCACCCCGGCGAGTGCCGCCAGACCGACGCAGACCTCGAAACGGGCTGCATGGAGTTTGAAATCCGCAAGGGGCGCTTCTCCTTCCGTCTGACCGCCCCATACAGCGAGGAACGCCGGAGAGCCGCCAGCGAAGCGGCGAAAAAGTGCGGTGTTCATGGAAAAGACACAGGACAGTAAGATAATTATGTTTGACAAGTTTACTTGGCAACGATATAATAATGACAAGAAAACTTGGAAAGGGGCGATTCTGTTCAGTGAATAAAGAGAAAATTTTGGAAAGCAGCCGCAGAGAGAACAAAAACAGAGATTTGGCGGAGATGGAAGTAACCGCGCAGGCAGGAAACATTGCCGGACGTGTCGGCGCTGCGGTCTGCGTTGTTCTCACGCTTATCTTTCGTATCTTCACAAAAACGTACTTTCTGAGTCCGTGGGTTGTTTATTTCAACATCCTTACCACCCACACTCTTGTAAAGTATGCAAGGCTAAAGAGAAAAACCGACTTGATCCTTGGCATTCTATATTTAGCGATGTGCCTCACGTTTCTTGCCTTTTTTATCCTGCGGCTTGTGGAGGTCAAGGAATGAATGACGAGCTGAAATTGAAAAACAACCTCAAGGAAGCACGCGCAGAGAAAAAGCTATCCCAAACACAACTGGCGGAACTGATTGGTGTATCGAGAAACACAATCAGTTCCATTGAAACGGGGCAATTCAACCCCACCGCAAAGCTGGCATTGATCCTCTGCATTGCTCTGGACAAGAAATTTGAAGAACTGTTTTACTTTTAAGGAGGAAACAAATGGATAATATCGCTCTGTTAATGTTAGGCATATTCATCTCCATCATTGGAATTGCGAACATAATGGGAAATATTAGCACAATACATTCCTACAACCGAAGAAGGGTCAAGGAAGAAGATGTACCGAAGTACGGGAGAGCCGTCGGCACAGGTACGCTTATCATCGGTGTATCTTTGATAGCGGCATTTGTCACAACCTTCTGGAGCGAAAAGGCAATGTATTTCATTGTTATTCCGGCGCTCGTCATCGGCTTGGGCTTTATCTTGTATGCACAGTTCAAGTACAATAAGGGAATATTCTAACTCATTTTTTTGAAAAACCTATTGACTGTCACCTTGGGGGATAGCTTATCCTGTATGTGGAGGTGAGTACAATGCTAATAAATGAAGTATGCATCTGCAACAACGTCCAGTATTCGCCCGATCGCGGCATCTATGAGGACACGCCCAAAACCGAGCGGTCTAAGCGTTATATTGCGCTGCCGGTCGAGACGATGCAGCTTTTGAGGCAATACAGGGCATGGCAGAGCGGCGAGATACTGCGTCTCGGCGAGTATTACCGCAGACAGGGTTTTGTGTTCTCGCAGGATAACGGCGCTCCCATGCACCCGGACAGCGTTACAGACTGGCTTGCAAAATTCAGCAAGCGTCACGGCCTGCCGCACATAAACCCCCACGCGTTTCGCCACACGATGGCCTCCATGCTGTACTTTAACGGCGTGGACAGCGTCAGCATATCGAAGCGCTTAGGACACGCACAGGTGAGCACAACGGCGAATATTTATGCCCATGTCATGGAGGCTGCCGATAAAAAGAACGCCGACATTTTGGCCGACGTTTTTCTCAAAAAAGCATGAATTTTTTCAGGCGAGTTGAATTAAAGTTGAATTATTCCGCTGCCGCGAATTTTGAAAAGCCCGAAAAAGTTCATAAAACAAGAAAAAACCGCCCGAAAACAGGCGGTTTTATGGTTGCGGAGGAGGGATTTGAACCCACGACCTTCGGGTTATGAGCCCGACGAGCTACCGGACTGCTCCACTCCGCGATATCCGAGCTCTTTAAAGCTTATATATAATACCACAGTACGCCGCGCAAGTCAATACCCCAGTCGCATATTTTACTCGACAAAAAACGCGGGAGCGCTACCCCCGCGTTTTTCATGCTTTACATGCTTTACCTGCACAGCTCGGATGCGGTCCTGGATGCGACGACGGCGTTATTGAGAACGAGCTGAATGTTGCTCTCAAGCGAGTCACCGCCGGTCAGCTCGACAACGCGTGCCAGCAGGAACGGAGTGGTCTCCTTGCCGTGGATGCCTTTCTCCCTGCTCTCCCTGACCGCCTGATCGATGGCCGCGTCGATGACCTCCTTGTCCATGGCGTACTGCTCGGGGATGGGATTTGTGACGAGCATGCCGCCCCTCATGCCGAGCTCCTGCTGCGCCTTGAACATCGCGGCAAGCTGCGCCGGAGTGTCGACACGGTAGTCGACGCCGAAGCCGCTGCGGCGGGTGTAAAACGCGGGCAGCTCGTCCGTGCCGTAGCCGATGACGGGAACGCCCTTTGTCTCAAGATACTCGAGCGTGAGGCCGAGGTCGAGGATGCTCTTTGCGCCCGCGCACACGACCATGACGGGAGTGTTTGCAAGCTCCTCAAGGTCGGCTGAGATGTCCATGGTGGTTTCCGCGCCGCGGTGCACGCCGCCTATGCCGCCTGTCGCAAAGACCCTGATACCGGCCATGTGGGCGATGATCATCGTCGTGGTGACGGTCGTTGCGCCGTCCGCGCCGCGTGCAACGATGGCGGCAAGGTCGCGGCGGGATACCTTTGCGACCTTGCGTCCGGACTTGCCGAGGTACTCGATCTCCTCGGGGGAAAGACCGGCCTTGAGTCTGCCGCCGATGATTGCAATTGTCGCGGGGACAGCGCCGTTATCGCGTATCGTTTTTTCAACCAGCAGCGCCGTTTCCACGTTTTTCGGATATGGCATGCCGTGGGAAATAATCGTGCTCTCAAGTGCGACGACGGGCTTGCCTTCAGCCAGCGCCTGCTGTACTTCGGGGGAGATGTCAAGATATTTATTCATAATAACGCTCCATTTCTTTTTCATTTCTGAAAAGTGTATTATACTAATTTACAGATATATTGTCAAGCGCTTTTTCAGTGTGCAGAAAAGTCACAGACTTTTTGCGGGTTGGATTAAAAATATTATAGAAGATTTTTAAAAAACATGTGCTTCGGGACATCAGAGTGCTATAATGGCAGTGTTAAATCGTTTTTTGGATGTGATACCATGACCGAATACACACTGAACGCCGCCGGAGTGACAGCGTCCGCAAAGTCCGGGAAAAAGCCGATACTCGTAACCATGACTACCGAGGAGTTCCGCGAGAAGAAGACGGATTTTCCGTTTCACCGCGATATGCTGCACAGCCTCGGCTCCATTCGATACTGCAAGGCCGAGCTGTACCGCAGCTGTATTATCGGTACGATGCGCGTTCCGCGCAAGGAAGCCCAGCGCGCACCGGAGCTGTGCTTCGGCTTTTGCCTGACGGCGGACACGCTGTACATCATCGAGGATTCGGGCGAATACAAAACGCTTATGAGCAGACTCGTAAAGCATTCGAGCGGCATCGAGCGCCCGTCGCAGCTGCTTCTGCGGCTGCTGGAGCTTCTGACCGAAAACGACGTGCCGTACATGATGCACATTGAGGCCGAGCTCGAGCGCATGGAGGATGAGCTTGACGGCAAAACGCCCGACGATTTCTTCCGCCGCCTGACCCGTCAGCGCCAGAAGCTATCCGAGCTCGGCGCGTACTACGGCCAGCTTTCGGACATCGGCGAGAGATTATCCGACGAGATGTGTGCACCTATTGTCCGCGACTGCACCGCCTGGGAGAAGCTCACGCGACGTGCCGAGAGGCTTCAGGATCACGCAGAGCTCATCGCTGAGAGCGCCTTACAGCTGCGCGAGCTGTATCAGGCCGAGCAGGATTCGCGCCAGAACCGTATTATGGGACTGCTGACCGTCGTCACGACGCTGTTTCTGCCTCTGACTCTGCTCACCGGCTGGTACGGGATGAACTTCCGCAACATGCCCGAGCTTACCTGGCGCTGCGGCTACGCCGCAGCAGCAGCCGTCGCCCTCGTCATCGTCGTCATTGAGATTATTTGGCTTCGAAAGCATTTCCGCAAGTTTTAACAGCGCATTGACGCAGCTGCGTCCGTGCGCCTCTAAAAAAGAGCCTCCGAAACGCCGTAGTGGTTTTTAAGAAATTTTACAAAGCGGCGTGCGGAGGTCGAGGCTGATTCGAGGGACTTTATCGCGATGCCGACACGCACGACGACGGGAACATCGAGGGGGATGGATTTGACCTGACCCTCGTATCCTGCCAGCGAGAACGCTGACAGCACCGACACGCCGAGCCCGCCCGCGACAAGCGACAGGATCGTTGCGTCGTCCGAGGCTTCGACCTGAATGCGCTTTGCGTTCGGAGGCAGCAGCTTTTCCGCGTACTGCTCGGGGCAGGTTATAAACGGCTCCTTGAGAAGCCTGTCGATGGATATCCGTTCGCGATCCCAGCGGAACGACGGCGGCACGACCGCGACCAGCGGCACGCGTGTGAGCGGTATCCACTCAAAGCCCTCGGCGCAGGTCTCGTCCACCAGCGCAAGCTGAACCTCACCCTTTGACAGAAGCCTCGGCAGCTCGTAGCCGCGGATGGTGACCTCAATCTCAATATCGGGGTATGCTGCCTTGAACTCCTGCAATATCGTCGGAAGCTCGGCGCGGGCGATGCTCGCAAAGCAGCCGAGGCTGAGCTGATGGCTCATTGTCCGGCTCTGAGAGGCGGCCTCCTGCCGCAGCGCGTCACAGGCGTCGATAACGCTTTTTATATACGGCAGAAGCTGCTCTCCCTCCTCGGAGAGGCGAACACCGTGACTGCCGCGATTGAGCAGCGTGCAGCCCAGCTCCGCTTCCAGATTGTTAACAAGATGCGTCATTGCCGATTGTGTGTAGCCCAGCTCCGCCGCGGCCTTGCTGAAGCTGCCGCGATCGACCGCCATGAGCACTGCCCGCAGTCTTCCGTCATCCATAACGCTCCCGCCTTTCTTACCATAGATATAATATTTCCACGTAAATATACCACGCCAAACAGACAGTTTCAATAACTTTTGGTTAACAATTTATCATGCCGGAGATGAAAAAACCGACTGCATAATATTAAAAAAATTAATATATCAATGAAAAACTGTGATTTCCGCTCTCATGAAAAAAATGATATCCTGTATTCAGATTTTTCAGTGCACACTGCTGCACTGTAAAACAGCAGAGAGAAAAGCAAATGATGAAAGAGGAAAGAGCAAATGAAATTAGAAAACAAGAACCACACTGTCCGCGACATCATCGTCGTCGGCTTTGCGCTGTTCGCGATGTTTTTCGGCGCGGGCAACGTCATTTTCCCGCCGTACCTCGGAGTTGAGGCAGGCCCCGACTGGATAAAGGGCTTCTCGGCATACTTTATCGCAGACATAGGTCTTGCGATGCTCACCGTGTTCGCGCTCCTGCGCGTCGGCAGCAGCGAGGCGGTCACCGCACGCCTGGGAAGGATTCCGGCGGCAGTGCTCATGAGCGCGCTGATCCTGTGCATCGGCCCCATGGTCGCCATCCCCCGCACTGCGGCCACCACCTTTGAAATGGCCATCGTTCCGAACATCAGCGGCGTATCCTCCGTTGTGTTCTCGATCCTGTTCTTCGCGCTGATCCTGTTTTTGTGCATCCGTCAGTCGGCCGTTGTCGATATCGTCGGAGCGATCCTTACTCCGCTGCTGCTTATCGGCCTTGCGGTCATCATCGTCAAGGGCATCGCAACTCCGCTCGGAGAGATTTCGCTCACCCCGAATGCGGACAACGTCGTTCTCGGCGGCATCAAGGCCGGCTATCAGACCATGGACGCGCTGGCCGCGCTGCCGTTCGGCATAATCATTCTCCAGAGCGCCGCCTCCAAGGGCTACACCTCAAGCGGTCAGAAGTTCAAGCTCGTTTCGGGCTCGGCTGTCCTCGCGGGCGTGCTGCTGCTGGGAGTTTACATGGGCCTGTGCTATCTCGGTGCGACCGTTTCGGCTCAGTACGGCCTTGAGATCGGCCGTGCGGAGCTCGTCATGGCGATCGTCGAGGCTCTCATGGGCAAGCTCGGCATGATAATCTTCGGAGTAGTCGTTGGTCTTGCCTGCATCACCACCGCCATCGGCCTTACAAGCTCCGCGGCAGCTTATTTCACCGAGCTGTGCCGCGATAAGATCCCCTACAAGGCCTTCGTCATCATAATCTGTGTGTTCAGCGCAGTAGCGTCCAACCTCGGCCTCGACCGCATCGTCGCCATCGCGGCTCCCGTTCTGGACATCGTCTATCCTCCCGCGCTCGTCGTTATATTCATCTCCCTTATCATTCCCAAGGCAAACGACTATGTCAGCCGCGGCGCGGCACTGGGAGCTGTCGGCGCAAGCATCCTGTGCGCGTTCAAGGTTCCGGCAATGGAGCATCTTCCTCTGTACGACATGGGGTTGTATTGGATACTCCCGGCCGTTATCTTCGGCCTGCTGGCCTTCGGTATTGCCGCCATCGTCAAGCCCGAGAAGGAAGAGCGCGCCGAAGCTGCCGAAGCTAATGTCTGATATTCTGATATAAAATACATCAAAGCCACGGTCGACCGTGGCTTTTTTATATTCAAGAGCATAAGGGCAACAACAAAGCCCCGGAGCTTCTCCGGGGCTTTGCCCAGCGTGTCAAAAAAGCCAATGGCTTTTTTGCACGCTTCAAATACGCCACATTTTTCGTGAAAATAAATTTTCACGAAAAATCTCGCTACGCTCGTCAAAAAGTCTGATAAATCAGACATTTTTGATGGCTATAATCTGATTTCGAGAGGGGCCTTTGCCCCCTCGAGCTCCCCTGCTGCGCGCTTATCTTTCCTCAGCAGCATAGGTTTTTTGACAGCCTGAACAAAGCCCCGGAGCTTCTCCGGGGCTTTGCCGCAAAGTGTGCATAAAGTGAAGATTGCCTTCGATTGACAAGAGGACACACGCCTGTCAGCGTCCCTTTTCGGCGCTTTCCGACTTTTTCTCTTTGATGGGCGTCAGCCCACCAGCATCGAAGAAAGCCGAAAATCACTCGAAAATTGCCTGCTGACAGGTGCTTCGCAGTTTTGACAGAGCTCAAATACGGTCATGCAAGACGAAGTCCGCAGCGCATACCGGCGTATTCGCAAGGGCTTCAACGCAGCATGGGCGCATTTGAGCCTGCCAAAACCGTATGTGCTCTTGTCAATCGAAGGCGAAAGGAGTATAGAACTTAAGTATAGAACTTGCTGCATTAACTTTGCTATGGTAAAGGGAAGGCTTTGACCTGGCGTCGGCCGGACGCCGGGCCGGCATCACGCAGAGCGAAGACCTGACCGCTCTGCGGACAAAGAAGATACATATGGGGGTTACGATATGCATTCTACAGTATCTGCGCCCCTCCGTCCGCTCCAAAAAGACATTCCTATGCTCCAAATAGGTTTTAGCGGCGCACGGACTGCGGGCACAGCCTCAATCCGCCGCCGAAAGACTCCAGAGGTTGGAGATCTGTGAGGCCAAGCGGCCGTATGACCAGAGCCGGGAGCTGTTTTCACGGCTGTTGGGGTCGTTTACGGAAAAGCCGCCGTCGGTATAGCCGGTGACGACGATGAAGTGACCCGAGCTTGTAAAGTCGCCCGGGCCGAGGGCGAGAATGAGCACCGCGCCGTCATCCAGCGCGTTTTTCATCGACTGCTCCCAAAGCGGGAGCTCCCGCGCCGTGAGACCGAGACGGGCGCTGCCCGCACCGATGAGCGTCCACGAGCTGCCGTTTCCGGGCACACAGTAGCCGTACTGCTCGGCCATGTGTGCGACGTAAAGAGGTGAGAACGCGGCGTTTTTCGACAGGTATACAGCCGCCATGGACAGGCAGGTAGGACCGCAGCCGGAGGTGCCGATAAAGCCCGAGCCGTAGGGCTCGTAGCCCCAGCGCTCGTCCCATTGAATAAAAAGCGGAACGCTGCCGCCGTGCGCCTCGGCGGAAAGGTCTATGTCGAAGCATTTATCGTGCTTTTCGGGGTAGGCGTAGACGTAGTCGATCGTCTGCGGGCACTTCTCGGCCGTCTCGACGAGGATCGCGGGATAGTCTTCGCTGCTTTTTATGTGCGCAAGCTTCTCCTCGGCACTCGGCTCGCTGTCTATGGTACCGCAGCCGCCCAGCAGCGCGATAAGTGCGCCGGCGCACAGGCAAACGGCAATAATTTTTTTCATAATACTACTCCTTCTTTCAGAGACGATTTTTCAGAGGCGTTTTCACATCGCACCGATACGCATATTGCGTCAGCCCGACCGGAAGGTACCGACAACACCGCGACAGCCCCAATGCGCAATTAAAAACTCCCGATTCAGCTAAAAGCTTAGCAGAACCGGGAGTGTTTTTTATCCGTTTGTCCGTATGAAATTGTGATATCTTTCAGCGCAAAATCTTACGATTTTCCTACGGGCAGCGTCACCGTGAACTCGATGAGCTCATCGGCGCTGCGGGCGTTTATCGTGCCGCCGTGCAGCTGCACTATCTGATTTGCTATCGCGAGGCCGAGCCCTGCGCCGCCTGCTGACGAGCGCGAGGCGTCGAGCCTGTAAAACTGCTCGAATATGCGCCGAAGCTTATCCTCGGGTATGGTTGCACCGTGGTTTACGACGCTGACAACGGCATTTTCACCGTCGAGCGCCGCGCTTATCATGATCTTCGTGCCGGGATAGCTGTACAGCACCGCGTTGCGCAGAAGATTGTCGAAAACGCGCTGAATTTTGCCCGCGTCGCAGCGGATCGGCAGCGTCTCGGGCGCTGTCAGCGTGCAGCCAAGCTCCTTGCCGCGGAGCATCGGCATGAACTCGAACCTCAGCTGCTCGAGAAGTCGAGTGAGGTCGATCCTTCCGTAATCGAGCGTAACGGTCGACAGGTTAAAGCGCGTGATCTCGAAAAACTCGTTTATCAGGTCCTCGAGCCTCTCTGCCTTGTCGAGCGTTATCGAGAGGTACTTTTCACGGTTTTCGGGCGATATCTCCCGCTCGTCGCGCAGGAGAGTGAGGTAGCCGATGACAGAGGCCAGCGGCGTTTTCAGATCGTGCGCAAGGTACATGACAAGGTCGTTTTTACGCGCTGTTTCCTCTCGCAGGAGGCTTTCCGAGCGAGTGAGGGCGCCTTTTGCCTCGCTCAGCGGAACGGCGAGCTCGCTCGGAAGCTCCGCGGCGGGCTTATCGCTGAGCATGTATTCGCTGACCGTGGTGCCGACCTCGCGCAGCTGTCTGCGCAGGCGTACACGCGTGACGACGAGGATGACGATGAGCCAAAACGCAAAATTTATGATGAGAAGCTGCACGACAAGGCGCTTGACCATGCTCCAGTCGACGTCCCGTACGACACCGTTTTCCGTGACATATGAATAGCAATAGCGGCTGTCGAACCAGTCGAGCACAACGCCGTTTAAGCTGTTGTCGAAAAACGAGACGATAAGGACGATGAGCAGCGTTCCGGCGGCGAAGATGCCGAGCGTCTTGAGCACACTGCGCAGGGCGCTATTTTTCGATTTCATATCCCACACCCCACACGGTTTTTATAAACCTCGGATTTTTTGCCGGCTCGCGCATTTTCTCACGCAGGCGGCCGATATGCGCCATGACGGTGTTGCTGCTTGACGAGAGGTATTTTTCCCTCCACACGGCCTCGAACAGCTCCTCGGACGGAACCACGCGCCCGGCGTTTTCGCACAGATACCACAGAATTTCAAACTCTGTCGGCGTGAGGCTCAGCGCTTCGCCGAACAGTGAGCACTTGTGGCTGAGTTTGCTTATCGTCAGACCGCGGATATCCCTTTCACAGTCGGGCTCGGATGCGCGGCGGCAGCGGCGCAGAACGGTCTTGACGCGTGCCGTCACCTCAAGGGGGTTAAAGGGCTTTGTTATATAGTCGTCCGCGCCCATCGTAAGCCCGAGAATTTTGTCGGAATCGGTCACGCGCGCAGTGAGCATGATAACGGGAAAGCCGTGCTTTTCGCGTATCTTTTTCAGCAGCGCAAAGCCGTCGATATCCGGCAGCATAATGTCGAGGACGGCCAGCGCCGGCTCGCTTTTTTCGATAAAACTCAGAGCCTCCGCGCCGCTGAGCGCTTTGTGCACCTCGTAGCCGTCATTTTCGAGATACAGGCCGATGAGATCGGCGATCTCCCTTTCGTCGTCGACGACGATGACAGTATCCGGCATTATCCGACTGCCTCTTCGAGCTTTTCGATGCCGACGCGAATGCGGCGGAGCGTCTCGTCTTTGCCGAGGATGCGGCATATCTCGACCGCGCCGCCGGGCGTTACGGCCTTACCTGCCGCGGCGATGCGCACCGGCCACATGACCTTTGCGTTTTTGCATCCGCAGCTTTCGGCCATGCCGGTCATCGCGGCGAGTATGCTCTCATCGTTCCAGTCGGGAAGCGCCTCGAACACGGGCAGCATTTTTCGCAGCATTTCGAGAGAGCCGGCCTCGTCGGTCTTGCTCTTTTTGTGGATGTACAGCGCAGTGTCGTACCCGGGCAGCTCGTCGAAGAAATCGAGCTTTTCGGGGATGTCGGTCAGCACCTCTGTGCGCTGCTGCAAAAGTGCGGCGATGGCGGCCGGGTCGATCCGCGGATTTTTCACCGCCCTGCGGATGAAGGGCTCGGCGGCCTTTGCGAAGGCGTCGGGGCTCATGGCGCGGATATATTCGGCGTTAAAGTATTTGAGCTTTTCTATATCAAATATGGCCGGGGACTTGGAGATGCCTTTGATGTCGAAAATTTCGGCCATTTCGCGCATGGTGTATATCTCGCGCTCGCCGCCGGGGCTCCAGCCGAGCAGCGCCACGTAGTTTACGACGGCGTCCGTGAGATAGCCCTGCGCGATGAGATCCTCATACGAGGGATCGCCGTGACGCTTGCTCATTTTGCTGTGCGCATCGCGCATGACGGGGGAGCAGTGGACATAGGCCGGCACATCCCAGCCGAAGCCCTCGTACAGAAGATTGTACTTCGGCGAGGAGGACAGATACTCCGAGCCGCGCACGACGTGCGTTATGCCCATGAGGTGATCGTCGATGACGTTTGCAAAGTTATACGTCGGCAGGCCGTCGCGCTTTATCAGCACCTGATCGTCGAGCGTTGAGTTTTCGACTGTGATGTCGCCGAAGATCTCGTCGTGGAAGGTGGTGCTGCCCTCCCAGGGTATCCTCTGGCGGACGACGAACGGCTCGCCGGCCTCGGCGCGCCTGTCGCTTTCCTCGCGGCTTAAGCCGCGGCAGGGATCGGCAGCCCTTTCAAAACCCTCCGTCTCCTCCTGCTTTTCGCAGAAGCAGCGGTAGGCGTGCCCCTTTTCGATGAGAAGCCCGGCGTATTTGCCGTAAAGAGAGCGGCGCTCGGTCTGAACATAGGGACCCACGGGGCCTCCCACATCGGGACCCTCGTCGTGGTCAAGGCCGCACTGCGCCATCGTGCGGTAGATAACGTCGACAGCGCCCTCAACGTAGCGCTCCTGATCGGTGTCCTCGATGCGCAGAATAAACTTTCCGCCGTTGTGACGGGCGATCAGCCAGGTGTACAGCGCCGTGCGCAGGTTGCCGACGTGCATATAGCCCGTGGGGCTGGGAGCGAATCTCGTGCGCACCTCGCCCTGGGGTATGCGCGCCTCCATCTGCTCAAACCATGTCATATCCATAAATTATTCCTCCGAAACATAGATACAGACAGTGTAAAATGCTTTTTGGCTGTTGTCAAGTGAGAAGTAAAATGGTACAATAATAAACTGTATCTTTGGCTTTATAATTTAGGAGATAATAAAAATGGAAGAGATAAAAAAGAAAATAATGCTGTCGGGCATCCAGCCCTCGGGTGATCTGCACCTCGGAAACTACCTCGGCGCGGTGAAAAACTGGGGCGCCAGAGCCGAGGAGTTTGACTGCTATTACTTCATGGCAGACCTGCACACGCTCACCGTGCGCCAGGATCCGAAGCTGCTTCGCCGCCGCAGCCTCGAGCAGCTTGCGCAGTACATCGCCTGCGGTATAGATCCGGAAAAAAACGTCCTGTTTTTGCAGAGCCACGTGCACGAGCACGCAGAGCTCGGCTGGATATTAAACTGCTACACCATGTTCGGCGAGCTGAGCCGCATGACGCAGTTCAAGGACAAGTGCGCAAAGAATGCCGATAACATAAACGGCGGCCTGTTTACCTATCCAAGCCTCATGGCGGCAGATATCCTGCTGTATCAGGCCGACTACGTCCCCGTAGGCGAGGATCAGCGCCAGCACTGTGAATTGACGCGTGACATCGCCGTGCGCTTTAACAACATCTACGGCGAGACCTTCAAGGTCCCCGAAGCATACGTTCCCAAGGCCGGAGCCCGCGTTATGGGGCTGGGAAATCCCACGGCGAAGATGAGCAAATCCGACCCCAACGGCTGCGTTTTCCTCATGGAAAAGCCCGAGGACATTGCCCGCAAGTTCAAGCGCGCCGTCACCGACTCCGACACGGAAAACTGCGTGCGCTTCGATATGGCAGGCAAGCCCGGCGTTTCAAACCTCATGAGCATCTACTCGGCCGTCACCGGCAAGAGCTTTGATGAGATAGAAAAGGAATTCGACGGATGCGGCTACGGCGTGTTCAAGCCCGCCGTCGGCGATGCCGTTATCGAGACGCTGCGTCCCATACGCGAGGAGGCCACGCGCCTTCTCAACGATAAAGAGTACCTGCGCAGCGTTTACACCGAGGGTGCGCAGAAGGCAGGCGTCATCGCCCGCAAGACCCTCCGCAAGGTCTACAAGAAGATCGGCCTCGTCGAAAAGCCTTTTTAAACATTATAAATATAGACAGTCCACGGAGATATAAAAATATGATAGATCTCAGTTTTGACGTCTGGAAGAACATATTGCTCGCACTTGTCGTCGCCTTCGTCATTTCCTTCGCCGCGACGCCCGTTGTCAGCTCCTTTGCCAAGAAGGTCGGCGCGATAGATATTCCGGACAAAAAGCGCCATATCCACAGCCATCCGATACCCCGCATGGGCGGACTTGCGATATTTCTGGGCTTTCTGCTGTCGGTTCTGCTGTTTGCAAACATCACGCCGCAGGTGCGAGGGATACTTCTGGGCGCTATTCTCATCGTCGTCGTCGGCGCAATAGATGACGTTATGAACTTAAACGCGTGGCTTAAATTCTGCGTGCAGATAGTCGCGGCGGTCATCGCCGTTTTGTCCGGCGTTATCATAAACGTCGTGTCAAACCCGCTGCTGATAACCAGCGAGCAGGCCGTCACCATCGGTATCCTCGCCGTTCCCGTGACAATACTGTGGATAGTCGGCGTTACAAACTCCGTAAACCTGATAGACGGCCTTGACGGCCTTGCCTGCGGCGTTTCGGCGATAGCGTCGATGACGATGCTCGTCGTGTCGCTTTTAGTTTCGGATGCTAATATAAACGTTGCCGTGATCCTCGCCGCGTTAGTCGGCGGCTGTCTCGGCTTTATACCGTATAACCTGAACCCCGCGAAGATTTTTATGGGCGATACCGGCGCACTGCTTTTGGGCTATATTCTGGCGACGGTGTCCGTTATCGGAATGTTCAAGTTCTACGCCGTCGTCACTTTTGTCCTGCCGGTGCTCGCGCTGGCCGTTCCGCTTTCGGATACTATATTTGCCTTCACACGCCGCATCCTGCACGGACAGAGCCCCTTCCATGCCGACAGGGGGCATTTCCACCACAAGCTGCTGGATATGGGCCTCAATCAGAAGCAGGCCGTCGCCGTGCTGTACGCCGTTTCGGCCATCCTCGGCCTCGCGGCGGTGCTGCTGACCTCGACGGGTATCGTACGCATCATCGTGGCGGTCATTGCATTTGCCATCGCCGTGTGCGTGTGGCTGTTCGTGTTCAGACACAATAACAATATCCATCCGCTGCCGCATGAAAAGCCGGCGGAGGAGTCGGGAAAGGACGGTGAAGCAAATGAGTAAGCTCAAGGTCATGTCCGTTTTCGGCACGCGCCCGGAGGCTATAAAAATGGCGCCGCTCGCGCTGGAGCTTCAGCGCCGTGAGAGCATCGAGAGCCTCATTTGCGTCACCGCACAGCACCGCGAGATGCTCGACTCGGTCATGAGCTGCTTCGGCCTCAAGGCCGACGCCGACCTCAACATCATGGGCAAAAATCAGACCCTCACCGACGTCACCGTCAAGGCGCTCAAGGGTCTTGAGGGCTGCTTTGCCGAATTCAAGCCCGACCTTGTCCTTGTCCACGGCGACACGAGCACGACCTTCTCCGCCGCGCTCGCCGCGTTCTACGCTAAAATACCCGTCGGCCACGTCGAGGCCGGGCTGCGCACCTATGACCGCTACAGCCCCTTCCCCGAGGAGATGAACCGCTGCCTCGTAGGCCGCCTTGCGACGCTGCACTTCGCTCCGACGTCGAGAAACGCGGAAAATCTCCGCGCCGAGGCCGTCACGGGCGACATTTTTGTCACGGGCAACACCGTCATCGACGCGATGAGATACACAGTCGGCGACGGCGGCTTTACATCGCCCGAGCTTAAAGAAATCGACTTTTCAAAAAAGGTAATAGCAATGACCTGCCACCGCCGCGAAAACTACGGCGAGCCGATGAAAAACATCTTTTCCGCCGTCCGCGAGATCGCGCTGACGCACCCGGAGGTCGAGATAGTCTACCCCGTGCATCTGTCGCCGATCGTGCGCGGCGCAGCTCGTGAGCAGCTTGCGGATCTTGAAAACGTCCGCCTCATAGAGCCGCTGGACGCGATGGACATGCACAGGCTCATGAGCGCAAGCTACATGGTCATGACCGATTCCGGCGGCATCCAGGAGGAGGCGCCCTCGCTCGGCAAGCCCGTGCTTGTCCTGCGAAAGGAAACAGAGCGCCCCGAGGCCGTCGCGGCGGGCACGGTAAAGCTCACCGGCGTTGAGCGCGAGGATATCATCCGCGACGCAAACGAGCTTCTCACGGGGGGCGAAATGTATCAGCGCATGGCGCACGCCGTCAACCCCTACGGCGACGGGCACGCCTGCGAGCGCATCGCCGATGCGATAGAGTTCTCCTTCGGCCTGCGAAAAGACAGACCGAGCGAATTTTCAAAGACGCTTTTTTAGCAGCGAATTTGCACTGTACGGATACGCATATTGCGGCCGCCCGGTGTCGCACCTGCCGGCAAAACCGTGAAACTGCCGCTTACCGTCGGCGTGGTACAGATTTGCGGCACTGAAAACACCTCATCCGTCGGCTACGCCGACACCTTCCCATCAAAGGGGAAGGCAACGGGCGCAGCGCTGTAGTGCGATGCAAAACCGGTTTTGCCGGCAGGCCCGAACCGGGACAACGCAATAAATGTATTGGTACAATGTAAATGCGCCACTGAAAATCCGTGCGCTCTGCGCACACCACCAGCTATCCACTATCACCTGCCGGCTGTCCGCAATCCGCTGAATTTACACAAACTTTACATTCCAAAGCTGTTTTACATTACGCTTTACAATTAAAATTAAGATAAAGCAAGGTAATTGCGAGGTAATGACAATGATATTTTGTGTTGAAGACGACGCCGGCATCAGAGATCTAATGATATACACGCTCAACGCCTCCGGCTTTCAGGCCGCAGGCTTTGAAAGCGCAAGGGAGCTTTATTCGGCGCTGGCGGACACTGTGCCGGAGCTTATCCTGCTCGACATAATGCTCCCGGGCGAAGACGGCATTTCCATCTTAAAGCGCCTGAAGGCCGATCAGCGCACGGCCGATATCCCCGTAATAATGGCCACCGCTAAAGGTAATGAGTATGACAAGGTTATCGGTCTTGACCTCGGCGCGGACGACTATCTTGCAAAGCCCTTCGGCATGATGGAGATGGCCTCGCGCGTGCGCGCGGTGCTGCGCCGCAGCGGAAAGGCGACGGATGTGAAGCCACAGCTTGTGCGTATAGGCGGACTTGAGATGAACCTTTCGGAGCACACCGTCACCGCCGACGGACGCCGCGTGCAGCTCACGCTCAAGGAATATGAGCTGCTGCACACCTTCATGACCAGCCCCGGACGTGCATTCACTCGTGAGCAGCTGCTGTCCTCTGTCTGGTGCGAGGACTTTTTGGGCGAAACACGCACGGTGGATGTCCACGTCGGCACACTGCGGCAGAAGCTCGGCAGGTGCGGCTCGTATATCCGCACGGTGCGCGGCGTAGGCTACCGAATGGAGGAGTAGAGCATGACGAAACGTATTTTTCGCTCGATCTTCACGGTTGCCGCCGTCATTCTTCTGGCGTCGTTCGTGCTGATAACAGGCGTACTGTACGAGTACTTTTCAAATAAGCAGATGGATCAGCTTAACATGCAGACCCATCTCGCCGCACAGGGCATTGAGTCTGCCGGCGAGGAATACTTTTCCGATATGGACATATCGGGATGCCGCCTCACATGGATCGCCGCCGACGGCACTGTGCTGTACGACAGCCGTGCCGATCAGTCGAGCATGGAAAACCACGCCGACCGCGAGGAGGTACATCAGGCTCTCAAAACCGGTCACGGCGAGAGCATGAGATACTCGACAACGCTCATGGAGCGTCAGCTCTATTCGGCTGACCGCCTGTCCGACGGCACGGTCGTGCGCATTTCCGACATGCAGTATACGCCGCTGACGCTTATTCTCGGCATGATACAGCCCGTGGCAATCATCGCCCTTCTTGCGCTGCTGCTGTCGCTGCTTCTGGCCTCACGCATGGCAAAGCGCATCGTCAAGCCCTTAAACGAGATGAGCCTTGACGACGCGGAGAGGATCAATACCTACCCCGAGCTCGCTCCGCTGACCGACAAGCTCAAGAGCCAGCAGAATCAGCTTCGTGAGCAGGAAAAGGAGCTGCGGCGCCGCCGCGACGAGTTTGACGCAGCGACGGGTAGTATGACCGAGGGGCTTGTCCTGCTCAATGAGCAGGGCAGCGTCCTGAGTATAAACAAGGCTGCGACAAAGGCTCTGGATATAGGCCGCTACTGCATAGGTAAGGACATCCGTGAGCTCAGCGCGGAGCCTCCGCTGCGCGAGACTGTAGAAAAGGCGCTCGGCGGCGAGCACGGCGAAGAGCACATAACCCTCGGCGGCGTGAGCTACAGGCTGTATGCAAGCCCCGTAATGTCCGGCAACAGGGTCGCGGGCGCCGCGCTTCTGATGCTCGATACGACCGAAAAGGAAAAGGCCGAGCAGCTGCGGCGCGAGTTCTCCGCGAACGTTTCGCATGAGCTGAAAACGCCGCTGCACACCATATCCGGCTGCGCGGAGCTTTTAGCCAACGGCATCGTAAAGCCCGAGGACGTGCCTCATTTTCTCAGTCAGATTCAGTCAGAGTCAAAGCGCATGATCGCGCTTATAGATGACATCATAAAGCTTTCGCACCTGGACGAGGACGCAGAGGATATGCAGCGCGAGGACGTCGATCTTTTAGCCGTCGCAAGGAGCGAGGCCGCTAATCTCGATCAGGCCGCCGAAGCTGCAGGCGTCGAGCTCACGGTCTCCGGCGAGAGTGCCGTCATAAACGGCATACCTCAGCTGCTGGCCGCGATAGTCCATAATCTCTGCGAGAATGCGATAAAATACAACCGCCCCGGCGGCTTTGCCCGCGTGAACGTGCGGCATGAGGGCGAAAGGGTTCTGCTTACCGTCGAGGATAACGGCATCGGCATACCGCCCGAGCAGCAGGAGCGCATCTTCGAGCGCTTCTACCGTGTGGACAAGAGCCACTCAAAGGAGGTCGGCGGAACGGGTCTCGGCCTTTCGATAGTCAAGCACGCCGCCGCCCTGCACAACGCGAAAATTTCAGTTGGCTCCGCCCCCGGCAAGGGAACGATCATCACCCTCGTTTTTTGAAGGAGCACTGATGCTTTGCTCTGCGGCGATCACCAGTTTTTCTACGCGGTTTCCGGTCGGACCGACGCAGGAAAAGTATCGGTACAATGTAAAAACGCATATGAAAAAGGAGTGCAGATTTTTTCTGCACTCCTTTTTTGAATCTGTGCGTCTTTAAAAAGCGTCGCAGTCGTCGAAATCGAGGAGAGTGGGGTCGATGGGGGTCTCGCGCAGGACGCTCTGCATGTACTGATTGACCTGGCGGCGCATATCGCGGCGCGAGATCGTGCGCGGATCCATGAGATCCTGCTGTACCCAGATGAAGTTTATGTTTCGCTCGCGTGCCTGCTCGTCGAAAATACCCTGGAGGCCGTCCATGCCCTTGCAGGATATCTGATCGTACATGATGATGGTATCGACGTTGTACTCCTCGGCCACGCGCCACATCTCGTCGACTGCGTTTTTGTAGCCGCCCTTGGTGTGCTTGCGCATGGTCGCGCGCTGATATGTAAGGGCGACGCCCCTGAGCATTGTCTCGGGCGTGGAGGTGTCGATGATGACCTGGGAGATGTGCGTTTCCATGTCCATGACGGATACGATGCCCCAGCACTGCTCGAGCCAGTTGGAGAAGTTGGTGTAGTAGTTTGCCGGGCATGACCAGACAAGAGCCTTGTGACGCATCTCGGCCGAGCAGGGAAGACGCTTTTCGTAAGCGTCGGTCATGAGCCTGTGCACCTTTTTGTCGGCCTTATTGAAGCGCTGATCCATGCCGCCGTGCAGATGGTAGGTGTACATGCGGTACAGCCACGGAGTCGGACCCGTCACCTGCGGGTAGTCGGTTCGGTTTATCTCCCAAAGGTCAAGGTGGAAGCGCGTTACCTCGTTGTAGCTCTCAAGCGCCCTGGCAAACGCGTCCCAGTCGAACTTTTCGCCGGTGTGATCCTCGATGAATTTTATGCAGCCGCGCAGCTCCTCGACGGCGTATTCCTGCGCGTCAACGTCGTCGTTATAGCGCAGCGGAACACCGAGGCAGTAGGTCGGAAGCTTGAAGTAGCGGTCCTGGAACGAGGTGGTCATGATGCTGCCGTCGCAGGGCATGTTGCAGGCGATGAAGCATTTGCCGAAGATCGGGAAATCGCCCTCCGCGGCTACGCCGGCCTCGGCCGACGGCAGGGGACACACGTCCGCTGGAACGCCGAAGTTTTCTATAGCGTCGAGATACACCGGCGGAAGCTGCTGGTTTATCATCGAGGACAGGAAGATGGGGATAGTCTGCACCGGGATGCCGATAAGGTTCGGGAAGCCTGCCATGAGCTCGGTCGGAACGAGCTCGTCAAAGCAGACGATACGGTCTGCAAGCGATTTTTTTCCGCCGATGTTTTGGTCTGCGTCAAAGCTGTCGGCAATGATATCGATGGTGTGCTTTATGATGATGTCGTACAGCATATGGCCAGCCCTGAGCTGCACGCCGCGCATGCCCTCGAGCTGGCGGTCGATAAACTGCGGCAGCGTAAGGTACGTCAGCATCCAGCGGTAGCGAAATATGCCCTTGACGACCTGAACAGGCGAGCGGAGAACGAATTTAATCATGTCCTTCCACATGACGCACCACCAGCCGTAGTCAACGAGCGTGTCCTTTATGCCGCGCCACTCACGCCATCGGCGAACGCCGGTCTTGTCTATGTAGGTAAGACCAAGGTTTCTCGGTTTTTCTGCCATGTCAGCGCCCTCCCTTATGTATCTGTTTTATCTCAAGGCTTTCAACAAATGCCTGAACGCGTGTGCGGAGCTGGCCGGAGGCGTTGCCGGTGTACTCCCTGTCAACGCAGACGGTGGGGTAATTGTACAGCTCCGTCATGACGTGCGAGGCAAGCGCCCTCTCATAGCCCCAGAACTCGCAGAACTTCATCTGCTCATAGATTATGCCCTGGGCGCCGAAGTCCCTTGCAAGCCTGTCGACAAAATCGTAGCGGCCGTGCACCTTGTCCTGCGACATGTAGCGCGGACACTGGCTCGTTTCCTGATAAAAGCGGCAGATCTGATCGAGCGCGGGCTCGTCGTCGGTGAGAGCGATCTCCTGCCTTCCGGGGAAGGAGCCGAAGCAGAAGCGGTCGGCTACTATGAGCGCGCCCGACTGCTCGACCGTGCGCGTGAAGTCAAGATCGTCTATCTCGCTTCCGACAACTACGACGCGTGCGCGGTGCGCGCATTTTTCGTCGGGAATGCGCGCCTTGACCTCCTCAAGCGTCTCGCGCAGCCTGTCGATTATCAGATACTTCGGGCAGCAGTAGGAAACAAGGCACAGAACGTGAAACTCATAGCCGGTGATCGGGGGATTGGGCAGCTTGCGGTATTCGCCGATCTCGGTGATGATGCGGCAGAGCTCGTTGTGCTCTGCAACGGCGCGGCGGATGGCGGCGTCGGAGATATCTGTGCCGTATCTCTCGTGCAGCGGCTCGAGGACTTTTTTCTGAATCTGGTTTTTGTAGTGCGCAACGCCGTGGGGCGTGACCTTGAACGGCACATCGATGAACGAGACGAAAAACTTGTCGTTTTTAACGAGATTTAAAAGCTCAAAATGCTCGAGTGTGCGATTCATCTCAGTGCAGGTCTCGCCGCCTGCCAGTGCCGACAGGAAATTATATCCGCCCTCGATGCCCCGCTCGACAAGCGCCTTTGCATAACCGCACAGATAGTTTGTCATGTAGTAGGTCGATATCTCCAGCGAACCCGTGCGCGGAGCTCTCATTCGGACGGAAAAGCAGTTGTCGAGGTTGAGCAAAACCTCCGGCATGTGATAGCAGGTGTAGCCCACCGCCTTCTTTCCCTCCGACACTGCCTGCATGACGAGCTCGTTCCCGGCCTCGTCGAGCAGCTGCTCGAAGTAGATAAGGTGCTTCAGATCTTTCATTGTCCCCTCCCAGATATATTAGTTCGTTTATCTTTTGTCATTGCATTTAGTATATTATGCCTGAAGCTCCGTGTCAATACAATATAGCTCAAGCTGCAAATTCTTTGACAGCGGACAGACTATGGTTTATTATATACTATAATAAATATACAGACCTTTGGAGGATGAAAATATGAGCAAAAAGGAGCTTGCCGCGCAGTACCATGCCTCGGGCTGCAACTGCGCTATGGCTGTCGGCTGCGCCTTCTGCGACAGGGCCGGCGTGGATGAAGACGAGATGAAGGCGCTCGTGCGCCGCTACGGCGGCGGTGCTTTCAAATACTGCGGTGCGCTGCTGGGTGCGGTGGCCGCGATGAATATGGCAAGGGGTCAGCGCAATGACGACGATCCTGCCGCGCTCGACGGGGCCGCGTCGGACAAGACAGCCCGGCTTTTGCGCGAGTTTGAAGCCAAAAACGGCTCTGTTTTCTGCCGCGAATTAAAGGGCAGGGACACGGGCATCGTTCTGCGCTCCTGCCGCGGCTGCGTCGAGGATGCCGCCGAGCTTGCCGAGAAGCTTTTTGAGGAAGATTAAATGTATCGTATCTACATCGTAGAGGATGACCAGGGTATAGCCGAGGGGATAAAGCAGCAGGCCGCATCCTGGGGGCTTGAGGTCAGATGTACGGATAATTTCCGCGACGTTATGGGCGAGTTTGCCGAATTTTCGCCGCACCTTGTGCTTTTGGATATTACCCTGCCGTTTTTTAACGGCTATCACTGGTGCAGCGCCATACGTGCCGTGTCCAAGGTGCCGATAATCTTCATATCCTCGGCGGCGGACAGCATGAATATCGTAATGGCCATGAGCATGGGCGCTGACGATTTCATTGCAAAGCCCTTCGACGGCGGCGTTCTTATGGCCAAGATTCAGGCGCTGCTGCGCCGAAGCTATGATTTTGCGCCGGGCATGCCCATAATCGAGCACCGCGGCGCGATGCTCAACACCGGCGACAATTCGCTTTCCTACAACGGGAAGAGCATAACGCTGACCAAAAATGAGTACCGTATTCTGCTGTGCCTTATGCGCAATCGCGGCAAGGTCGTCAGCCGGGAAAAGCTAATGGAAAAGCTGTGGGAGACCGACAGCTTCGTTGATGAAAACACCCTGACCGTAAACGTCGGCAGACTGAGAAAGAAGCTCGACACCGCGGGGCTCAACGGCTTTATCACAACGAAGTTCGGCGTGGGCTATATCGTGGAGTGAGGCTAAAATGAAGCTGTTTTTTGCGTATCTTAAGGAGCATGTGCGCCTCATTGCCGCGTTTGTGCTCGCCGCCGTGATATTCGCGGTGAGCTTTGCGCTGTACGAGCTGCCGCTTTCGGCGGTCGCGTACCCGGCGGCGCTGTGCCTCGTGCCGGCGCTGGTCTTTGCGATAATTGATTTTTATCGGGTAAAGCGCCGCCACGCGGAGTTTTTATCGCTCACGGAGATCACCGCGGCAGAGGAGAAGCTGCTGCCGCCCGTGCGGAGCATCGACGATGCCGACTACAGGCGCATAATCGCACTTCTGGCCGACAGCCGCGAGGAAATAAGCCGTGCCTCTCACCGCCGATGGAGCGATATGATCGATTACTACACCGTCTGGGTTCATCAGATTAAAACACCGATCGCGTCCATGCGTCTGACACTGCAAAGCTCCGACTCACCACAGTCGCGCCGCCTTTCGTCCGATCTCGGCCGCATTGAGCACTATGTCGAGATGGCGCTGGTGTACCTGCGGCTCGATTCCGAGAGCAGCGACTATGTCATACGCGAGTTCAAGCTCGATCCGCTCATTCGCCGCTCGGTGAAGAAATTTGCCGGAGATTTTATAACAAAGCACCTTAGCCTTGAGCTCATGCCGACCGAGGCAAGAGTCATAAGCGACGAGAAATGGCTGGCCTTCGTAATTGAGCAGATACTTTCAAATTCGCTCAAATACACCCGCGAAGGCAGCGTCAGGATATATATGACCGGCTCAAAGACCCTCTGCATCCGCGATACCGGCATCGGCATTGCGCCCGAGGATCTGCCGCGCATCTTCGAAAAGGGCTACACCGGGCGCACGGGCCGCAGCGATATGCGTGCAAGCGGCCTCGGCCTGTATCTGTGCCGCTGCGTGTGCAATAAGCTGGGGCACGGCATATCCGCCGTCTCCGCTCCGGATGAAGGCACGGAGATACGCATTGACCTGAGCAGCTATAATTTGGAGCCGAATTGATATTAGCCGACAGCGGATAGCCCAATGTGTGCGGCTGTGCCGCACGGATTTGAAAACACCTCATCCGTCACCTACGGTGACACGGCAGAAAGTCAAGCAAGAGCAACAAAAACCTCGCGCGGAGTTTTCCAACCGAGGCACTTTCTCGGGCGGTCGTTCAAAAGATCAACGACCACGTCCAGCTGCGCCTGCGTCAGAGAGCGGAAATCATAGCCCTTCGGGAAGAAAAACCGCAGCAGGCCGTTTGTGTTCTCGTTCGTGCCGCGCTGCCAGGGCTTGTGCGGCTCGGCGAAGTACACGGGCGCCCCGACATGCTCTTCAAGAAGACTGAATTCCGCGAACTCCGTGCCGTTGTCCAGCGAAATGCTTCGCACCGTATGGCCTGACAGCAGCTGCTGCATCACCTCGCGCGTCT
>OLGB01000301.1_pt1 | contig 73980 bp, 59 predicted proteins | sample 1605691 | NCBI WGS metagenome assembly OLGB01 (sample SAMEA3888925, study PRJEB22519) | human gut metagenome | biome: human gut; feature: human-associated habitat; material: faeces | place: Denmark | collected 2010
TCTGTATGAACTCTTTTATTTACTTAAAGTGTTGCACTTGATAGTATAATTCACCCATAAGACGAAGCGCGCCGCCCCTTCCGGGGCGGCGCGCCCTGTTTCCGCCATCGGCCGCTCGGGCCCGCCGTTCACCATGCCGCCCAGTCGATGCGGCAATAAGTGCTGCCGTCGACCTGCCGGCACCAGACGTACCAGTTGCACCGCTTGCCCATCGCGTCCGCCACGGTCTGCAGCGCGCCGCTGAGCGCCTCCCAGGTGCAGGTGCGGTTGAGCAGCATGGCGTAGACCGTCTGTTGCCCACGGTCGCGGCGCGCCGTGAACGCATAGTAGGCGAGACCGCCCAGATCCGTACAGAGCCCGCCAAAGCCCTCCTCTGCAGCAGCGTAAAAGAATTTCGACCAGTCCGTCGCCGCCGCCACCGGCGCAGTCTCCTCCTGCGGCGTCCAGACGTGGTCGCCGGCCATGTCCAGCCCGACGTTGAACCAGCGATAGTCCCACACGCCCGCATCCATCAGGTCGTTCGTGACGTCCACCAGGTACCACTGGCCGTCCAGCAGGATCGTGTTCCAGGTGTGCGCCGCGCCGCCCGCCGTCCCGCTCTGGCGGCGCACGTCGAAGCCGGCCAGCTTGCCCAGCAGATAAAACGCATCCGCAAACCCCTGGCAGTTTGCGCTGCCATCGAGCAGGGCGCCCACGGCCGTAAACGTCGTCGGCGTGCCATCCGCCTCCGCCGTGGCCGGCGGCGCGTCGGTATAACGGACGTTTGCACACAGCCAGTCGTGCAGCGCGCGCTCGAGCATGAGCGGCGTGTCGGCAGCGGCTCGGGCCGACGCGACGATCTGCTGCGCCCGCGCATAGGTCGCGCGCTCCCGCTCGGACAGGCTGGCCACGTCCCCGCTCTCGGCCGCATACACGATCCGGGTGCCCGGATAATAGCGCAGCATGAGCTCCAGCAGGCCCGTATCAAAGCGCAGCCTTGCGGTGACGCCGCACTGCATCGTCAGCGCCAAAATGGGGCGCAACGGCTCCTCCGCCTGCCCGAGCGACGCAAGGTCGTCCAGATACAGGCGGATCACCGGCTCGCAGCGCTCCGCGCTCTCGCGCAGGTACGTCGCAGCGTCCGTAAGCGTCGCAAAGCGCGGCGCCTCCTGCGCCGCCTGCGCGGCACGCCCCGGCAGCAACACCGGCAGCAGCGCCGCCATGAGCAGCAGCGCCAGCGCCCGTTTCCCTGCCCCTTTCATGCGCAACACGTCCTCCTTTGCCGTCCTTTGCACGCCCGCTCAGCCCTGCAGGCCCCGCTCCTGCCGATCCATATTTTCGATGACCACGTCGTAGATGTCGCCAAGCGACGCGCAGTATTCGAGCACCTGCCACGGCGTGTTCGTGTGGAAATGGATCTTGATCAGCGTCTCGTCCCCGACGCAGAGCAGGCAGTCGCCCGCGATGTGCGCGGTAATGTATGCCCCGATGTCGTCCTCCGACAGGCCCTCTCCCTCGAGCAGCAGCTGCGTGTCATACCGAAATTCCAACATACGCCTTCCCTCCGTTACGCTTCCCGATAGGCGGCGAGAATCTCGCCAAAGTACAGGGTATGCGGGTCCCCGTCGGCCGTGGCCTGGTTGTCGCCGTAAAAGCGCGCGCGAAGGCCCGGCTCCAGGCAGTCCAGATCGCTCTCGGCGCGAAAGACCACGCGGCATTCAAAATGTATGGCGCAACCGTCAAGCGGCGCAGCCCCGCCGGCCCGCGGCGCAAGCAGCGACAGGCCGCAGGCCGCCAGCTTGTCGCCGTCGCGCCCGGAATGCGACCCGCAATAGGCCAGCGCCTCCCGCATCGTGCCCGCTGCCGGCACGCTCACGGTAAACACGTTGCTCTTTTCCAGCAGCGCGTGCGTGTGCCGGCTGTGACGCACGAACACCGTGCACACGGGCCTGCCCCATATGACGCCAAACTGCGCCCAGCCGATCGTCATCGGGTTGCCGTCCACCATCAAAAACGCGCCCTTGGGCAGCTGCCCGCAGGTTTCGTCGAGTAGCGCTCTGTACTCTTCCATATCGTTCCCTCTTTCCTCATGTTGATCTGCCGTCTCGGCGGGACGGCGTGTCCCGGGAAATGGCGCCGCCGCGGCGCGGGGGCGCGGGGCGCCCGGCCCCGCCATGCCGTATTGTATCATACGGGGCGGGTGCTTGCAAACCGGTTGTTGACATATGGCAAAAACCTGCTATACTGTAATCGACATATGTCAGAAAGGAGGGCTGCCCATGCCAAGGCCCACGCGTTGCAGGCGCGTTTGCGCCCTGCCGGACCAGCGCGAATTTGGCCCGGCCGACCGCCGCTGCTGCGGCAAGGCCGTCGTCATGACCGTGGACGAATACGAAGCCATCCGGCTCATCGACCTGAGCGGCCTGACCCAGGAACAGTGCGCGGCGCAGATGGACGTTGCGCGCACGACGATCACCGGCATTTACGACAGCGCGCGCAGGAAGCTGGCCGACGCCATCGTCAACGGCAGGCAACTGCGCATCGAAGGCGGCAGCTACCGGCTCTGCGAGACGGGCGCCGCCTGTCCCCGCCACGCGCACCACGCCTGTCCCCGCGCCGCGGCGCGCCGGGAGGCGCCCCCAACTTTGCCGCCCCGTTGCGGCCTGAAACCAGATGTGAAGGAGAACCAGCCACATGAGTGAACAGAATTGCAACCATGACTGTGCCAGCTGCGGATCGGACTGCGCCTCGCGCGCCGCGCCGCAGAGCCTGCAGGCGCCGGCAAACGCCCGCTCGCATGTCGGCCGCGTGATCGCCGTCGTCAGCGGCAAGGGCGGCGTGGGCAAGTCCCTCGTCACCTCCGCGCTCGCGGTGCAGCTGCGCCGCAGGGGGCTTCGCGTCGGCATCCTCGACGCAGACGTGACCGGCCCGTCCATCCCGCGCGCCTTCGGGCTGAACAGCCGGGCGGAGGGCGACGACGAGGGGCTGTTCCCCTGCCGCACCGGCACCGGCATAGGCGTGATGTCCATCAACCTGCTGCTCGAAGACAGCAACGACCCGGTCGTATGGCGCGGGCCGATGATTGCCAACGTCGTCAAGCAGTTCTGGACGGACGTCGCCTGGGGTGACATCGACTTTCTGCTCGTGGATATGCCGCCGGGCACGGGCGACGTGCCGCTGACGGTGTTCCAGTCGCTGCCGGTGGACGGCATCGTCGTGGTCACTTCGCCGCAGGAGCTGGTCGGCATGATCGTCGAAAAGGCCGTCCGCATGGCGGAGATGATGCACGTGCCGGTGCTGGGCGTGGTGGAAAACCTGTCCGGCTTCCGCTGCCCGGATTGCGGCGCCGTACACGACATCTTTGGCCGCAGCAACCTGGACGAGATCGCCGTCCAGCACGGCATCGCCCACGTGGAGCGGCTGCCGATCGATCCGGCCCTGTCCCAGCTGTGCGACCTTGGCAGCATAGAGCAGATGCCGGAAGACTACCTCGCGTCGACCGCGGCCATGTTGTGCGCCGCCGACGCGGGCCGGAACACCTGAATGTGCCAAAACAAGGAGGAAACTCACATGAAGATCGCAGTCACCTATGAAAACGGCCAGGTCTACCCGCACTTTGGCCACACGGAGCAGTTCCTGCTCCTCGACACCGAGAGCAACCAGACGGAAATCGTCCCCACCGAGGGCGCGGGGCACGGCGCGCTGGCCGCCTTTTTGCAGGCGCACGGCGTAACTCACCTGATCTGCGGCGGCATCGGCGCCGGCGCGCAGCAGGCGCTGCAACAGGCCGGCATCCAGCTCTACGGCGGCGTCAGCGGCGACGCGCGCGCGGCCGCGGAGGCGCTCGTCGCCGGCACGCTCGCCTACAACCCGGACGTGCGCTGCTCGCACCACGACCACGAAGACAGCCACGGCTGCGGCCACGGCGAGCCCGGCTCCGCAGGCTGCCAGGCGCATCACCACGGCGAAGCCCACCAGTGCCGGCACGGCCGGTGTCACTGACACTCTTTCAGGCGCACGGCGCGCCGCGGCTGATATCGTTGCGGCGCACCGTTCTTTTTTTTCTCGATAATCGCCCCACTTTTTCCGCAAGCCGCATGGAAACGGCCGGCACAATGTGATATACTGGAAAAAATATCGCCGGGGCCGGCAGTTGCCCGCGCAGAGCCGCGCGGCTTGCCCGTCCCCGCCCGGGAAAGGGTGTGCCGCCAAGGCGGCGCCGGCGCTTTTTCCATGGCTTTTGAGATACGGGATACCACGCTCATACGCTACCTGCCGGACACGGACGCCGCCAGCGTCACCGTGCCCGAGGGCGTGCTGCGCATTGGCGAAGAGGCCTTTGCCGGTTGTGCCGGGCTGGAAGAAGTGATTCTGCCGCGCGGCGCTTTTGCGGTGGGCGCCTCGGCGTTTGCCGGATGCCCGGACCTCGTGTCGGTCGTGCTGCCGGAGGAGATGCGCTCGATCGGCAACAAGGCGTTTTATGACTGTGCTTCGCTCCGGTCCGTCAACATGCCGGACACGCTGGAGGAGATCGGCGACGAGGCCTTTGGCGGCTGCGTGTCGATCCGCGGCGCGGCGCTGCCGGGCGGGCTGGTGCGGCTGGGCCACAGCGTGTGCCACGGCTGCAGCGGGCTGCTCGCCGCGCAGTTTCCGGACGGGATCTCGGACGTCGGAGACTATTTTTTCTGGGGTTGCTCGTCGCTGCAGTTCGTGCGCCTGCCGCGGCAGGCAAGGCGCATCGGCGTCTATGCCTTTTACGGGTGCCGGTCGCTCCGGGATCTGCGCCTGCCGGAGAGTGTGCGGGAAATCGGCTACAGCGCGTTCTCCTACTGCGAATCCCTCCGCGGTATCGCCCTGCCGGAAGGCATCGAGCAGGTGGGCGACTACCTGTTCTGGAACTGCGCGTCCCTCCGCGCCGTCGCGCTGCCGGGCAGCCTGCGCGCCGTCGGCACGCGCGCGTTCAACGGGTGCACGGCGCTTGCGGAGCTGCGCATGCACGACGGGCTGGAACAGATCGGCGACCATGCGTTTGACGGCTGCGCCGCGCTGCGGGACGTCCGCCTGCCGGACAGCGTCGCCACCATTGGTGCGCACGCCTTTGCCGGCTGCCGCGCGCTCCGGCAGCTGCATCTGCCGGACCGCCTGACCGAGCTGCGCGACGGCCTGTGCAAGGGCTGCTCGTCGCTTACGGACGTGCAAATGCCTTCCGCCCTGCGCCGGCTTGGCCGCGAGGCCTTTGCCGGGTGCAGCCGCTTGGAGCGCGCAACGCTGCCTGCGACGGCCACGGAGGCCGGCCCCGCCGCCTTTTCCGGGTGCGCCTCGCTGCGCGCCATCGCGCTGCCGGCGGGCACGCAGGCCGTGAGCGAGCGGGAGTTTGCCCACTGCGCCGCCCTCGAGCGGATCGACCTGCCGCCGAGCGTCACGGCCATTGGCGACGACGCGTTTTCCGGCTGTGCCGCGCTGCGGGAAGCGCCGCTGAGCGCGCACATCCGCCAGCTGGGCGCCGGCGTCTTCTCCGGCTGCACCGCACTGGAGGCGGCCGCGGTGCCGGCCGGCCTGCCGTCGCTGCCGGACCGCCTGTTTGAGGGCTGTACTTCGCTCCGGGAGCTCCGCCTGCCGGCGTCGGTAACGGGCATTGGCGCGCGTGCGCTGGCGGACTGCACCGCCCTCCAAACGCTTTCGCTGCCCGCCGGGCTGTGCCGGCTGGACGAGGAGGCCTTTGCCGGGAGCGGGCTCGTGGAGCCGTCGCTGCCGCACGGCGTCACAGCCCTCGGCGACGGGCTGTTTGCCGGATGCGCTTCGCTCACGCGCGTCCACCTCCCGCCGGATCTGCGCGCAGTCGGCGCGCGCGCCTTTTTCCGCTGCCGCGCCCTGACGGAACTGCATTTGCCTGACAGTGTGGAGGCGGTGGGCGCCGGCGCGTTTTACGGCTGCGACGCGCTGGAGCGGCTCTCCCTGGCAGACGGCATCCAGGAAATGGAACGCTCGCCCTTTTCGCTGCCCGGGTACGACCTGTTCTGGAAGGTGCCCATGCGCCGTATCACGATCCGCTTTGCCGCTGCAGCCGACGGCCTGCCGCTGGTGGACGTGCCCATCCCGGCCTGCGACGACATGCATCAGATGTTTGCCCTGGGCTATTACGAACTGCTGGCCGCCTCGCCGCACGGGCCGTTCGACTTCCCGGCATACGACGAGCTGTTCCGGCACCGGGAGTCCGATCTGACACGGTGCGTCATCGCGCTGTCGCGTCTCGCCTGCCCCAAGCACCTGCAGGAGGAGCCGCGCGCCCGGTACCTGGCCTTTTTGCGGCGCCACGGCGCCACGGCGCTCTCCATCATCGGGCAGCTGCAAAAGCCCGGCTGGATGACGCTGCTGGAGCAGGCCGGCGCCATCCGGCCGGACAACATCGACATGCTGCTCGAGCTGGCGGCGCGGATCGGCTCGGCCGAAATCACCGCCTACCTGCTCGAATACCAGAGCCGGGACATCGGCTTTTCGCCGTCGTCCCGCTGGTCGCTTTGACATGGGACGGCACCAAGGAGGGAACATGGAGCACAACGATGAGCGGGACCGCCGGATCGACGCGCTGGCGCGGGACGTGCTGCTACTGTCGCGCAACACGCTGCTGGTCCATCTGCGCTTCCTGGACGCGGCGCTGAGCCGCTTCACCTTCGAGCGCAGCGACGACGGCCACATCGCCACCGACGGGCAGGTGTTCCGCTACAACCCGCGGCACGTGCTGCTCTCCTACCGCGACGAACGGGAGGCGCCCACGCGCGACTACCTGCACCTGGTGCTGCACTGCGCGTTTCGCCACGCGTTTGTCGACCCGCGGCTGGACCGCGCCTGCTGGGACCTGGCCGCCGACATCGCGGTCGAGTGCGCCATCGACAGCCTCGCCCTCCCATGCGTCAACGCCGCCCGCCAGGAGCGGCAGCAGCCGATCGTGCAGCGGCTCACGCGCGAGGGCGTGCTGCTGACGGCAGAAAAGATCTACAGATATTTCAAAAACGAACGCTGTCTGGACGGCACCGCCCTGCAGGAGCTGCGGCAGGCCTTCTTTGCCGACGACCACGACCTGTGGTACCAACCCGTGCCCGAGAGCGAGGGCGACGCCGCGCGCGACGCGACAGACCCCGACGCGCCCGAGGCAGACGTGGACGGGGACGGCGGGCAGACGGACCCCGGCAGGGATGCCGACGGCACGGATGAGGACGAGGCCCCGGAGGAAGGCGCGCAGGAGACGCCGGACGAAGGCGGCGAGCAGGAGGACGGCGACGCCCCCCGGGATGGCAGCGATGAAGCGCCAGACGAAGGCGGCAAACAGGAGGGCAGCGACGCCCCGGAGGACGGCGGCGGCGAAACGCCGGACGCGGACGGCGAACAGGAGGACGGCGACGCCCCGGAGGACGGCGGCGGCGAAACGCCGGACGAGGACAGCGAGCAGGAGGACGGCGACGCCCCGGAGGACGGCAGCGGCGAAACGCCGGACGCGGAAGATGCCGCCGAGGCGGGCGCGCAGGAGACGCCGGACGTGGGCGACGCGCCCGTGTCCGCCGGTTATGCCGGCGAGCAGGGCTACGGCCAGCCACAACCCGGCGGCGGCTCCGGCGCCGACAACGGCAGCCGCCCGCCGCTCACACGCGAGGAGCTGGAAGAGCTGTGGAGCGAAATTGCCCGGCACATGCAGGTCGATCTCGACACCGGCAAACAGCAGCGCGGCAGCGGCGCGGGCGCGATGATGCAAAACCTGCGCGCCGTCACGCGCGAAACCTACGACTATACCGATTTTCTGCGGCGCTTTGCCGTGCCGGGCGAGGCCATGCAGATCAACGACGACGAGTTCGACTACATCTACTATACCTATGGCCTGCAGCTGTACGGCAACACGCCGCTGATCGAGCCGCTGGAATACAAGGAAGTGCGGCGCATCCGCGAATTCGTCATCGCCATCGATACCTCCGGTTCCGTCAAGGGCGACGAGGTGCAGCGCTTCATCCAGAAGACCTACAACATCCTGCTCGAGGAGGAGAGCTTTTTTACCAAGATCAACCTGCACATCATCCAGTGCGACGCGGCCATCCAGGAAGTGCAGAAGATCACCTCCCGCGAGGAATTCGACGCCTACCTGGCCGGCATGACGCTCAAGGGCTTTGGCGGCACGGATTTCCGGCCCGTATTCGCCTACGTGGACCGCATGCTCGCCGAGCGGGAGTTTGTCAACCTCAAGGGGCTCATCTACTTTACCGACGGGCAGGGGGTCTATCCCGCGCAGCAGCCCGCCTATGAAACGGCGTTCGTGTTCGTGCGGGACGACTACGAGGTGCCGAAGGTGCCCGTATGGGCCATCCGGCTCGTGCTCGACCGCGACGACCTGCAGGCGTAAACGACACGCCGGAACCACCACAACCGGCAGAGAGGGGGAAGCAGCATGAACATCAAACAAGCCAAGGAACAGATCAAAAACGCCATGACCGCCTACTTTACCAAGGACGCGTTCGGCAACTACGTCATCCCGATCGAGAAGCAGCGCCCCGTGCTGCTCATGGGCGCGCCGGGCATCGGCAAGACCTCGATCATGGAGCAGATCGCCTCCGAGCTCGGCGTTGGGCTCGTGTCCTATTCCATGACGCATCACACCCGCCAGAGCGCGCTGGGGCTCCCGTTCATCACGCACAAGCTGTACGGCGGCAAGCAGTACGACGTGTCGGAATACACGATGAGCGAGATCATCGCCTCCGTGTACGACATGATGGAAGATACGGGCGTGCAGGAGGGCATCCTGTTCCTCGACGAGATCAACTGCGTGTCCGAAACGCTCGCGCCGCCCATGCTGCAGTTCCTGCAATACAAGGTCTTTGGCCGCCACCGCGTGCCGGACGGCTGGATCGTGGTGACCGCCGGCAACCCGCCCGAGTACAACAAGTCCGTGCGCGAGCTGGACATCGTCACGTGGGACCGGCTCAAGCGGATCGACGTGGAGCCGGATCTCGAAACCTGGCGGGAATATGCCTGGAAAAAGGGCGTGCACGCTTCCGTGCTCACGTACCTGGCCGCCAAACAGGATGACTTTTATGTGGTGGAATCGGCCGTCGGCGGCAAACTGTTCGTCACGGCCCGCGGCTGGGACGACCTGTCGGAGATGATCAAGCTGTATGAGCAGCACAACCTGCCCGTGGATGAACGACTGATCGGCCAGTATCTGCAGCATCCGCGCATCGCAAAGGATTTTGCCATCTACTACGACCTGTATCGCAAATACCAGTCGGATTACCGCATTGCGGAAATCCTCGACGGGCAGGCCCCGGACGAGGTCAAAAACCGCGCGCGCATGGCCGGCTTTGACGAGCGGCTGGCGCTGCTGGGGCTGCTGCTGTCCGCCATCACGGCGCACCTGCGCATGAGCGTCGTGGAGGAGGACCGCCTGAGCGCGCTGCAACAGGCGCTGCGCGAGGTCAAGCAGGCCATACTGGAACGCGGCGCGGAGCCGGTCGCCGCGCTCGACCAGCAGATCGCCGCGCGCCACGACAAGCTAGACCGCGGCGCACGCTCCGGCGCGCTTTCGCGCGAGGCGCAGGACGACCTGCGGCAGCAGATCGTCGAACTGCAGGCCTACCGGGACCTGCTGCTGCAGGAGCAGCCAGAGGATGCGCCCGCGGCGTTTGGCCTGATCCAGGTGCGCTTTGGCCGGCAGGTCGCCGCGTTTGAAGCCGGCGCCGCAAAGACGGGCGAGCGGCTGTCCAACCTGTTCCGGTTTGTGGAGGCGGTGTTCGGCGAAGGGCAGGAGATGCTGATCCTCGTGACAGAGCTGACGGCCGGCTACTACAGCGCGCGCTTCATCAGCCGCCACGGCTGCGCCGAGTACTTCGCCCACAACCGGGAACTGCTGTTCTATGAGCGGCAAAAAGAGCTCATCTCGCAGCTGAACGACCTGGATATCGAATCTTAACCCTGAAACATACGGCTCCCACAGGGGCAATCGGGCCACGAACCGGTTTTGGCGCATCAAGAGGCCGTCCGCATGTCTGCGGACGGCCTGCTGATTTCGCCTGCCTAAGCGAAGGGTTATGCATAGATCGGGAAACGGTCCGTCATCTCCGTGACGATCCGGCGCACCTCCTCGGCGCTGTTGTCATAGTCCGTGGCCGTGCGGTAGATGCAATCCGCGATCACATCCATCTCCGCCGTGCCGAGGCCGCGCGTCGTGACGGCCGGCGTGCCGATGCGCACGCCGCTCGTGACAAACGGCTTTTGCGGATCGTTCGGCACGGTGTTCTTGTTCAGCGTGATATAGACGGTGTCGAGCCGCTTTTCCAGCTCTTTGCCCGTGAGCCCCAGCCGCCTGAGGTCGAGCAGCAGCAGATGGTTGTCCGTGCCGCCGGAGACCAGATCCATCCCGCGCCGCAACAGCCCCTGTGCCAGCGCCTGCGCGTTTTCTACAATGCGCCGCTGGTAGTCCGCAAACGCAGGCTGCAGCGCCTCCCGGAAGCAGATGGCCTTTGCGGCGATGACGTGCATGAGCGGCCCGCCCTGCGTGCCGGGGAATACCGCCTTGTTGATGGCCGGCCCGAGCGCCTCTTTGGCCAGGATCATGCCGCCGCGCGGCCCGCGCAGCGTCTTGTGCGTCGTGGTGGTGACCACGTCCGCATAGGGCACGGGGCTCGGATGCACCCCCGCGGCGACCAGGCCCGCGATGTGCGCCATGTCCACCATGAGCAGCGCGCCCACGCCGTGCGCAATGGCGGCAAACCGTTCGAAGTCGATCACGCGCGGATACGCCGACGCGCCAGCGACGATGAGCTTTGGCCGCACGCGCTCGGCAATGCGCTGCACCTCGTCATAGTCGATGCGGCCCGTCTCCGGGTCCACGCCGTAGGACTCGAAATGATAGTACCGGCCGGACAGGTTGACCGGCAGGCCGTGGGTCAGGTGCCCGCCGTTTTGCAGGCTCATGCCCAGCACCGTATCCCCGGGATTGAGCAGCGCAAAATAGACCGCCAGGTTCGCCTGCGCGCCGGAATGCGGCTGGACGTTGGCAAACTCGGCATGAAACAGCTGTTTGGCGCGCTCAATGGCGAGGTTTTCGACGACGTCCACGTATTCGCACCCGCCATAATACCGCTTCCCGGGATATCCCTCCGCGTATTTATTGGTCAGCACGCTGCCCATTGCCGCCATGACCGCCGGCGAGGCCAGGTTCTCCGAGGCAATCAGCTCCAGGTTGCGCTGCTGCCGCTGCAGTTCCCCTTCCATCGCCTCGGCCACGGCAGGGTCGTGCTCCGCAATCAGGCGGAGCGTGTTCACAATGCTCTGTTCCATAGGCGTCCGCTTTCCTTCCGTCCTTCCCCAAAAAATGCGGGAGCCGCGCCACGCGGGCGCCGCTCCCTTTTACAGGGCCTATACGGCCCGTTGTTCCGTCCGGTACTCTGTCCTTTCGCCTGAGAGATTCGGCATGCGCCGCGCCACCCGCCGCACACGCCTTGCACCTTCGGCCCCCGCCACGCCGGCGGGCTTCTCCAGAGTCCCCTCCGATTTCAGTCCTGCCCCATGCGGGGCGCCTGAGAGCGTCATTCCTTCGGCGGGCCATGACGGCCGCTTTCCTGAAAACTTCAAAGGGAGTGTTGTAATATGACCATATTATATACGGTTCGTGCAGGGAAGTCAACGCCATTGCGCGGATCGGCCCGAATCGCGGGCATCCCATCCGGCCTCCGGGCCCACCCGGCAGTCCCCCGCCATGCCCTGCGGCAGGCGTCCGCCGCCAGGCAACGGAGACGTTACAGGGCGTCGCGCGCGCCGTGATCGCTTCAACCGGCTGCCCCTGCCTCACGCTCGAGTGCCGCGCGGACAAAGCCCACAAACAGGGGATGTGGCCGGTCAGGCCGGGAACGGAATTCGGGGTGGAACTGCACCGCGATATAAAACGGGTGTCCCGGCAGCTCCACGATCTCCGCCAGATGCCGCTCCGGGTTGTAACCCGTAAAGCGCAGTCCGGCCGCCTCCAGCGCCGGCACAAAGTCGTTGCGGATCTCATAGCGGTGGCGGTGGCGCTCCCGGATGTGCGTCTCCCCATACAGCCGGTGCGCCAGCGACCGCGTCTGGATGTCGCAGGCATACCCGCCCAGCCGCAACGTGCCGCCCAGATGGTCGAGGTTCTGCGCCTGATCCGGCATCAAATCGACGACCGGGTGCGTGGTCTTGGGGTCGGCCTCGGAGGAATGCGCGTCTGCCCAGCCAAGGACGTTTCGCGCATACTCGGCCACCGCCATCTGCATGCCGAGGCAGATGCCGAAAAACGGCACGCCGTTTTCACGCGCATAGCGGATGGCGCGCATCTTGCCCAGCAGGCCGCGGTTGCCAAAGCCGCCCGGCACCAGCACGCCGTCCACGCCCGAGAGCAGCTCCTCCGCCGGGCGCTCCTCCAGCGCCTCAGCAGACACATAGCGCAGATTGACGCGCGCGCTGCAGGCAATGCCGCCGTGACGCAGCGCCTCGGCAATGGACAGGTAGGCGTCCTGCAACTCCACATATTTGCCCACGATCGCAATCTCACACGCCCGCTCCGGCACGAGATCCCGCTGGACGATCTCCTCCCACCGCGCCAGATCCGGCTGCCGGTCTTCGAGGTGCAGGTGCCGGCACGCGGCCGCGCACAGTCCGTTGGCCTCCAGCATGAGCGGCACCTCATAGAGCGAGCGCCCATTCAGGTTTTCGATGACATCGGAAGGCGCAATGTTGCAGAACAGGCCGATCTTGTTACGCAGCTCCTCCGGCACCGGGTGTTCGCTGCGGCACACGAGGATGTCGGGCTGGATGCCGATGCCCAGCAGCTCCTTGACCGAATGCTGCGTGGGCTTGCTCTTGAGCTCGCCCGCCGCGGCAATATACGGAATCAGCGTCACGTGCAGGAACGCACAGTTGCCGGCTCCCCACTCCGTCTTGAGCTGGCGGATGGACTCCAAAAACGGCTGCGACTCGATGTCGCCCACCGTGCCGCCGATCTCAACGATCAGCACATCCGGCCGGATCGTCTCCGCCACGCGCCGCACGCGCGCCTTGATCTCGTCGGTGATGTGCGGGATGATCTGCACCGTACCGCCGTGGTACCCGCCGGCACGCTCCCGCTCGATCACGCTCAAATATACCTGGCCGCTCGTGGTGTTGTTGGCCCGGGTCAGGTTTTCGTCGATAAAGCGCTCATAGTGGCCCACGTCCAGGTCTGTCTCCGCCCCGTCGTCGGTCACAAACACCTCCCCGTGCTGGTATGGGTTCATCGTGCCGGGGTCGACGTTCAAATACGGATCGAGTTTGCAGATGCTGACGGAATAGCCGCGCGCCTTGAGCAACCTGCCCAGGCTGGCAGCCGTGATGCCCTTGCCGAGCGACGACACCACGCCGCCGGTGACGAAGACGAGTTTTGTGGACTGCATGTGTGTTCCTCCCTGGTACATTCTGTATCGCTGCACAAAAAATGAACGCCTCCTGCCGGGAGGCGTTCATTCCATATCACAACTGGGGTGCCCTTACTACTATATCGCAACCGGACGCCGAACGCAAGTATTTTTTATATATTATTTTGCGTCTGCGCGCCCCGCGGCCTCGGCGCTTCAGCCCGGCGGCCACTGCAGCGACCGGCCGCCCAGCAGGTGCAGGTGCAGGTGCTGCACGCTCTGCCCCGCGTCCGCGCCGATGTTCGTCACGAGCCGGTAGCCGCTTTCCGCCACGCCGAGCGCGCGCGCCACGCGCTGCGCCGCGGCGAACATGGCCATCACCGTGGCCGCGTCCTCCGCCGTCAGTGCGTCCGCGCTCTCGATGTGGCGCCTCGGAATGACGAGCACGTGCACCGGCGCCTGGGGATCGATGTCGCGAAACGCCACGACCTCGTCGTCCTCATACACGCGGTCCGACGGGATGCGCCCGTCCGCGATCTTGCAAAACAAACAATCGTCCATAGGGAAACTCCTTTCTTCTTGTCATTCCAAAGTGTTGCCCGCGCGCCCAATCGGCGCGCAACAGGGCGTCCCCACCGCCAGCGCGCCCTCGGCCCCGGCGATGCGGACATGCACCAGCTCGCCCTCCCGGCAGGGCGTTCCCGCCGTCTCGACGCGCGTGCGCACATAATTCTCCGTATAGCCCGTGCCGTCGCTCTCGATCAGCACGTCGGCCTCGCGTCCCACCAGGCCCGCCACATAGGCGCGCTCCAGCCGGTCGCCCAGCGCGATCAGCTCGGCCGCCCGCGCCTCGCGCACGGCGCGCGGCAGGTGCCCCGGCATTGCGTCGGCCTTCGTGCCCTTGCGGCGGCTGTAGGGGAACACGTGCATCCGCGCAAACGCCATCTCCTCTGCAAACGCCAGCGTCTCCCGGTGCTCCTGCTCCGTCTCGCCCACAAACCCCGCAATCACGTCGGTCGTGATCGCACACCCGGGCGACGCCTGCCGCAGCAGCGCCACGGCGCGGGCATACGCCGCCGTGTCATAGCGGCGGTTCATGCGGCGCAGCACCGCGTCCGACCCGCTCTGCAGCGACAGGTGAAACTGCGGACAGATCTGCCGGAGCGCGGCGACCGCCCCGGCAAACCGTTCGTCGCAAAACTTCGGCTCGAGCGAGCCGAGCCGGATACGGCCGATGCCCGTCTCCCCCGCCATGCGCAGCACGTCCACCAGGTCGCCCTCTCCGCTGTCCAGCCCCCAGCTGGCCAGGTGGATGCCGGTCAGCACCACCTCCCGGTACCCGGCGCCGGCCAGACGGACGAGCTCCGCGCGGATGCTCGACAGCGGGCGCGAGCGGAGGGGCCCCCGCGCATACGGGATGGCGCAATAGGTGCAGAAATTACGGCACCCGTCCTGAATCTTGAGCGTCGCGCGCGTGCGGCCGTCCGACACGGCGGACAACTCTTCAAACGTGCGGACGCCGCCCAGGTCGTGCACGGTGCTTTGGGCCGGCGCGCCTGCCGCAAGGGCCGCCTCCACGCGCTGCACGATCTCCCGCCGCCCGTCGGTGCCGATCACGAGCGACACGCCCGCAAGCGCGGCCACCGTCTCCGGCGCGGTCTGCGCATAACAGCCGACCGCCACGACCAGCGCCTCCGGATTGCGCCGGTGCGCGCGGGCAAGCATGTGGCGCGACTTCTGGTCGCTCACCTGCGTGACGGTACAGGTGTTGACCACATACACGTCCGCCGCCTCAGAAAACGGCACGCTCTCATGCCCGGCAGCCTCGAACAGCTCCCGCATGGCCTCCGTCTCATAGTGGTTGACCTTGCAGCCAAGGGTATAGAATGCAACTTTCATGCGTCCGCCATGTCCAGTTCGTACAGCACCTGCGCCAGCATGGCCATGCCCGCCGTCTCCGTGCGCAGGATCCGCGCCCCGAGCGACACCGCGACCGCGCCGGCCGCCGAAAGCCCCTCGACCTCCGCGCGCTCGAGCCCGCCCTCCGGGCCGACGACAAGCGCAATGCGGCTGAGCGCGGCCGGTTCAAAGGCGCGTAACGCGGCCTTGAGCGAACGGGCGCGCTCCTCTTCGTAAGCGACGAGCACCGCGTCGAACCCCGAAAACGAAACCTCCGAAAGCTTCCGCACCGACGCCACCTGCGGGATCATGCCGCGGCGGGACTGCTTGGCCGCCTCCGACGCCACGCGCTGATACCGCACGCGCTTAAACTCAAAATCCCGCACCGGCACGGCGACGCAGCGCGCCGTCACCACCGGCACGACCGTATCCACGCCCAGCTCGACGCACTTTTGCACGATCAGCTCCAGCTTGCCCGTCTTGGGCAGCGCCTGGAAGAGCGTCACCCGGCAGCGCGGCTCCGTCGGCGACGGGTGCGCGCCGGACAGCGCGCAGCGCACCTCCTGCTCGGTGATGGCCTCGATCCGGCCGGTATAGTCCGTACACGCCCCGTCGCAGATTTCCACCGCGTCGCCCACGCGCAAGCGCAGCACCCGCGACAGGTGCCGCACGTCCTCGCCTGTAATGCGGGCGGTGTTTCCCTCGATCTGCTGTGTAAAAAACCTGCTCACAACGGCCTCCTGACACACATGGCGATCCAGCCCTCCGCCCGCCGCACCCGGTCGTCCGCAAAGCCGGCCTGCCGGAGCGCCCCGGCGACCTCGTCCTCCCGTTCGTCGATGACGCCGGACACGATGAACGGCGCGCCCGGCTTGCAACAGGCAAATGCAAACGGCGCAAGGCGGATGATGACGTCCGCCACGATATTGGCCACGACCACGTCGTATTGCCGGGCGATACGCCCGCGCAGCGCCGTGTCGGTCAGCACATCGCCGATCTCAATGCGGTAGCCCGCCTCGCCGATGCCGTTCATCGCCGCGTTCTCGCGCGCAATGTGCTCGGCAATGGGATCGATGTCGACCGCGACGGCCTCCCGCGCGCCCAACAGCCGCGCCGCGATGGACAGGATCCCGCTGCCGCAGCCGAGGTCGAGCACGGCGTCGCCCGCCCGCACTGTCTCTTCGAGATACTCCAGGCACATGCGCGTCGTGTGGTGCGCGCCCGTGCCGAATGCCAGCCCGGGGTCAAGCCGCAGCACCGTGCGCGCCGTTTCCGGCTGCTCCTCCCACGAGGGGACGACCAGCAGGCGGCGGCCGATTTCGAGCGGCTTATAATACTGCTTCCAGTTGTTTTCCCAGTCCTCATCGTCGCGTACGGTGACGCACACGCTGAGCGGCCCCAGCGGCACGCCGGTTTGCAGCGTCCTGAGGCGTTCCACGGCGGCGCGGGCGGCTTCGAGATACGGCTCGTTTTCCGGCAGCGCGGCGAGATACGTCTTGACGCACGGCGTGTCCGTGCCAATCCGGTCCATGTCGGCAAAGTCCCAGTACAGCGCGCTCTCCTGCAAAAATGCCGCGGCGGTCTCCCGGCTCTCCTCGATGGAAAAGCCCTCGAGCCCCGCGCCCGTCAGCGCGCCGCAGACCAGTTCCGTGCCCTCGTCAGTGGTGTATACAGCAATTTCATACCATTTCATAGTGTCAGTATACTCGCTTTTGCCCGCCCGGACAAGTGGCAAGTGGCGGCGCGCGCGGGCGGCGCGCAGCAGAAAGCGCGGACTTTGCGCGCGCCGCGGCGTGCGTTGCGCGGCAGGGGACTTTGCGATATAATAGGATCATGGATGAATTGCGCTTTTTTGAGGCCATCCGGCAATCTGCCACAGCGGATCCCCCTGCGCTCTCCGGCGCCTATCTGCTGCACGGCGAAGAAGAATACAGCAAGGAACAGGCGGTGCGGCAGGCGCTCGCGCTCGCGGCCGACGCGACGCGGACGCTCAACACGCAGCGGCTGAACGCCCCCACGTGCGCGGCCGTGCAGGCGGCCTGCGAGGCGCTGCCGTTTTTCGACCGGCTGCGCGTCGTGGTCGTCCAGAATCTCGATGCGGACGCCGAAAAGGGCCTCGCCGCCTATGTGCCCGGCGTGCCGGACACGACGCTGCTGCTGCTCGTACAGCGCGGCAACGCGAAAGCCGCTTCCGAGCTGTACAAGGCGCTTGGCAAGCTGGAACGGGTCGTCGAGTTCCCCCGCTACGACGAGGGGCGGGCCGCGGCCTTCCTCAAAAAGCGCGCGGCCTCGCGCGGCATCGCCCTGCCGCCCGCGGCGGCGCACAGGCTGATCGACATGGTCGGCACCGACCTGGCCGCGCTCGAAAACGCGCTGTTCCGCGTGGCGGACTATGTGGGAGAGGGGCAGCCGGTCACGGAAGCGGCGCTTGCGGCCTGCGTCACGCCCAGCACGGAATACCGCGTGTTCGACCTGCTCTCGCGCCTGCTGGCCGGCAACCGGCGGCAGGGGCTCTCCATGCTGCAGGGGATGCTCAACAGCGGCGAGAGCGCGCTGGGGCTGGCCAGCTTTCTCGAGGGCCGCGTGAAACAGATGCTCGCCGCCCGGCTCATGCTCGCCGCCGGCATGGCGGAGCCGGCCGTCGTCAAGGCGCTCGGCGGCAACGCCTATGCCGCAAAGAAGACCATCCAGGCGGCGCGCCGCTGCAAAGAGGACTGGCTGCGGCACGCGGTGCAGGCCTTTGCCGGCGTGGATGCTCAGCTCAAGCAGGGGCTGCTGCGCGACAACGACGCGCTGCTGCTGGCCATACTCGAAGTGTTTTAACCGCGATTGCCGGACAACCCGCCCGCGGGCGGGCGCACCCGCACATCAGACCACGCATCAGAAAGGAGAAGAGAGATGCTCAAGTACATCGTCCTGTTCAAGTTCCGCGACCCCGAGGAGTGCCTGCCGACCGTCATTGAAAAACTCCACAGCATGGAAGGCGTCATTCCGGAAATACTTTCCATGGAGACCGGCGCCGACATCTGGCACAACGGCTCGCGCAGCTACGACCTGGCGCTGACGTGCACGTTCCGCGACATGGACGCCGTGGCCGTATACGACAAGCACCCGTTCCACGAGCAGATGCGGGAATACATCTACGCGCATCGCCTGGACGGGAAGACCGTCATCTACGAAGTGCCCGACGAGGCATAACCCCGGCAGGCGACGCGCGCGCCCGTCCCGGGCGGGAAAGCTGCGCCGTCCCCTCCTGAGATACAAGCTTTATGAACGAGTTCAAAGTCGTTTCGTCCTTTACGCCGCAGGGCGACCAGCCCGAGGCGATCGACGCGCTGGCCAGGGGCGTGCTGCGCGGCGACAAGACGCAGGTGCTGCTGGGCGTCACCGGCAGCGGCAAGACCTTCACGATGGCGAAGGTCATTGAGCGCGTGCAAAAGCCCACGCTCGTCATCGCGCACAACAAGACGCTCGCCGCCCAGCTCTGCTCGGAGCTGCGGGAGTTCTTCCCCGACTCGGCGGTGGAATACTTCGTCTCCTACTACGACTACTACCAGCCGGAAGCGTACATCCCCGCGTCCGACACGTATATCGAAAAGACCGTCGCCATCAACGACGAGATCGACAAGCTGCGCCACAGCGCCACCTGCGCGCTGAACGAGCGGCGGGACGTGATCATCGTCGCGTCGGTCTCATGCATCTATGCGCTCGGCGACCCGGAAGAATACCTCAAGCTGTCCATCTCGCTGCGCCCCGGCATGGAGATTGCACGGGAGGACGTGGTCAAACGCCTCGTGGACATCCAGTTCCAGCGCAACGATTACGACTTCGCGCGCGGCACGTTCCGCATCCGCGGCGACGTGCTCGACGTGTTCCCGGCCAACTGGTCGGACAAGGCGCTGCGCGTGGAGTTTTTTGGCGACGAGATCGACCGCATCAGCGAGGTCAACGCCCTGACCGGCGAGATCCTGTGCGACCGCACGCACGTGGCCATCTTCCCCGCCTCGCACTATGCCACCGGGCGCGACAAGCTGCTCGCCGCCATGGAGCAGATCGAGGCGGACTGCGAAAGGTGCGCCCGCGCCTTTGAGGCGCAGGACAAGCCCGTGGAGGCGTACCGTATCCGGCAGCGCACCCAGTACGACCTCGAGATGATGCGCGAAATCGGCTATTGCAACGGCATTGAAAACTACAGCCGGTATTTCGACGGGCGCAAGCCGGGCGAACCGCCGTTTACGCTGATCGACTATTTCCCGAAGGACTTTCTGCTGATCGTGGACGAGTCGCACGTGACCTTGCCGCAGATCGGCGCCATGTACCGGGGCGACCGCGCGCGCAAGGACGCGCTGATCGAATACGGCTTCCGCCTGCCGTCCGCCGCCGACAACCGGCCGCTGAAATTCGACGAGTTCCGCGCGCGCATCCCGCAGATGATCTGCGTGTCCGCCACGCCGGGCGACTATGAGCTCGGCGAGGCCGCGCAGGTGGCCGAACAGATCATCCGCCCCACCGGGCTGGTCGATCCCGAGATCGAGGTGCGCCCCGTCGCCGGCCAGATCGACGACCTGTTGGGCGAAGTGCGGCTGCAGGCGGAAAAGGGCTACCGCACGCTCGTCACGACGCTGACCAAGCGCATGGCGGAAAACCTGACTGAATATCTGGACGGTATGCGCGTGCGCGTGCGCTACATGCACTCCGACATCGACACGATGGAGCGCATGGAGATCATCCGCGACCTGCGGCTCGGCGAGTTCGACGTGCTCGTGGGCATCAACCTGCTGCGCGAGGGGCTGGACCTGCCGGAGGTCGGCCTCGTGGCCATCCTGGACGCAGACAAGGAGGGCTTTCTCCGCTCCACGACCAGCCTCATACAGACCATCGGCCGCGCGGCGCGCAACGTGGAGGGACGCGTCATCATGTATGCGGACACCGTCACACCGTCCATGCAGCGCGCCATCGACGAGACGAACCGCCGCCGGGAAAAGCAGCAGGCGTTCAACCGCGTGCACGGCATCACGCCGCAGAGCATCCACAAGGCGGTGCGCGACACGCTCGGCATCACGACCCGCGCCAGCGACCGCGAGGCCGCGCTCACCGGCGACGCGCTCGCCGAACGCGTGGCCGTGCTCACCGAGCAGATGCAGCAGGCGGCGCGCGAGCTGGAATTTGAACAGGCCGCGAAGCTGCGCGACGAAATCCGCCGCCTCACCGGCGAGGAGACCGGCGGCCGGCCCGCCGGCGAGCTGCGCCCCGGCATGATCGGCGCGCACAAGCGCGCCCGCGGCCGCACGCGCAAGTGACGCTCCACGCGGCGGCAAGGCCGGCGTGCCCGCCCCTGCGGCCCGCACGCCGGCACGGAAACGAAACGTTTTCCGTAACTTTTGGTGAACTCCGGCCCGGGCGCTTGACTTTGCCCGCCGGGCAGGGTATCTTCTAACGGGCATCGTCAAATTCCCGCAATTTTTCCCCGTCCCGCGCAAATGCGCGGGACGGGACGCAAAGGAACCGCATGAAGGACATCGTCATCAAGGGTGCCAGAGAGCACAACCTCAAAAATATCGACCTCGTCGTGCCGCGTGACAAGCTCGTGGTGTTCACGGGCCTGTCCGGCAGCGGCAAATCGAGCCTTGCGTTCGACACGATCTACGCAGAAGGGCAGCGCCGGTACGTGGAGAGCCTCTCCTCCTACGCGCGCATGTTCCTCGGGCAGATGGAAAAGCCGGATCTCGACAGCATCGACGGGCTCTCTCCCGCCATCTCCATCGACCAGAAGAGCACGAGCCACAACCCGCGCTCGACCGTCGGCACGGTCACGGAAATCCACGACTACCTGCGCCTGCTGTACGCGCGCTGCGGCGTGCCGCACTGTCCCAAGTGCGGCCGCGAGATCGCGCGCCAGACGATCGACCAGGTGGTCGACCAGGTGCGCGCGCTGCCGGAGGGCACGCGCATCCAGGTCATCGCCCCGTGCGTGCGCGGCCGCAAGGGCGAGCACCAGAAGACGCTCGACGAGCTGCGGCGCGAGGGCTACGCGCGCGTGCGCATCGACGGCACGGTGTACGACCTCGCCGAAGCGCCCGCGCTCGACAAGAAGTTCAAGCACACGATCGAAGCGGTGATCGACCGGCTGGTCATCAAGCCGGGCGTCGAGGGCCGGCTGACCGACTCGCTGGAGACGGCGTTCCGCCTCGGCAAAAATCTGTGCATCGTACAGGTCGTGGGCGGCGAAGAGCTGCTGTTTTCGCAGAACTACGCCTGCCCGGACTGCGGCATCAGCATGGAAGAGCTGACGCCGCGCATGTTCTCCTTCAACGCGCCGTACGGCGCGTGCCCCACCTGCTCCGGCCTGGGCACGCTGCTCAAGATCGACCCGGCACTGGTCATCCCCGACCCGAAGCTGCCCCTCGCCAAGGGCGCCGTCAACGTGATGGGCTGGAACAGCGGCAGCCACGGCACGATCGCCTCCATGTACTTTACCGCCCTGTGCGAACGGTACGGCGCGTCGATGGATACGCCGTTTGAACAGCTCCCCAAGGCGCTTCAGCACGCCGTGCTGTACGGCACCGGGGACGAAAAACTGCACATCCAGTACCAGAAGGAGTTTGGCAGCGGCACGTTCGACGCGGCGTTCGAGGGCATCATCCCCAACATGGAGCGGCGCTACCGCGAGACGCAGTCGGACTACAGCAAGCAGGAGCTCGAGGCGTTCATGTCCCAGACGCCGTGCCCGGCCTGCCACGGCAAGCGCTTCAAAAAGGAAGTGCTGGCCGTGACCGTCGGCGGCAAGAACATCTCCGAGCTGTCCGACCTGCCCGTGCGCGACGCACGCGCGTTTTTGCAGGGGCTCGAGCTGTCGCCCACGCACCGGATGATCGCCGGGCAGATCCTCAAGGAGATCGACGCGCGCCTCGGCTTCCTCGTCAACGTGGGGCTCGATTATCTTACGCTCTCGCGCGCGGCCTCCACGCTCTCCGGTGGAGAGGCGCAGCGCATCCGGCTCGCTACGCAGATCGGCAGCGGGCTGATGGGCGTGCTGTACATCCTGGACGAGCCCAGCATCGGGCTGCACCAGCGCGACAACGGGCGCCTGCTCCAGACGCTCAAGCAGATGCGGGATCTCGGCAACACGCTGATCGTCGTCGAGCACGATGAAGAGACCATCCGCGAGGCGGACTATGTGGTGGACATCGGCCCCGGCGCCGGCGCGCACGGCGGCTACGTGGTGGCCAAGGGCACGCCGGAGGAGATCGCCGCCACGCCCGGCTCCATCACCGGGGACTATCTCTCGGGCCGCAAGCGCATCGACGTGCCGGCCGTGCGGCGCGCAGGCAACGGCAAATCGCTCGTGGTGCGCGGCGCGCGCGCACACAACCTCAAGAACATCGACGTGACGATCCCGCTCGGCATGTTCGTGTGCGTCACGGGCGTGTCCGGCAGCGGCAAGTCCAGCCTCGTCAACGAGCTGGTCAAAAAGACGCTGCTGCGCGACCTGAACCGCGCGCGCACGCGCCCGGGCGACTGCGACGGTATCGACGGCATCGACGCGCTCGACAAGGTCATCGACATCGACCAGAGCCCCATCGGCCGCACGCCGCGCAGCAACCCGGCCACCTATACCGGGCTGTTCGACCTCATCCGCGAAGTCTTTGCCGCCACGCCGGACGCCAAGATGCGCGGCTACCAGAACGGCCGCTTCTCCTTCAACGTCAAGGGCGGCCGCTGTGAAGCCTGCCGCGGCGACGGCATTTTGAAGATCGAAATGCACTTTTTGCCGGACATCTACGTCCCGTGCGAGGTGTGCGGCGGCAAGCGCTACAACCGCGAGACGCTGGAAGTGCACTACAAGGGCAAGTCGATCCACGACGTGTTGGAAATGACTGTAGAAGAGGCGCTCGCCTTCTTTTCGCCGCTGCCCCGGCTCAAGCGCAAACTGCAAACGCTCTACGACGTGGGCCTCGGCTATGTCAAGCTGGGCCAGCCATCCACCCAGCTCTCCGGCGGCGAGGCGCAGCGCGTCAAGCTCGCCACGGAGCTCTCCCGCCGCGACACGGGCCGCACGCTCTACGTGCTGGACGAGCCGACGACCGGCCTGCACGTGGACGACGTGAAGCGCCTGCTGGAGATCCTCCAGCGGCTGTGCGACGGCGGCAGCAGCGTGCTCGTCATCGAGCACAACCTGGACGTGATCAAGTGCGCCGACTACGTCATTGACCTCGGGCCGGAGGGCGGCGAGCTCGGCGGCACGCTCGTCACAGCCGGCACGCCGGAACAGGTGGCTGCCTGCGAGAAGAGCTACACCGGCCAATTCCTGCGAAAGGTGTTGAACGGCCAATGACGAAATTCCGCATCCTCATGCTGTGCCTTGCCGTGTGCTGCCTGGCCGCGGTATTCCTCGGCATCCATCTGCTCGAGCGGCACGGCAAGTTCCGCATGGCGCCGCTCAGCAAGGTGCTGCTGGGCGTGGGGCTGGTGCTCGTGCTCGACACGGTGGTGGTGTCGTTCCTGTCCAACTTCAATCTGGGCGTCATCCTGCCCGCGTTCTTCGGCGTGCCGCTGATCGCGCTTGCGTTCCTGCTGCCGCACATGCACCACGGCTTCCTGCTGTTTCTCAAGTGGTTCACCGCCGGCTGCTACGCCGTCGCCCTCTGCATCTTCCTCGTGTGCGGCATCCTCATGACGAACGCCGCCCACCGGGGCGACCACCGGGAGGCCGACGCGGTCATCGTGCTCGGCGCGGCGGTGCATGGCGACCGCGTCACCTGGGTGCTCTCCAACCGTCTGGACGCGGCGATCGACTACCTCGAGGCGCATCCGGACGCCATCGCGGTCGTCTCCGGCGGGCAGGGCCCGGGCGAGACGGTCACGGAGGGGTCCGCCATGCGAAAGTACATGATCGAGCACGGCATCGATGAAAGCCGCGTCTATGCGGAGGAGCGGGCCACCAACACGGGTGAAAACTTCCGCTATTCGATGGAGATCGTGCGCGACGTGCTGGGGCCGGACGCGGACATCGCGTTCGTGACCACGGGCTTCCACGTCTACCGGGCGGGCGGCGTAGCCGCCGCGCAGGGGATCGACGCCTTCGGCATCCCTGCGGACGACGTGTGGTACCTGGCGGTCAACAACTTCATGCGCGAGTGCGTGGGCATCTGCGTGTACGCGCTGACCGGCGCCATCTGACCGCCGGACAATCGCAATGACAGCGGCGTCCCCCAGCGGGACGCCGCCATTTTTACACGAAAAAAACAAAACGGACGGCGCCCTGCCATGCCGGGCGCCGTGCACTGCGGCGATATCGGCCGCCGCGCCGGGGGGGAAAGCGATCGCGATCAAAGAAACGCAATCAACATACAATAGAACTCCGCAGCGCAGGAAAAGGCCTCGCGCTGAATGGGTTCGATGAATGTGCGCAGCGGCACCTCGACATCCCAATCCACAAACACCGTCCGGTCGCCGATCTGGCTGAGCAATGCTTCTTTGGTAATGGGGTATGTCACGTCCGCCATCCGCTTTTGTATGTAGTGGAACAGCGCCGGATAGGCAGGTTTTGTCATGCTCATGCGCGCTCCTCCTTCCGCGGTTCATAGGCAGCGTATCCGAGGCGCGGGTCCCCGTTGCCGCCGCAATCCGGGCAGCTTGCGCCGCGATGATTAAACGAATACAGTGGGCTCGAATGCACGGCCTGTTCACGCATCTTGTCGATGATGCCCGGATACAGGTCCGCCTTGATGAGTCCCGGGCAGCCGTTGGACGCCTCGGTGATGATATTGCCGTCCGGACCGACGATCATGCTGCGGCCAAAGCAGGAACGCGCTTCATTCCTGGCCAGCCCGGAACAGTTGGCGCCCACGACATAGACCTGGTTAAAGTAGGCGCTGGCACGGTTGGTCAGTTCCCAGGCCTGGTACCACGGGTCCATATAATGCGTTGGCCGCACGATGACATTCGCCCCGCGATATGCCGCCTCGCGCCAGATCTCCGGATAATCGCCGTCGGCGCAGATGATGACGCCCAGGCGCGACCCTTTCGGCCCGTTGCACACGGTGCATTCCTTACCGGGCACCGCATTTTCAAACGGGATCCACGGGTTCATCTTTACATAGCGGTGCACGATTTCCCCGCGGTCGTCAATGACCATGGCAGTGTTTTCAAAACACTTTCCGGTCTTGCTCCGAATCAGCGGGTCAATGACGCTCCAGACGGAGAGCTTCTTGCAGCGTTCGCGCACGCGGGCGAGCTGCTCGCTCTGCTCCGTCATCAGCGCCTCATCGAAATTGACCGGCGCAAAGCCCTGGAAGCACGCCTCCGGGAACACCACGAGGTCCACGCCCGGGAAGGCGCTGACCGCCAGGTCGAGATAATCGAGCATGGTCTGCGTATTTTCGTCGAGTTCCTCCACTGTCTGCGCACCAATCGGGGCAAACTGCACGCAGCAGACGCTGAGTACTTCCGTTTCAATCTTCCCGTTCAGCGCAAACAGATTGCCGATGTTCATCCGTCTTCCTCCCTCCGTTTCAGGATGGAGACCGTCTCAGACGGTCTCCGCTCCCTCTTCAATCTGATGCCGGTCGTGCACGCCCATTGCGCTGAGCAGGCGGTCAAACAGCGGCACGCACACCGCGGACACGAGAATGCCAAACAGCGGCGGGATGCCGAAGGCCATCCGGTCGGTGATGAACGCGACGACCGCGCCCACGACGTACGCCAGCACCGGGCCGACGCGGAACAGCTTAAACTGGATGTACTGCAGCATCGGCAGGCGGCGCTTGTAGATGAAGAAGTAGTCGCCGAGCATGACGCCACCGAGCGGCGGAATGAAGATGCCCAGCAGCACGAGGAAGTTGATCAGCTGCGCATAGATGCCGGTTACAGCCAGGATGATGGCAATGACCAGGCCGCCGATCAAAAACGGCGTCTTGCTCTTTTTGTTGAACATCTCCGCGCCCGCAACGCCCCACGCATACGCGCCTGCATGCGCCGTGGTCCAGATGTTGAGCGTCAGCACCACCAGAGCAAAGAAGATCAGCCCTGTGCGCAGCATGACGACGATGAAGTCCGCCTCGTTGTAGGCAAGGCCGCCGATGATGCCCGCCAGCAGCATGATCGTGTTGCCGATCATGAACGCGACAAACCCGGCCCAGAAAGCGGATTTGGCGCTCTTTCCAAAGCGCGACCAGTTGCACGCCTGCGTGCCCATGCTTGCGAACGTGCCCACGATGGCCGTCATCGCCGTGGCGACGCTCATTTCCGCGCTTGGCACCACGTTTACAATGGCCGCGAAGCCGCCGTTGGCCTGCGCTGCCAGAATGGGGATGTAGATGACCAGCAGCAGAAGCGCCGGCACCGCCACGTAGGCGACCTTTTCCATGGCCTTGTAGCCCCAGATGGCCGTGACGCCAAAGACGATCGCCCAGCCGAGCGTGAACCAAATGGCCGCATCCGGCAGGTTGAACGCCGCGGAAAAGAGCTGGCCGGTATAGGCGCTGACATAGGCGTACCAGCCGATCTGCGTACCGCCGAGCAGCAGGCCGGCCCATTTGGAACCGCCTACCCCCAGGGTATAGCGCGAAAGCATGACGGAAGTCAGGCCGGTCTTGGCGCCGATGGCACAGTTGATCGCCACATATACGCCCAGCACGAGGTTGCCGACGAGCACGATCCACATCAGCTCCGAGAACGTGAACGCCGTAGCGATCTGCGCACCGGTCGACATCGTGGGCGCAAAGAACGTGATGCCGAGCAGCACGGCCGCGATCGAGAAAAACGACCGGCGCGCTGACTGCGGCACGTGATCGATCGGATAATCCTGGTCGACCACTTTGTCTTCCGCCGTCGCAACTGGTTCTTTGGTCTTGGTTTCCATGAGATACCTCCTTTTCATTGTGTCCCGTCTGTGGCTTTAGAATTGTTACTGTAACAAAATTGATATTGCCATTGCTATTACTGTAACTATTATGTGCTTTGCTAGCAATTTTGTCAAGATGTTTTCAACAATTCCATATTTTCCGCCATATTGGGCAACATGCTTTTACAAATCAGCCGGCGGTTTTGTTTTTATGTGATGTAACAAATTGACTGTTTGTTACATTTGCCGTTTGTGATATACTGTCCACAAGCAGGTCCGTCTTGAAAGGGTGATCATCATCAATATTCGTGAAATTGCGCAATTGGCAGGCGTTTCCGTCGCGACCGTTTCCCGCACGCTCAATACGCCGGAACTCGTACAAGCGCAAACGCGCAAACGGGTGTTACAAGCCATCGAAGAAACCGGATATGTGCCGGTGCACACGCGCGCGGGAAAGGCAGATGCATTGCGCACGCTGGTGTTTCTATACAATTCGCCAGACCACAGCTTTTATGAACCCGCCCTGTCCGGGCTGGAAAACGTTCTGCAGTCCCGCGGATATGCGGCTCTGCTCTGCCCCCTCAGCGCATCGGCCGAGCGCCGCGCCGTTCAGCTGGGCGCCATTCTTCAGCAAAAGCCCGCGGGCGTGATCTGGGCCTTGCGCGATTTTGACGCGGCGGAAGCAGAGCGTTTCGCTCGCAGCGATATCCCGCTCGTACTGGCGCGCAAGTACGACCAGGCGTCCCCCGCCTACCCGCACTGTTATACAGACTTTACGGTGGGCTCCTTTCGCATGACGCAACACCTGCTCTCGCTGGGGCACCGCCACATCGCCCTACTTGTGGAAAAGGCCTCGTTCCAGTTTGTCGCCAGCTTCTGTGGAGGGTGGAGAAGGGCATACTTTGAAAACAATCTCCCTTTTGATGAAAGCTGGATCGTACACACGCCCAACACCGCCGAAGGCGGCCACGACAAGGCGCGCGAAATGTTGCTCGCGCCGGACGTGCCGGACGCCTTTTTCTGCGCGAGCAACGAGATGGCCTTCGGCGTGCTGCGCGCCGCACGCGAGCTGGGCATTGCCGTTCCCGGGCAGCTCGCCATCGTCGGGTTTACGGATTCGCCGGTGGCCACGCTGTCGGAACCGCCGCTGACCACCATCCGCCAGCCCATTCAACAGCTAGGCGCCGTGGCCGCGCGCATGCTGATCGACCTGATCGAGTCCCCGCCGGACGCGGCCTGCCAGCCGCAGGAGATCGTCCTGCAACCGCAGCTCTGCATCCGCGGTTCCTGCGGCAGCCAAGCCCGCACAGAGCCGTGACGATATGAAGGCGCCGCCGGCAGATCTGCCGGCGGCGCTTTGTCGTTTCCCTTTTTGTTGCCAAAGCAGCCGCGGGCCGCGGCAGAACGGCGCCCGTTGCGCCCCTGCCGCGGCCCACAGTCCATGTGTCCACGCTTCCATCCGCCCGGCGCCTGCCGGGCGCCGCTCACGCCTCGAAGCGGGAACGGTCGATCCAGAGCCCAAGCGCCGGGTTGGGGATGAAGTAGACCTCTTCCCCGTCCGGCATGGTGTTGTATCCATAGTGCAGCTTTTCCGGGTCATACCGCCGCACCGTTTCGTCATAGTCTGCCCAGCCAAAGTGCACGCCTTCGATCTCCTCGCGCGTGATGTGCGGCCGGACGGCATAGGTGATGGAGAACCGCCCGTCGGACGAGCCGTGGATCAGGTGCGCGGCCGCGCCCATGTTGTCGCGCAGGTCCTGGTTGGCCGGGTCGCGGAACAGCTCCAGCACGCGCAGGCGGCCGCAGTAGCCGTATTTCCGGATGAGTTTATCGATCTCCGGGTCCTCGCCAAAATGGCTGACGCCCGGCGCAAGCACGAGCAGCTCGCCGCCGTCCGCAATCGCCATGCGCGTGCGATAGACCGATTTGTTGCCCAGCCAGGTGGTGTGGAACTCCTTCGGGTCCAGATATACGATGCACTTTTTGATGCCGGTTTCCACAAAGTCCATGTTCTTCTGCTGCGCCAGCGCAATGGCCTCTTCGAGCACCTTGCGCGTGTCGCCGATGAACAGGCCGTGCGTGCGGATGTGGCCGCCCGGCGCAGTCGTGACCGTCAGGGCAAACAAAATGGGCCGCTCGGACAGATAGTGCGCAAGCGCATAGTCCAGGATCTTGCGCACGGGCGTGTGGTCGCGCCCCATCATGCGCTCCATGCCATACACGGCGCCGACCATGTGGCTCTTGTTGATCATGTCGCTGCCGCCCACGCCGACAAACAGGTTCTTCGAGTGGTTCGCCATGCCGATGACCTCGTGCGGCACCACCTGCCCGACGGACAGGATCAGCTCGTAGGCCGGGTCCATGACGCGGCGGTTGATCTCCACGCTCACGGGATCGTTCCACAGCCCCTCCGTGATCTTCGTCAGGTAGCTGGCAGGTACCTCGCCCAGGCGCACCACGTCCGTGCGCCAGTTGTGCGGGATGAATTTTTCAAACGGGATGTCGCCGAACATGTCGGCCGCTTCCGCCTCGGTGACCGGCACGTGCGTGCCAAGCGCAGGCAGGATGTCCACCTCGCAGCCCATGTCGGTCAGCAGGTGGTAGTAGATGTTTGTGATAAATCCGGCGTTGGAATGGTAACGCGTGTAGTCCGGCGGAATCAGCAGCGCCTTTTTGGGCGAACGCCCCTCGAGCGAGCGCACCAGCGCGGCGCGCACGTCCTCGCGGCTCAGCCCCTCTTCCGTATCGGCACGATAAAACAGCTCCATATCAGGCAACCTCTTTCTCTGAAAGTCAAATGCCGTCTCGTCCGACGGCAGGGGAATATGAAACGCATTCTGCGCCCGCGCCCGGAACCGGGCGCGGGCGCAGGCAGTATGCAGCATAAAACGGGTCAGACGTTGTACGTGGAAGCGGACGTGTTCCCGCCGTGCCCCGTCCAGTTGGTGTGGAAGAACTGGCCGCGCGGGCTGTCGAGGCGCTCGTAGGTATGGGCGCCGAAGTAGTCGCGCTGCGCCTGCAAAAGGTTTGCGGGCAGGCGGTCGGTGGTGTAGCCGTCGAAGTAACTCAGCGCCGCAGTCATGGCCGGAGCCGGAACGCCGTAAGAGACAGCCGCAGCCGCGACCTTGCGCCACGCAGGAATGAGTTTTTCCATCGTGCTCTTGAAATACGGGTCAAGCAGCAGGTTCGACAGCTCCGGATTTTTGTCATACGCTTCCTTGATCTTGCCGAGGAAGACCGAGCGGATGATGAAGCCGCCGCGCCACATGAGGGCAATGCCGCCATAGTTGAGATTCCAGCCGTAGGTCTTCGCCGCCGTGCGCATGAGGGTGTAGCCCTGTGCGTAGGAGATGATCTTGGACGCATACAGCGCCTGCCGGATAGCTTCGACCATTTCCGCTTTATCGCCGGTAAAGGCAGGAATGTTGCGATTATATTCCTTCGCCGCCTCGACGCGCTCGTCTTTCATGGCGGACAGGCAGCGCGCAAACACAGCTTCGCCGATGAGCGTCAGCGGAACGCCCTCGTCCAGCGCTGCAATGCCCGTCCACTTGCCCGTGCCCTTCTGACCGGCGGTGTCGAGAATCTTTTCCACGATGGGCTGGCCGTCGGTGTCCTTGTAGGCAAGGATGTCGCGGGTGATCTCAATTAAGTAGGAATCCAGCTCGGTTTTATTCCACGCGGCGAAGACCTCGTGCATTTCATCGTCGGACATTCCAAGAAGGTCACGCATGAGCTGGTAGGCTTCGCAGATCAGCTGCATATCGCCGTACTCAATGCCATTGTGCACCATTTTCACGAAATGTCCTGCACCGTTTTCGCCGACCCAGTCGCAGCACGGCGAGCCGTCCTCGACCTTCGCGCAGATGGACTGGAAAATGGGCTTCACATACGGCCACGCGGCAGGAGAGCCGCCCGGCATCATGCTGGGGCCTTTCAGCGCGCCCTCCTCGCCGCCGGACACGCCGGTGCCGATGTAGAGCTTGCCCTTGGATTCCACATACGCCGTCCTGCGGATGGTGTCCGGGAAGTGGGAATTGCCGCCGTCAATGAGAATATCGCCGTCGTCGAGGAGCGGCAGGAGTTTTTCAATCATGTCGTCCACGGCCTGTCCCGCTTTGACCATCATAAAGACTTTGCGGGGCTTTTCCAGATTGTCCACCAGTTCTTCAAGGCTGTGGCAGCCGATGATGTTCTTGCCCGCCGCTCTGCCGTTTACGAATTTTTCTACTTTTTCTGTCGTGCGGTTGAAAACGGCCACGGTAAAGCCCTTGGACTCCATGTTCATGACCAGGTTTTCACCCATAACTGCAAGGCCAATGAGGCCGATATCTGCTTTTTTCATCTCTGCACCCTCGCATTTCCCGCATAAATATCCCAGACCTGCTTTTCATCCGCAGGTTCTGCATAGTCATTGAGGCTTGAAGCCGCCAGAACGCCGGTGGCCCAGCCGAACTGCAGGCACTTTTCCGGTTCCCAGTTTTTCAGCACGCCGTACAGCAGACCGCCGGTGAAGCCGTCGCCGCCGCCGATGCGGTCAAGCACCTGAATCTCTCTGGGTTCTTCTACATACCATTTCCCGTCCGCCAGCAAAATCGCTCCCCAGAGGTGCTCGTTTGCCGAAATGACCTGACGAAGCGTTGTGGCAAACATCTTCGCGTTCAGATACTGTTCCTGTACCTGCGAGATCATGCCCTTGAACGATTCAATCTTGGAGGACAGATCTTTTCCGCCCGCTTCGGGGCCCTTGAAGCCGAGGCAAAGCTGGAAATCCTCCTCGTTGCCGATGAGCACGTCGGCCAGCGACGCAATCTCACTGAACGCCTTGGGGAGTTCCTCCTCACGGCCTTTCCAGAACGTGGCGCGGTAGTTAAGGTCGAAGGAGACGAGCGTACCGTACTGCTTCGCGGCCTTTGCCAGCGCAAGGCAGCACTCCGTTGTCTCATGGCTCATAGCCGCGATGAGGCCGGACAGGTGCAGGATTCCGACGCCCTCCTGACCGAAGATGCGCTCCACGTCAAAATCTTCGATAGAAAGTGTCCGACCAACTTCACCAGTACGGTCATTCCAGAGACGCGGTGCGCGCATGCCGAAGCCGGAGTCCGCAACATTAAATTGGTGCCGATAGCCCCACGGCCCGCCCTGTTCGACTTCGATACCCTCAAAGCGGATGTTCCGCGCGCGAAGCTGCCGCTTGATGAAATCCGCAACGGGGCTGCCCTTGACGAATTTCGTAAGTGCAAGGCACTCCCGCCCAAGGCTCGACGCGACGTTCAGCACGTTCGTCTCCGCGCTGGTCGCCTGCATATAAAACAGGTTGCTGTTCTGTACCGCCATCCGCTCCGGCGGTGTGATGCGCACACCCATGCTCGTCGGGCACGCAATGGCATATTTGTAAATTTTCTTCACTTTTTACTACCTCTGCACCCGGCCCGTTCCGTCGCCGCCCATGAGCTTTGTCACGTCGGAGACGCCCACACGGTTAAAATCGCCGATAACGCTGTGCTTGAGGCAGCTTGCCGCGACTGCGAATTCGAGCGCATACTGCTTGTCTTCGTAATGGTTCAGGCCATAGATCAGGCCGCCCGCAAAGCTGTCGCCGCCGCCGACGCGGTCGATGATGTCCCGAATTTCGTACCTCTTGGAAACGTAAAAGTCCTTGCCGTCGTTCAGGCACGCCGCCCAGCCATTCCAGTCGGCGCTGTGGCTCTCGCGGAGCGTGATGGCGATGCACTGCATATTCGGATACGCTTCCAGCACCTTATCACCGAGCGCGCGGTATTTTTCGCGGTCGAGTTCGCCGGATTCCACATTCACGTCGACCGTGATTTCAAGCGATTTCTGCACGTCTTCCTCGTTGGCAATCGCAACATCGACGTACTTTGCAAGTTCGCGCATGACCTCGCTGGCTTTTTTGCCGTATTTCCAGAGGTTTTTGCGGTAATTCAAGTCGCAGGAGACGGTGATGTTCCGCTTCTTTGCTTCCTTGACAGATTCCAGACTCAGTTCCATCGCGGATTCGCTGATTGCAGGCGTAATGCCCGTGATGTGGAACCATCCTACGCCGTCAAATGCCCTGTTCCAGTCGATATCACCGGGTTTTGCCAGCGCAATCGAGGAATACGCGCGGTCGTAGACGACCTTGCTGGGGAGCTGATTCGCGCCCGCTTCGAGATAGTAAATCCCCATTCGTCCGTCGCCGCGGACGATTTTTTTCGTGTCTACGCCGAAGTAGCGCAGTTCGCGGATGCAAGCATTGGCAATATCGTTCTGCGGCAGGACGGTCAGGAATTCCGCGTCCATGCCGTAGTTTGCAAGGCTGACGGCTACGTTTGCCTCGCCGCCGCCAAACGTCGCTTCCAGCATCGGAGACTGGAAAAAGCGTTCATGCCCCGGCGCTTTCAGGCGGAGCATGATCTCACCAAACGTTAAAACCTTCATCCGCGCACCTCCCTGACGATCTCGCTTGCCTCGCGGCACAGCGCCGTCACCGCGTCAAAATTGCCTGCGGCAATCTCTTTTTTCGGGCACGGCCAGCTGCCGCCGACGGCGTGGACAAACGGCGCTTCCAGATATTCTTTCAGGTTCTTCGCGTCCACGCCGCCGGTCGGGATGAATTTAATTCCGCCGAACGGAGCAGAGAGCGACTTCATCGCTTTCAGGCCGCCGTAAACGCCTGCCGGGAAGAACTTCACCACGTTCAGGCCGAGTTTCATAGCCGCCATGATCTCCGTTGGAGTCACGCAGCCGGGGGTAATGGGAATGTTCCGCTCCACGCACCAGCTGACCACCTCCGGGTCAAAGCCCGGAGAGACAATGAATTTTGCACCGCATTCCAGCGCCTGCTTGCACTGGTCGAGCGTCACGACCGTGCCCGCGCCGACCAGCATCTCCGGGCAGTTTTCACTGACTGCCTTGATGGAGTCCGCCGCTGCTGCGGTGCGGAACGTGATTTCCATCACGCTCACACCACCAGCCAACAGCGCATTTGCAGTTGTCAAAGCTTTCGCTGTATCATCTAATACGACGACCGGAATAACACCAGATTTCTTCATTAAGTGCAAAACTACCAGCAATAGCAGCACGTCCTTTCCCATTTATAGATTTTATGAAAAACATTATAGTCACGCATATAGACGTAGCCACCCGGCAAAGAGTATTACACTCTCGCGAGTTAAAGTGTGTGCTGCATTTTCCAAAAAAGTATATTGCTTTGTACAATTTAGGTTTGCAAAAAGTTTCTCAACCGATTTTGCTGGGCAAATTTCATCTTTTCCCCCCGCCGATAGCATGACGGGAATATGTATCCTGTGTACATGTGAAAGTGTGTCAACATATCCTAGCCGATTCCAAAACAGTTGATGATTCACCTCTGCATATGCTGTTTTTAAAACGCCATAAGCAGAGCCGCTAAATAAATTTTCTTTGAAATCCGTCAAAAATGGAAGATCTGCACATACGCACCGAACTTCATCTCCTAGAATTGATGCCAGCAAAATTGCGCCACCCCCACCTTGACTTGTCCCAAATATTGACACCCGTGGCAACACCCCGGGTTGCTTCATAGCCCAACGTATTGCCAAAAGGCATTCTGTTAGCCATTCTGTATATCCGCCTGATGCTCCTCGCGCTGTGTAGTCGAGAACGGGCCAATTTCCATCCGCTAATTTTAACTCTGTGTGAACCGCTGTTGGTTCAACATATCCCATGGGAGAAATATGTAAGATATGGAACCCTTGATCAGCTAATTGGGGGTACATACTAATTGATGATCCATACCCTGGAAGATTAATTAGCAGCGGCGCTGGGTTACAGATTGCCGGTTGCCAATATCCCCAAAAATTTCTTTGAACACCAGTAGTATTAAACTTAATATATCTATTCTCTAATGCATTTGGGAAATTTCCAAATTGTATGCTCGACGGACAATAGTTCATAGGTTCTCCGAAAACATCAATCGTTTCAGCCCGTCTTAACAGTTCCGCCGCCCACCTGTCAATTTCACAGTGGTTTGGGTAATACTTATTAGCTTCTCTAACCATTTCCTCTTGGTTGTTCATACAAAGCCCCTCGTATATTAAATCGTTTTTCATTAAAACTCAAAGGATCCCAAACGTTGAAAAAGCTTCCGTCGCCGACATACCGTTTTCGATCGCTTTTCGAACCTGTTTTTCTCCGGCAGCCTTTTCAAGTGCCTTTGTTATAACCTCCTCGGCTATTTCCTTCGGAATGATCACCACGCCATCAATATCGCCAAAAACGATATCGCCGTCCTGCACCGTCACCTGTCCAATTTCAATCTGGCAGCGATATTGTACCACCTGGGTTCTGACGCTCGAGTCCTGCGCATAGCATCCGCAGCTGAACACCGGCCAGTTCTGCTCAAGAACCTGCGGCGTATCTCTGTGCCATCCATTCAGGACAGCGCCTGCGGCGCCTCTCTTCTTTGCTGTCGCCGTCAGCAGTTCGCCCCAGTACGCACAGCGTTTTGTGCCGCCTGTCGCCAAGTAGATCTCATTCTTTTCCAGTTGATCCAGTGCCTCAGTCAAATATCCAAACGGTTTGTTTTGTTCGCCATATACATCAATCATAAGAACAGTCATCGCCTTTCCAGCGATTTTCATATTTCCACTGAGCGGACGAATATCAGGCGGCAAAAACTGATGTACAAAGCCATTCTGATCCAGAATATCGCCAATAACAGGTGTATACAGCTTCTCGCGCATCAGCGCGAACATTTCGTCTTCATTTTTCCACATTACCATGCGTTCCTCCCTCTTTGTCCCTTCAAAAACCGATCGAAAAACCACCGTCGACGACGAGTGTACTGCCATTCACAAAGCCTGCCGCCTCAGACGACAGATATGTCGCCGCCCAACCAATATCTTCAGGTTTCCCATAGCAGCACTGCGGCGTATGTCCCAGAATTTTTTGCTGTCTGGGCAAGTCCTGATCGACAGCCTGATGGAACATCGGCGTATCGATGAAGCCCGGCACAATCGCGTTGACGCGGATTCCATCCTTTGAAATATCGCCTGCAAGACATTTTGTGAGTCCCAGAAGTGCGCCTTTTGCGGAACCATATACACAAACATTCGTCAGCGCAACCAGCGCAGATTCCGAAGAAATAAAAATAATGCTCCCATGCTTCTTCTTTTTCATGTAGGGGATCGCCGCCTGTGTCAATGCAAATCCGCCATAAAGATGCACATCCATAAGGTTCTTAAAATCCTGAATGCAGATCTCCTCGACTGGCTTCTTGCAGTGTCGTCCCGCGTTGTTGACTATAATATCGATAGAACCATAATCGCGGACGATCCTATCGATCACCGTCTGGGCCGCACTCACATCTGTAATATCATGTACGATATAATGTACAGTGTCGCCCAACTCTGCACAAGCTTTCTGAAGCACCTCCTCCCTTCTTCCCATGATCACGACCACGGCTCCGGCCGCCGCCATGCACTTTGCGGTTGCATAACCAAGCCCGCTTCCTCCGCCTGTAATCAGGGCAACCTGTCCAGAAAGCTGAAATGCCCGCTCAAAATTCTGATTCATTTTCTCTTCCTCCATATTTTCAGTCTTCTTCGTTTACCGCCTGTATTGCCGCCCGCATATATCCGAGCGCATAGGCCATTCCCGCGTGCCACGATGAAGCGCAATTCATAAGCGGTGTGTGATCCGGGATCAGAACGCCCTCAAACCGGTGCGCTTTTAATTGGCGGATCACGCGCAGCATATCAATATCGCCCTCGTCCACGAATACCTCATCATAGCAGGGAACCTTTCCCTTTACGTTCCGAAAGTGGATATAACTCACCCGATTCTGTGCAAGATATGTATCCAGATATTCATAAATCGGACGCTCGGACTGCATTTCTTGAAGACTTCCCAGACATAATTCCAGCTTGTTCGAGCTGCTTTTATTCCAGTCAATCAATTTCTGATAGAGCTCCGGTTTATAGACAAGCCTTGCTGCCCGACGGAGCTCCGGCATCGGAGGATCATCTGGATGTAGTGCCATCTCCACGCCGCTTTCTTCAGCGGCGGGCAGAATCCGCTCCAGAAAATAAAATAGACGCTCCCACAACTCTTCCTGTGAGACAGGTGCGACAAAGCCTCCGTCTGACGCAGCATACGTCATGTTCCATACTTCGCCATTGGGGATCGGTGCATTAATATCTAGCAGAGACGCATCAAAACAGGTGCTGATAGCCCCGCCCCTCGCCGCCTTCTTTTTCTGATGTCCCCAAACGCCTGCTATACTGAAATTATATCCAAATGCCCGAATACCGGCTTTGCCCGCATTCCGGATCATTCTCTTGCAGCGCTCAATTTGCTGATCGCGCTCTGGCCCCGCAAGTAAAACATCATACCAGTCTGCCGGGCTAAAATTCTCTATTCCGTATATTTCAAGCCCGTATTCACTTGCCTGTTTTTTTATTGCCAGTAAATTTTCCAGATCCCATATCGGATCGTCCTTCGCAGAAGCACCGTAGTTCGATTTTTCATCTGTTGCTGTAACGATTCCTCTTTCTTTTGAGTAGTAATTTGCGAGGTGAATGATCAGGTGCGTGCACCCGCACTGTCTTGCAAACTGGAAATAATCTGGTGTAAGCATATGACGATAAAGTCCGATACCTAATTTCATAGCTGATACCCTTTCTTTTTCTGCACCGTTTCGCTTCAGACCCTGAGGCTCAGTCTTCATCTGGTTTTTTTCTTCGCTTATAACGAAACTCATGCGGCGACATTCCGGCTTCCTTTCGAAATACGCTGCTGAAATATTTCGGATTGTTGGAATAGCCCACTTCTTCCGCAATTTCATTGACGTTATGATTTGTATGCTGAAGCAGAAACATCGCCTTCGAGATCCGCAGTTCCGTCAGATACTGCGTAAAGCGCACGCCGTATTCCTGTTTGAATTGGCGCCCGAGATAATCTACGTTCATATACAGCACGTTTTCAGCGATCTGTTTCAATGAAATATCCGGATCCTGATAGTTTAATTCAACATAATGGAGAACCTGCCGGATACACTCGCTGTATATCCGTTCCGCCGCAGTCTCCTTTACATGAGCGTTCCGCAGCTCGCGCTGCTTCTGCTCAACGCTTTTGCAGGCCTGCTTCATCGCATCGATCAGGCGGTTTTCATCGATCGGCTTCACAAGATAATGATGCACGCCATTTTCGATCGCGGCCAGCGCAAAGTCAAACTCCTCATAGCCCGTTAAAAACAAGAATTCTATCGGATGTCCCGCGCACTTGGAAAAATGCGAAGCAAGCTCTATGCCGGTCATTCCGGGCATTTTGATGTCCGTCAAGACAAGATCGGGCTCGCCTTCCGATATGACCTTGAACGCTTCCAGCCCATTTTTGCAGACCGCGAGTATTTCAATATTCAGCGCGCTCCAGTCGATCAAATGGCTGATGCTCTCGCGGATCAGCTTCTCATCGTCTGCGATCACAAGCTTCAGCATTTGTCTCCGCCTCCCTCTTTCACAGGCTCATAGGGAATGACCATTTCCGCCACAGCATATTTCCCATCATTATAAAAACGTATCCGGTATTGATCCTTGAAATACAGCTTCAGACGGCTGTCAATATTCATAAGACCGATTCCATTATGCCTGGGCCGGATCGCCTTCGTGCGAAGCTTTTCAAGCAGATCATCGCAGAAAGCTGTCCCCGTGTTGGATACACGGATCCGGATGTACTGTCCGTCCGATTCTACCGAAAGCACAATATCACATGAATCCAGACAGTTCTCCGTTCCGTGGACTACCGCATTTTCTACGAGCGGCATCACAGTCAGCTTCGGGATCCGTGCAGCTTCGCATCCGTGGTCGACCTGCATGGAAAAGTTCAGCACATCCTCAAATCTGATTCTTTGAATGGCAATATAGTCCTCGACAAGATCGATCTCCTGTCCCAGTGTCGTCTCGTTGTTGTGCGTGCTCATAATCTGACGCAGAATATTCCCAAGGGCATTTACGATCTTGCAGGCATCCTCCATCCGCTTCATTTTTGAGCAGCAGTAGACAGCCTCCAGCGTGTTATACAGAAAATGCGGATTGATCTGCATCTCCAGCGCCTGCAGCTTTGCGTTCTGCTCCAGGAGCTTTCGCTCATAATTATCCTGTATCAGCGCCTTGATCTCGTTTGCCATCACGCTGAACTGCCGGATCGTGATTCCGATCTCGTCCTTTCTTTCCATATCCTGTTTGCTGAGCGCGACCTCTGAAAATTCGCCCACGCGCAGCTTGTCGATCATCCACATCAGCTTTTTAAAGCCGCTCAGAAACTGATCAACAAAGAAACGCGAGCACAGGAACATAATGATGGTACACAAAAGCAGCGTAAAGACGATGCTCGTCAATCGGCTCTGAAGCGTACTGCTGATGCTTTCATACGATATGGCGCAAGTATACGTCCAGCCATACGGCTCGATCTGCCCGCGAATCGTGAAATACGGTGTGTGTTTTACACTCAGGATCGAATAGTCTTCCCCTTTTGGAAACATTGCCTCAAGTTCCGCATCGTCCCCAAGCATGCTGCAGGTCGCCAGTTTTTGATTCCCATCTGCAATAGAAAAATAGCAGATCTGCCTCTGTGCCTGCATGATCTGATCCCACACTGTCTGTTTCAGATCCACATATCCGACCAGCATACCGAGCGAGTCCAGCTTGATCGATGCGACCCGGCGGATCTCTTTTACGACTATGAAAATATCTCTGCAGCTCCAAATGCGACCAGTGATACAGCGGATTCCCGATCATGTACGGCATCGTCTGCGCAAAAGCCAGAAATTTCTCTTTGTCAGGTGCCGTTCCCGTAATGAACGTCTCCGCAATTCCATTGGCGCGCATCTGCCGCCATTTGTAATGGTCATACTGCAACCATAGTTCGGACAGATTTCGTGGCTCCCGATCCTCGCAGATCTCCTGCGCGGACAAATGGCAGTGATAGTCCAAAATCGGCATCCGTTCTGCATATGTATGGTACAAATGGCGCGCTGTTGCTGTCTTTAGGCAAAAATCGTTGTCCATGAACGGCTTCATGCGTCTGGTTCCTCCCCTTTTCCGCCGCAATCCACATATGCAGCAACCGGGCGGCAGTCCTCCTGATCAAGCTGCACCTTGCAGTCCAGAAGCTTTACATGTTCAGCGAAGCAGAATGTATATGCGCTTCCTGCTGAAAGGCCGTGGCAGTCATATTCAGGATACGCTGTTCCGATCGGCTGCGGACGATCCGGCCGTTCTGTTCTCCCGCCTGGCAGATTGAACTCGCACTGAGAAAACGTAATATTTTTTACCGGCTGCTCAGGGCTCTGTCCGATCACCATCGTTTCTCGGATATCCTTTGTAAAGCTGAACGGGTACGGTCTCTCAAAATGAATCTCATGGAATTCAACACCGTCAATCGTGCTTGCCCTCTGCTCGTGCGTCCCTCTCGGGCATCTGCCGCGTTTTCCGACGACAACATATATCGGTGCGCCAACGTCCGTCATATCGATCTGGTCGAACCGGACATTTTCCACAGCAGCGCCGTCGACCGATTCCAGCGAGATCCCGCACCGGTTCACATTTTTTATCGTGCATCGCTGAATGACTGCATTTCGGAAGCTGTAATAGGTATCAGTTCCAAATTTAATGCCGCTCGCCAGAGACTGGATCATCAGATCTGAAACAAAAATATTTTCACAGCCCAGAATGTCCGAGGATTTCAGGCACAACCCATCATCGCCTGCCATGATCCTGCATTTCCGGATCGTCATATCAACGCAATCCACAGGGTCGATCCCATCTCTGTTCGGCGTATTCATACAGTCAAGATCAAGATGCTCCATGAACACGTTTCTGCTGGACAGCGGCACTACAGTCCAGAACGCCGCATTTTTAAAGGAAAGATTGTCAATGCGGACATTTTCGCAGTATGCGGTGTAGACCGCGCAGGGGCGGGAGTCGTTTTCACGGTCGTTTTTGGGGTCGTTCATTTTAAAGCGGTACAGGCCGTTTCCGTTTATCGTGCCGCCGCCTGTTATTCGAATATTCCTTGCATTTTCTGCGTAAAGCAGACTCCGCCCAAGCTGGCGGGCCGCGCACAGACTCTCGCCTGGCGTGTACAGCGGATATTGGCTGTGATCCTGCGTGCCGATCAGTTCCGCCTCCGTATCAAGGAAGAATGTTGTATCAGAGTAGATGCGCAGCGAACCGGTAAAGAATGTTCCGTGCGGCAGATACACAGTCCCGCCCATGCACGCAGCGTCATTCAGCGCCCGCTGGATCGCTTCCGTGTCGAGTGTCCGCCCATCGCCTGCCGCGCAGTATGGTGCCTGCGTTACATCATAGAGCTTTCCCGGCGGCAGCAGATGTCGTGAAAAGGTATCTGTATCCGAAACCTGGATTGAAGAAACTAGCAGGTCATCTGTATCCGTAAAGAATCCAAGCTGCGCGGCGTCATCTGTTTTTGAAAGCAGCGGAAGCCCGTCCGCTCTTTTCGCGCCGTCGACCATCACCGCATATGTGCAGGTATTCGTGTCTGCGACGATCTGGATCTCATACCAGTTGTGGCAGGGATAGTAGAACCAGCCGCCATGCGGGTCAAAGATCTGCTCCCACCGGTCTCCGTTGGAAACATACAGGTTGTTATAATACATTGCCACGCGGGCAAGCAACTCTCCACGGCTGTTCCTGAGCTCAGGCAGCAGGGCAAATCCGTCTCCGCATACCTTCACGCGCGTTTCAATCCGAACAATGCCGCTTACCGGTTGGAACGGATAGAGCACCCACGCCTGCTTCTTCCCATGTATCCGCAGTCCTTTGCACGCGGGAAATGCGTCAGCCGCGAACTCCGCTGCGTCTGCATGCGACGTTCTGAGCAGCTTCGGGAGTTTTTCAAAATGATCCTCGACCACATAGTCCTCTGTTTCGTCGCGCAGCGATAGAAAATCAACCTGTCCGCACGCGCCTTCCATCGTGCAAATCGAGAAGTCCGCTATTTTGTCCTCACTGCAGGTCACATGGCACTGAAGGCGGCTATTGATCCAGATCTCGCTGCGTGCCGCTGCAGGATCCCGTTTGATCTGGATCTGGTACGTACCATCCGTGCTTTTTGCCAATACCCGCTGCTGTGCCGGAAGACGGATCTCCTGCGGCGTTATGCACAATTCGACGCCGCAGACGTACAGCCTGCTCTCGCCGTATACAGCGGTGAAGCTGGTCTCAAAAACATCTTTTCCGGTTGTCTGCGTTTTCCGATACAGTCTGGAGTCTGCGCCCAGATACAGATACTTCCGCTGCGGTGCGCTTCGATACGTCCTGACGCCTCCGGTCCCGTCCATGCAGAAGTCCTGCGGGCAGGTTCCATCTTCCAGGTGGTTGAAAGTCTCATAAAAATACCACTGATACGACCGTTTCTGATACGGCTCCAGCGTCACCGGAACTTGTGCCGTATCATAATGGTGTTCCGCATATTCCCGGCTGGTCGGAAGCGCAAAAACGATATAGTGGTTGTACGGACCCTTGAATCCCGGAATGTGAACCTGCGCACCGGACGCATACTTTCGCAGGAAGATCCGGTAAACGGTGCCATCCGTGCTCGTCAGAACGTCGCCGCTGTCCTGAAACTGTTCCAGAAAATCCGGCACACAGCGATCATCCAGCGCAGCATACACAACGGCATCCTGCTCAACGTAGAAATCGACCTCCTGCTTGTCGTCAAAGCCCTCCGCATTGGAATTGTAGGTTCTGATATAGGGAACGCCCCTGTATTTTTCGGGAAGCTGCGCAACCTGCGCCTCGGAATTTGTATACAGCCGGCTTCCGGGCTGAAGATCGGGCCATACGCCATACCAGCCGCTCGTATCCCACGGCGCAACGAACCGGCTGATCACCGGCTTTCGCGGAAAATTGTCTATGTGCTCGTTTCTCATGTTTTCTCCATCCATATGTTTTATCCCTTCAGGCCCGTTGTTGATACACCCTCTGTCAGGAACCGTTGCATTGTTGCAAATATCACAAAGATCGGAACAAGTGACAGCGTCGCCATTGCGAACATTGCGCCGTAGTCCGACTGCGATGTGACGTCGCAGAACAGCTTCAGTGCAAGGCTTGCCGTATATTTTTCTGTCCGCCGCAGATAAAGCAGCGCTCCCATATAGTTATTCCAGTTATTGATGAACGAAAAAATAGCGACTGTCGCAAGGGCTGGCTTGACCAGCGGTAAAATGACATAATAGAACGTCTGATAGAACGAGCAGCCGTCAATTCGCGCGGCTTCATCCAGCTCGCGCGGAATACCTCCCATGAAATTCGAGATTAGATACACGAAAAAGCCGGAAATTGCAAAGAAAAACGGAACGGTCAGCGGTGAATATGTATTGATCCACCCGAGCTTGTTATACCAGAGGTACTGCGGGATCATCAGGATCTCTCCCGGGAGCATCATTGTCAAAAGAACCAATGCGAACAGGAACTTTCTGCCCTTAAAGCGGAGGCGTCCCAGTGAATAGGCGACCAGCGTCGTTGAGATCACAGTGCCGGCCGTTGCGACCAGATCCACAATCAGGGTATTGAAAAAGAACGTGCCAAATGACGTTTTTGCGAAGCCCTTCCAGCCATTTACGTAGTTTTGCAGCGTAAAATGTTCCGGGATGAGCTTTGACGCAGTCGAAAAAATGGTATTTGTCTCTTTAAAGGAGCTGCACACCATCCAGATGAGCGGATACACCATCAGAAGGGCCAAGGCCGCTACAAACAGATGATACAGGATCTTTGGATATTTTTTCTTTGCCTTGCGCTGCTTCTGCACGTCAGTATCCTCCTTCATACACCCAAAGCTTCTTCGTTCCAAACAGGATACCTGTCAGGATCGCAATAATCGCGATCATGATCCAGCCCATTGCGGACGCATATCCCATGTTGTTGAACTTGAACGCCTGGTTGTAAAGATATAAAACATAGAACAGGGTCGAATCCATCGGCTTGCCCGCCGTGATGATCTGTCCCTGTGCAAACACGAGCATTCCGTTGATCATCTGCATGATCAGATTGAAAAAGATTGTGGATGTGAGCAGCGGAAGTGTGATCGTGAAAAACTGCTTGACCGGGCCTGCTCCATCCACACGCGCCGCTTCATAAAGCTCCTGCGGGATCTGCTTCATTGCAGACAGGAAAATGAGCATGGATGAGCCGAACTGCCAGACGGACAGCAGGATCAGAACCCAGATTGCCGTGCTTGGCGAGCCGAGCCATGAGATATGGGTTCCAAAGATGTGATTGATCACGCCGTCATTGCCGAACAGCTGCTTCCATAAAACCGAGACTGCAACAGACGCGCCCATGATAGACGGAAGATAGTACATCCCTCTATAAATAGGCGTCAGCTTTGTCGAGCGCAGCAGCAGCAGGGCGACAAGTAGCGAGAAGATCAGCTTGAGCGGAACAGAAAAGAAAGCGTATTTCAGCGTTACCGTCAGGGATTTCCAGAATTTCGGGTCGTTGAACAGATTCTTAAAATTTTCAAAGCCGATCCATTTTGCCGGGCTCAGGATGTTATAGTCACAGAACGAAAAATAAAGCGACATGAGCATCGGTACGACAATGAACACAACAAACCCGATTATGAATGGAGCTGCAAAAAAATAGCCGGCAGTGGTCTCCTGATTCAGCCACATACGGAATGACGTTTTTTTTCTTGGCATTATAGACTCCTTACTTTCATGATTTCGTTTTAATGAAATGCCGGAGAGAATCGAACTGTATTCCGATCATCTCCGGCATTTCTATTTTATTTTAGAAACAGATCACCGCAGCGGCTTACGCTTTACCAGCCGCCATAAACGCGTTGCCCTCTGTAAACAGCCGCTCTGCGGCATCTTCTGCGCTGATGGAGCCGTAGTACATGCCCTCTTCCAGCTCATCGATCAGTGCGCGGACTTCCGCAGCGCCATTGCCACCGGTCGGGTTTGCCTCAGAACTCTGAGGAACAACAACATTGACCTCATAGTTAAAGAACTTTGCCGTCGTCTCGTCGAGCTCCGGCGTGACCGCAGCTGCCGCGTCCGTGTTCAGCGGCACACCCATTTCGCCGAGCATGATTTTCTGCGCATCAATGGAATTGACCCACCAGTTCAAAAGTGCAACAGCCTCGTCCGGATGCTCTGTATTGATCCCGATGCCCCAGCCCATAGCAGACTGCATATAGTTGGACTTTGCAAGATCGTTGGTCGGCCACGTAACGATATCCAGTTCCACGCCCTCGGGGCACGGTGCCTGCAGCAGGGAAAGCTGGTTTCCGTTCCACATGCAGTTCCAGGACTTTCCGGTTACGATTGGCTGCTGAGCGGAGTCGCCGCCGGAGCTGACCCAGGTTTCATAGTCTATCAGCCAGCCTTCGCTGCGGCCGCGTTCCATCAGTTCAAAGTACGGAAGCAGATCCTCCGGCGAATCGGCGCCAAGTCTACCATCATCATAAAGCAGCTTTCCGTCAGCACGAAGCAGATACTCGATAAACATTTCCGGGTTGTTGATCACCGTGGTCAGACCCGTCTTCTCATAAATTTCCGCGCACTTCTGTGCAAACGCTTCCAGATCCATGCCGTTTTCTACCGTGATGCCCGCAGCATCCAGCGCGCTCTTATTGTACTGCAGAGCCGGGCTGTTATAGCTCGCGTCGATCGCATAGATTTTCCCGTCGCTGGCACGGCCGCCTGCGAGAACCGCTTCTGGGATCTTGCTGATGTCCAGAGCGCCGCTCTCAATATACGGAGTCAAATCCAGCAGCTGGTCGCTGCTTACAAACTGGTTCAGCCACAGCTGTGTCTGCACAAGCCACATATCCGGCAGATCGCTGGACGCAGCCGCAGTTGCCATCGCGGTATAGTGATCGCTGAAGTTATTGGTGGCAGTGCTGAAGGATACGTTCGGGTTCAGCTCGCTATAGAGATCGAGTGTTTTCTCGATCCGCTCATTACGGGCCGCGCCGCCCCACCATGCAACAGAAAGCGTCATCTCCTCAGGCGCTTCTTCGCTTGCAGGAGCGTCGCCGCTCGGCTCCGCAGTGTCGGTAGTCTCTGTTGCGGTTTCGTCGGGCTTCTGGTCCTCTGTCGTGTTTTCCTGTTTCGCGCTGCAGGCAGCCAGGGCAAACAGCATCGACAGGCACAACAGGATTGCTAAAATTCGATACGCTTTTTTCATGTTCTTCTCCTTTCGTTTTGCAGGACTGCACGTCCCGTCTGCATAATTATGATATCAGGCACTGTTCCTGGCCACAACACAAAAATCCGACATGAAATTCCACAATTCCTATGTATTTTGGTCACATTGTTCGATATATACAATTCTCCGCCTGCATTTTTGTGCACAAAATACAGGCGGATTGCAATGATTCATCATTCCACGCCTCGCGGCGCGTGTTTTTATACTCTTATAATTTCTGAAGCTCTCTGCTTACTTCTTTCAGCAGCTTTGGGATCTCCAAGCGCTGCGGACAGTGTTCTTCGCATTGCCCGCAGCCCACGCAGCTGGCTGCATTCCCTCGTCCGCTCGTAACATTGCCATAGTAATTCAGCGCAACATGATCCTGTGTTTTCGGGAACTTCATATAATTATTATACAGTTTGAAAATTTCAGGAATCGGGATCTGCTGCGGGCACCCGTCCGTACAATAATGGCAGCCCGTGCAGCCAATCGTATTCGCTTTGCGGAGCAATGACACAACCTGATCCAGCACAGCCCGCTCTTCTGCATCCAGCGCATGGAACTCCTGCATATATCCTACGTTATCAGCGACCTGTTCCATGCTGCTCATTCCGCTCAAAACAATCATCACGTTTTCCAGCGACGCCGCATAACGAATCGCCCAGGATGCAGCAGACGCACGCGGATTATGGGTCTTCAGAAGCTTCTCAGCTTCTTCCGGCAGAGCGGCGAGGCTTCCGCCTTTGATTGGTTCCATGACGATAACCGGCTTGCCGTAACGTTTGCATACATCGTAACAACGATGTGATTGGACGGCACAGTCCTCCCAATCAAGATAATTCAGCTGCAATTGCACGTACTCGATTTCCGGATGCCGGTTCAAAATGGTCTCCAGCAGCTCGGCGTTATCATGGTAAGACAGTCCGATATGCTTCACGCGCCCCTCTGCCTTTCTTTGACCCAAAAACTCAAAGGCATGCACAGCTTCGGCGTGCTGATAGTTTTTTCCGCCAACGTTATGGAGCAGATAATAGTCAAAATACTCCACGCCACAGCGGTGCAGTTGCTCATTGAATATCGGAAGCAGCTCCCGCTCCTCCGGCTTTTCATATATCGGCAGCTTATCTGTGATCGTGTAACTCTCCCGCGGCCAGCGTTTCGCAACTGCTGCGCGAAAGGCCGCTTCGCTTTTCTCTCCATGATAGTAGTATGCTGTGTCAAAATAGGAAAAGCCGGAGTTCAAATACAGATCTACAAGCGGCACAACCTTAGACAGATCAATGGACGAAGAATCCATCGGCTCCAATGTCGGCAGTCTCATCAATCCAAAGCCCAGTTTTTTCATAGCATCCCCCTATGGCGTAAAACCCTGTTCGGCAGCACACAGCACCGTTGAGTATTGGTCTGCTCAACCGATCATTTTGTATCAAAATTAAACTCCGGAACGCTTGAAATCCCGCCGGGCTTCGTCGTGGAAAGTCCTGCGGCTTTGCAGGCAAAGGATACGATCTCACGCAGTTCCGCTTCTGTCAAATCCTCTGGCGCTGTCCCGGTCTGAAGCAGCTTCCACACAGCGCTGCCGCCGAAAATATCGCCCGCGCCGGTCGTATCGACGACCTTGATATTCTTCAGGCTGTCCACATGACCGCTTGCGCCGCGGTTCTGGAACCAGCAACCGTCCGCGCCGCAGGTCACAAATACAAGCTTCGCCGGGAAATGGTCAAGAATGTACTGTGCACCGTCCTGCGCACTGAGACCGAACAGGAACTCAACTTCCTCGTCGCTGATCTTCACCACGTCGGCGTGGTCAAGTCCCCAGAGCATTTGCTCTTTCGCGTCGCCAAGGTCACGCCACAGGGGTTTACGCAGATTCGGGTCGAATGTAATGAGCTTGTCGTGTGCTTTTGCGTACTTCACAGTGCGGTACGTCGTGCTTCTTGCCGGTTCGTCGGTCAGAGAAAGCGTGCCGAAGTGGAACACGCGCGCTTCATCGATAATGGAAAGATTCAGCTCATCGAAGCGAAGCTGCGTATCCGCGCCGGGCTTGCGCGCGAACGCAAATTCCCGGTCGCCGTTTTCGTCCAGCGTCACGAACGCCAGCGTCGTGAAAACTTCGTCGGACGCGACAAGTCCCTTCGTTTCAATCCCAGCTTTGCGGAGCGTATCGGTCAGCAGCTTTCCGAACGTGTCCGTGCCGACCTTGCCGAGCAGCGCCGCTTTGCCGCCGAACTTTGCAATCGCGGCAAGAAAATTCGCCGGTGCGCCGCCCGGATGCGCAGTCATCGTCGGATAGCCGTCCGGGTCGGTCGCTTGCGTCGTAAAATCGATCAGCAGCTCACCGAGCGCAACAACATCATACATACTCATTCCTCTGTGATCGCAATGCTCCATGTGTTTTCGTACTCCGCTCCCGGCGCAAGATGAATGAGATCGCTCTTGCCGCTCAGTTCCTCCACCACGTCCTGCCGCGATGGGAGCGACGCCCACGGCTCGATGCAGACATACGGCGCGTCCGTGTGCGGCATATGCCAGATACCGAGATACGGCATCTGCGGATAGGTCACGGTGACGGAGCGGTTTGTTTTGTCAGCGCAGAGCGTCACGCGGCGCGCCATATTTTTCAGCACGATGGCATCGTCATCAAACAGGTCGTGCCTTAACCGGAGGGTCGTGCCGTTTTCCAGCGGATAGCGGGTATCGTGACCGTTCAGGAAGCAGGCTTCTGTGAAGCCGACGCGATCCGGCTCACAGGCGTGCGAAAAGCGCAGCTCGTAGTCCTCAAACGCCGTGCCGTCAGACAGCGGTAGCCGGAAGCCCGGATGCCCGCCGATGCCGAACGGCAGCTCTTTTTCGTCCTCATTGCGGACAGAATAGGTCACGTTGACCGTCCAGCCGCGCAGCGCATAGCGCACCCGGAAGGTGAAGCGGAACGGATACTGGCGCAGTGTTTCCGGCGTTTCGTGCAGGCAGAGCGTGACAGAATCGGCAGACTGTTCTTCGACGGAGAAAACGGAATCCTTTGCGAAGCCGTGAATGTCCATCGAATAGCGTTCGCCGTAGAGCGTATAGCTGCCGTCCGTCAGGCGCGCAACATACGGGAACAGCACCGGCGCGCGGTCACGCCAGTATTTCGCATCGCCGTTCCAGAGAAACTGCGTGCCATGTCTGGAGCGCAGCTCCATCATCTGCGCGCCGAGCGAATCGACGTGCAGGGTCAAATTTTCATTTTGCAGCTCGATCATGGCTCAGTCCTTCGCCGCTGGATACTCGTTGCAGAGCAGACGGTATGGTGCTTCATCTTCTTCGATCTTCGGAAAACGTCCGACCAGCGGATTGAAGCGATTGTCGGTGTTGTCGTCGTTGCACTGGCTGACTTCGCCCAGCAGGACAGCGCCGGTACCGGGTTCGACCTCGAAATCGTGATACATATACTGCTGAATATGGATGCTTTCGCCCGGCGTGAGCTTCACCTGCGTTCCAGCAGGGACGGTGTAGGTTCTGCCGTCGCAGTGGACGGTCACATCAGATTCCTTGTCGATGGACTCGTCAGGCAGGCTGTTGTAGACGCGGATCAGAATGTTTCCACCGCCGCGGTTGATGATATCTTCGGTCTTGTACCAGTGAAAATGATTCGGGGAATACTGCCCCTCTTTCATATAGAGCAGCTTCTCTGCGTAGACCTTCGGATACTTGTCCTGCATCGCACGATTGCCGTTGCGGATTGTGATGAGCGACATGCCGACCTTGTCAAAGTCGCCGAGACCGTAGTCCGTAATGTCCCAACCAAGCATACAGTCGCGGACCTCGTCGTATTCATGCCCCTTGGTTTTCCATTCCTCCGGCGTAAAATTGCAGAACGGCGGCAGGTAGCAATGCTCGCGTGCGCACATGGCTTCGAGCTCTTTGAGTGCTTTGTTGATTTCAGAACGCTTCATAATTTCCTCCCCTATCCAATTCCAACGTACAAATCTCAAATGGAGCCAGTTCAATCTCCACAGAATCCGTTTCCTCCGCAAGCAGTCTCTGCCTGTTTTCCAGCATATCGCACAGCCAAACCTGTGCAACCTTTTGCGGGAACCGAAGCTGCGTTTTCGTCCGGCAATTTTCAAATTCATATAGCCGCAGGATCTGCGTATCGCGATCCTCCGCTTTTTTGCAGACGTCGACCATCACGTTGCGTGCATCACAGCGGACAAGCGCGTACTCCTCAGGCAACTCGCCGCCTGCATTTTCAGAGTGAAGAACGACCATCGGATTATTGAGCGCATAGGCTTCCTTTACGATACCGGTCTCCTGCCATGTGCCCATATGCGGATACACACTGTAGACGGCGTGGTGCGGCTCGCGGTCGGCGCTGGGGTTCGGATAGCGTCCGCATTTGATGAGGGACAGACCGACCGTATTTTCTTCCACGCTCACACCGTATTTGCAGTCGTTCAGGAACGCTGCGCCATAGCCGCCTTCGGACACATCCATCCATTTGTGGTAGCAGACCTCGAACTTTGCCTGATCCCATGAGGTATTGCGGACGGTCGGGCGCTTGACATTGCCGTACTGAATTTCATAGGTCGCCTCGGTGCTGTTGAGCTCCAGCGGGAAAAGCGCCTTGAGGAAGAGCTGATCCTCCTTCCAGTCGGTATCGAACACGAAGTCTACGCGCGGAGTGTTGCAGTACGCATAGATGGTCTCCTGAATTTCGGTGTCCAGATACCGCCAACGCAGCCGCAGCGCACAGCGATACGGTCCAGTCTCGAGCACCTCGGCAGAAAGAAGCGTTTCGATCGCCCAGGCTTTTTCACGGTAGTAATCGAAAAGGTTCCAGTTGTCATATTTGTGCGGCTTGTCCTCATACGTCATCAGGACATTGCCGCATTTGCCGTGCTGCAAAAGCTCGCGCTCCGCGACCCGGTCATACCAGGATGCGATCTGCCCCTTTTCGTTCAGACGCAGATGCGCAAAGGGCGTGACGATCTCCCGGTCGCTGATTTGCAGTTCACCGAAGGCAGGCGCACTGTCGCGCAGACGCTTCCAGCCCTTGGCTGGAACTGCCTCTGCCCACGCAAGATACTTGCCGTCGGCAGTCCTTTGCACATTTTTGCGTCCTTCCGCGCGGTCAAGCTCGACAAAGCCGCTCACGCTCTGACCGTTCGGGTTCCAGACGACCGTACCGCCGATGCGGTCCGTCAGCTGCTGAAGGCGTTTATCTGTCTCCTCCATGGTCAGCTGGGAAAGACGCGCATATTCACGCTTGGAGTCCTCGTAGACCTGCCGGATGGAGGAGCCAGGCAGAATATCATGGAACTGGTTGCGCATCAGGATCTCCCAGCCCTCCTGCAATGCCGCCGAGGGATACTCTGTACCGTAGAGCAGGCTTGCCGCCGAAGCCCATGCTTCAAGATTCAGAAGCGCAAATTCACCTCTGCGGTTGCTGCGCTTGTTGCGCGCCATGCTGGTGTAGGTCGCGCGATGATATTCCAGATACAATTCGCCTGACCATACAGGGACGTTTTTTCCCGCAACGTCTGCAGCAAGCTTGTCAAAAAACTCCCGCGCAGTTGCCGGTTTTGTGGTCGGGCAGCCGGGAATGCCGTATGCCAGGCGGCGCTGTGTTTCCAGCATCTCCGCCGTCGGACCTCCGCCGCCGTCGCCATACCCAAAGGAGCAGAGCACCTGATCGTTCAGCTCCTTCTGCTGATAGCGCTGCCATGCGCCCTTGATCTGGCAGGGGTTGAGATAGCCGTTATAGTTGGTGGTGATGGCGGATGTATGCTCGTTGTTCGTCTTCAGACTGCGCGTTTTGGATACATAATCGCGTGTCGGGATAAAATGGGACAGCACCTTTGTTCCGTCGATCCCCTTCCAGTAGAAGGTGTCGTAGGGGATCTTGTTGACCTCGTTCCAGCTGATCTTCGTGGTCATGAAATAATGCACGCCGCATTTTTTCAGGATCTGCGGCAGCGCTGCGCTGTATCCAAAAACATCGGGAAGCCAGAGGATCTGCGCGTCCTTTCCGAACTCTCGCATGAAAAATCGCTTGCCGTACAAGCATTGGCGCACAAGGCTCTCGCCGGAGGACAAATTGCAGTCCGGCTCAACAAACATCGCGCCCTCGATCTCCCAGCGCCCCTCGGCGACACGCGCCTTGATCTGCTCATAGATCTCCGGTGCGTTTTTCTTGACATAGAGATAAAGCTGCGGCTGGCTGGACATGAATTTGTATTCCGGATAGCGGCGCATCAGCTCCAGCACGGTGGAGAAGCTGCGTACCGCCTTGTCTTCGGTCACGGAGAGCGTCCAGAGCCACGCGATGTCGATGTGCGTATGCCCAACGCAGAGGACGCACGGACCGTCATTTCTCGTGTGGGTGTAAAACTTCTCCAGCAGGAACGCGCGCGCAGTCTGCACACTTGCGTGGAACGCTTCATTTCCGGGCTTGCGCAGATCGAGCAGATTGACCGCCTCGTTCAGCGTCTGGATAAGGCGGATATACTGTGTGTCGTCCTGATCCAGCAGGCACGCGGTCTGCCATGGTACGAGCAGGTCATAATACAGCCCCTCGATCTCGCGGTCTACGGTGCGCAGAGAGGCGTCAAATACCAGATGAAAGTTCTGCACGCCGGTATAGGCGGAAAGGAAAACAGAAAAGCACTCGCCGGGTTTTGCACACTCGGTGAGCGTGAGCTCGTGATGGTTGACATCGAAGCCCTGCCGCAGTTCGCCGTTTATGTATACGCTGAACTGCGGATTCGTCGCATCCCACTGCCCCTCGCAGCCGGTGAGCAGCGAGAGCTCCGCCGGATGCCCCGCGAAGGTCTCCGGGAGCGTGAGGTCGGCGGCGAAGGCGTAATATTCGCAGTCGCCGCCCCAGATGCCGTCCGCGGGAATTGTACTCCAGCCAGAGCGGGACTCGGAAGGGGTGGGGCGCTGTTCGCCGGTCGTGCGCAGCATTTTCCAGCCTATTGCAGGGACTGTTTCAGGATAACGCAGCAGCGACAGCTGCCGCAGGATCTCACCAATTCGTTCTTCTGTGAACATCTTTCTTACCTCTATTTTATGATTTGAGCCTACGCTAACACCGGATCATAAAGAAGCTTCCACTCAAACTCGTACTTTCCATACGTTAACTCACATTTTCGTGTCTCTGAGGCGGCACATTCTGGAACGAAGAGCGTCGCGGTTGTTCCAAACGGAACTGCCACATCTACATGCACGGTCTCCTTCGCTCTTTGCCAGTGCAGCTCTATTTTTCCGCGGGGAGAGTCGAACGAGCAGTCCAGCTTTTTGGGCAACAATGACGGCACAATTTCAAAGTGCTTCCACCCAATGTCATCCGCTGGCTGGCGAAGCCCTGCGATATAGCGGTAAAGAATGGCCGAAACATGCGAGAACATGAAGTGATTGTGGGAGCCGCCGAGATTCCAGCATTCTGTCAGTGTTGTGCAGCCATTCTCCGCCAGATAAAGGTAGCTCGGATATGTATTTCCCGAAAGCATTCGATACAGTTCTTTTATATATCCCCGTTCTCCCAGACTTTCCATGACATATCGCGAACCAAGAATACCAAAGTCAAGATGCCAATCATTCGTCCGGAGCCGATCGACCAGACGCTCCGCCAGCTTCTGATCTTCCTCCGCGCAAAGCATGTGATTATAGAGGACGCATCCATCCGATGTCTGACAGTCTCCCGCAACCTCGCCCGCTTCATTCAAAAATCTGTTGAGGAACGCACGCTTGATCCGGGTACATTCGTCCGCAAACGGATTTTCACAGCCCATGACAGCGGACATCTTGCCGATCATGACTGCCGTTTCATAAAAACAGGCCGTATCTGTAAGCGCGACCGGAGCACGGAACGATTCCATATTCACGGAAACCGCCGGGCCATCAAAGGGTGCGCACCAGTCCCCGATTCCATAATTCACGATCTCATTGACAGCCATCGATTTCATAAACGAGAAATGGCGGCAAATATTCGGATAATAACGCTCAAGAATACGGATATCCCCTGTCTGCCGGTAGAGGTACCACGGAAGCCGCGTAAAGACGAGTGCCCAGTCCGGGCCGTTGCCCCAGTTGTAGCCCCACCCTGTAGAGGGGCAAACACACGGGAGTGCGCCGTCGACCCGCTGGCACGCACACAAATTATCCAGCCACTGCAGCAAAAAGCGTGCACAATCAAAGTTCAGCAGCATCTGTTCAAACGCGTATCCAATGTCGCCGATCCACGCGTTTTTCTCCCGGTGCGGATCATCTGTAGGTAATCCAACACTATTTGAGATCGTAGCCCAATAGCTCATGTTCCAAATTGTATTGAATCCATCATCCGAGCAATCGAACCTTCCGATCTGCCGGAAGTCTGTATGCATAACAAGTCCTGTCATATTGCTGTCCGCAACAGAACCGTTCACGCACGTCAATTCGACATAACGGAAGCCGTGATAGGTAAAGTGCGACGTCCACGTCTCAATACTGTCCGTGCCCTTTATGTAATGCTCAGTCTGGAATTCCCCTTCTTTTACAAAGCAGCGCAGATGGGTCTGATCTACATGCTCGCCATCCTTTGTAAGCTCCTCTGCGTACCGAAGGATAAAATGCGTGCCGGTATTTCCCGCTACGCGCAGGCGCACCTTCCCCGCAAAATTCTGACCCATATCGGCGATCATACGGCCCTCTGCCGTGATTCTTGCCGAAACAGGTGTGATCTCCTTCGTGATACGGATCGGGTCATCCTCCGCCGCGCGAAGCGCTCCGCCAGGGCTGCGGACACGGATTGCAGGCGTCCACGTCCAATGATTTGCTTCCCCCGATACCCATTTCGGATCTTCTTTTCGTGCATCGTACCACTCTCCGCTTCGGATCGCGTTGAAAACGATCGGGCCGTCCCTTGACACGGACCATGCCTCGTCTGAGCCAATGCATTCGGTCGATCCATCCAGATACTCGATATGGATCTCGCATAACAGCTTCGGAGCAGCACGCCAACTGGCCTGCGGGGTATTCCATTCATCCTTCGTAAAGCAGTTGTACCACCCGTTTCCCAAAACGACGCCAACAGCTGCATAATCCTTTTGCGTCAAAAAAGACGTGATATCATATACGCGGTAGAGTGCAAATGCATCGTACTTTGTGTATGCGGGCTCCAGAAGCGAATCACTGACCGGCGCATTGTCAACAAATACCTCGTATAGACCCAATCCGCAAATATACATACGAGCACTTTTGACAGCCGCACCGAGTCCAAACTTCCTGCGCAAATACAACGCGGGCGCGTCATTGCGGTCGAGACGGATCCCCGGAGCGCTGATCCATTTTGCCGTCCATGCCTCCCTGCATTTACCGGTTTCAAACCAGCAAACCTCGCTGTCAACGCAATTTCCGTGCATATCCCACAGCGTCAGGATCCAATCGTATCTTGTCCTTGGCTTCAGCTGCGCCCCCGCATAACAGATCAGCGAAACATTTGGCTCATTTATAACACCCGAATCCCATACGACCGCCTGCGGGGAGCAACCGCAAGCATCTTTACACATAACGCGGATCCGATAACTGCTTATTTCGACCGCTTCCGCGCTGCATGGCTGCACTCTCCATGAAAAATCAGGCTGTGAGTCCAAACCAAGCGGATTCGTTTGCCCACAGCAGCGGCAATCCGTAATTTCAAACAGCTTCTTTGACACGCAAAATACCTCCCAATATAATACTGTCTACGTTCTATTGTACGGAATTACCTTTTCATGAAAAGGCAAAAAACCGACTAATATAGACACTTTTTCTTTAGAAGTATATATCGTGCCGGAATCACTTTGCTGGGACAGTATGCCGCGCCTTCCGCACATACGAAAAACAGGCTCCGCCCAACCCAAGATAATTGGACGGAGCCAAAACAGCTTATCCTTGTTTTGTTTTCTGGATCGTTACATGGAAGCCGTCAGGTTCATCACCATGCAATTTGATCTCCTCGGGAATTCTTAAAAGGAATTCGCCAATATCTTTATTCCAGTCCACGTAAATTACACCAAACGGCGTCGGAATACTGCCGCGGCACCAGCGCAGACCCGTATTCGGGAAGCAGAACGAAACGTCTTTGAAGCCCTCAGACTCTCGCCGGATACCCAGCAGATATTTCTGCATCAGCATCGCGGGCGCAGTAGACCATGCGTGGCAATAGCTTCTGGTTCGGCTGTTTTCGTAGAAGCCGGGGAAAACCTCCCAGCAGGTCGTTGTCTCATAGCGGAGCATCTCGCCCCAGCGGTGCTTTATGTCCTCCATGATCGGGTCGCAGACACCAAGCTGCGCCCACGCCTCATAGAGGTAGTACAGCATAAACGGCGAACCGACATCCAGAAAATCCACAGGCCTGTTTTGCACATACTCCGTGACAAGCGCACGGCGCTCCGGCTCCTCAATGGCGTGATAGAGCAGCAGGAGCATATGCGTCTGGATGCTAAACGTCTTCGAAAGTCCCGTCTCCGGGCTCCAGCTATCGCGGTACGCCTTGCGCGTATCGTCCCACAAGACCTGCGAGAGATAGCGCCGCAGAAGCTTCGCGGTGTCGGTAAATTTCTGCGCGTCGGCCTGCTTTTCCTGCATTTCGGCAAAGCGCGCCGCGCAGTCGAAGCAGTAGGCAAGCAGCCCCTGATATGCCGTGCAGACACAGTAGTCGGAGATATCCAGAGCGGCCCAGTCGACCAGGTTCCACGAGCGCGTCAGAATTCCTCCATCCGGTGTGAGCAGCGACCGGTAATACTCCAGCCGTTCGCATACCGGGCCATACAGCTCACGCAGAATGCTTCTGTCGCCGGTCGCTTCAATATACTGCGCCAGCATCACGACCCAGTTCATCGTCCACATCGGGATCGGCGTGACCCAGTCCGTGGGGGTCAGCGCATTGCCGAGCGGCGTGGTGTCGGCGCCCGTTGCACCGAAAACCAGATTGTGCCGGATAAAGCTGTAATCACCGTAGAGATACGCATCGACAGCCGCACTGACCTGCGAATCACCAAGCCAGTACGCCTGCTCGTATGTGGGAGAGTCTGCGTAGGTGTCGGCTACACTGTCCTGCAGCGTCTGCTCACACATATTCCAGATGCGGTTAAGCTTTTCGTCGTCACACTCAAAAGAGCCCTGGTTGGCCGTGGCGTAGACCTCGTGCTCCAGCCGGAACGTACGCAGTTCGACGGGCGCATTCCCGTTTCCGCGGACACTGAGCATGGCGTAACGCATGCCCATCTTTGCAAGGAACGTGTACTCCTGCCAGCCCTCACGGCAGATATAGCGCGCACCGTTATTCAGCCCAATGGTGTGGTCGATCTCACCTCGGTACATGTTTTCAAATCCGTAGACATCGAGGATGGTCCCAGCGGGTGCCTTGATGCAGATAGTGAGATAGCCCATGTACAGGTCGCCGAAATCCAGCAGAATCCGGCGGTAATCGCCGCATGCGGGTGGGTCGAAGCGCGTGACGGCGTCATTGCTCCACAGAACGCCGAGGTGCTTTTCCTGCACGGCATAGTCTGCCGCAATCTCCGCCAGACGGTTCAGCGACAGGATATACATATCCTCCATCGTATCCTCTGGCGCGATCCATTTGGGCGCGCAGCCCGCTTCTGCAAGCTCCTGCATGCTCCGGCAGGCAAATATGCGCGTATCCTCCGGTGTCAGAAAACCGATGTCCCCGTAGATCGGGTGCTTTCCGTCCTGAATTGCGTGCAGCTCCGCTGTCGGCCCGAGCACAAAGAAGCCGGATCCGCCGGACTGCGCTTTGACACGGATATCCTCCGGGAAGCGGAACTCAATGTGGCTGTACAGATCGTCATATTTACCGTGGATCTGCATCAGGAAGAAATTCTCCCCTGCGGTCAGATGCACCTCGACGTCGCGCGCCTTATCTGTGATGGGATAAACTGTATCACCGATGCGGAAGGTTCCGATGATCCCGTTCCATGTACGGTTCGGGAAGCTGATACGGCCGGTCTGCACACGGTCGCTCAGGATCACGCAGCCGAGGAACGCGTTGAAATTTGTTTCGTCGGCGTCGGTGCGATTGGGATAAAAGGCGCGTCGCGTGTTGACCGTGTAGACCTGGCAGGCCTTTTTGACATCCTCCACGCGCAGGACACGCTTGGGATAGACTTCTCTCTGATGCCGGGCGCGGATGGGAAGCGGCAGAAGCGTTCTGTTTTCCTTCGGCAAAACACGGGCTGCGGACCAGCTGCGCGTGCGCGCGGACTCGGTGATCCAGCGCTGATCAAACAAACGACCGTCATAATACTCGGCAAAGCCGAGATTCACATTGCGTTTCGGGGCGTGGGACACGAAGCCCGTGTCGCGGGCACAACGCGTCCCGCTGCCGGAGGCAGCCAGAACGTTTCCGTTCTGCGTCACGTCAAACAGCAGCCCGCCAGGCTCGGCAAGCGATTGATAGGTCGACCAGCCATAGCTCCAAACCTCGACGCGAAGCTCATTTTCCCCGCACCGCAGAAGCGGCGTCAGGTCATAGGTGTCGTAATAGGCGTATCCAGGCGTCGTGCGGGCGGGGCCGTGTCCAAGCAGTCGGCCGTTGAGCCACGCCGCATAGCGCGTGACAGCAGTGATGCGCAGCGCACACGCCGCCTGCACGTCATCCGCCGTAAACTCTACAGCAAAGCAGCCGCGTTCGTTTTCCGTGCAGACGCCATCCGAAAGCCAGATCCATGTTCCGTTCATATTAGTTCCTCCAAATGTCATTCCTTCGTCGAGCCTGCCGTCAGACCGGCAACGATCTGCTCGGAGAACAGGAAATAGATGATCAGAATCGGGACCAATGCGACCGTTACGGCGGCAAAGATCTTATCCCAGTTTTTCAGGAAATTGCAGGTATAGCTGTAGATAGCCAGCGTCAGCGTCTGCTTGCTCTTCTCTGTCAGGAAAACCATCGGCAGGAAGAAATCGTTCCAGATCGTGATGAACTGCAGCAGGCCGACCGTCGCGAAGACCGGCTTGGAGATGGGCACGACGATGCTTGTGAAGATTTTGAAGTCCTTCGCGCCGTCGATGCGCGCCGATTCGATCACCGCCTCCGGGAGCTGTGCAAAGAACTGATAGAACACCGTAAACGGGAACGAAAGGTTTGCCGCGTAGACCAGCGCGAGGCCGATGAAGCTGTTCGTCAGATGCACCCGGGAGAGCATCAGGTACAGCGGCAGGATACTCAGCTGCACCGGCATCATAAGGCCGATGAGCAGATATCCCTGCAAAAAGCCCTTGCCGCGGAACCTGTACTGCGCCATACCGTAGGCCAGTGTGGACGAAACGGCAAGCAGCAGCGCCAGAGAAAGGCTGACCAGCACAACGCTGTTGAGAATGTATTTCCAGAAGCCTTCCTCCACAAATACGCGCAGATAGTTGTTGAGCGTCGGCTCCTGTGGGAAGCCTATCAGATTATTTACAAGCTCCAGCTTGGTCTTGAACGAGGAAATCACCGTGTCTCCGACAAGGAAGATCGTGATCAGCGAATACACGATCAGCAGTACGGACAGCACGGATTTGACCGTCCGGCAGCCGCGGCCCATGTTGAGCGTATTGTTTTCTCTCATACCGTCGCCTCCCTCAGTCCCGCATCCGCTTCAGGAAGTGGTTGGTCACCAGCCACGCAGTCAGAATGATGATGAGCATCACAACACTGATAGCCGAGCCGAAGCCGATATCCGTTGTTCCGTAATAGGTGCCGCCGAACGCGTAGCGGTAAAAGACCATCGCGATAAAGTCCAGTCGGTTGTTTACGCCGCCGGACGTGCCGACCAGCACATAGGGCAGACCAAACATCGTCATTGCATAGATCACGCTGAGCGTGATATTGGTCACGAGCGAGGCGCGCATATTCGGCAGAATGATGCTGAAAAAGCGTCGCCATTCGCCGCAGCCGTCAACGACGGAGGCCTCAACGATATCGTTTGAGATCGACTGCATATCAGCAAAGAAGATCATCGTGCCGGAGCTGGCGCACTGCCAGATCACGATCAGCACAAAAATCGGAAACATCAGTTTGGGATCGCCGAGCCATGACTGTGTATGGGATCTGCCGAAAAGCGCCTTGATGACTGTGTTCAGGACGCCCATATTGCCGTCGAACAGCAGCAGCGCGAAGAACCCGACGATAGACGTGCTGAGCACGTACGGAAGGAACGTCATCGTGCGGATATATTTATGGCAGGGAATTTTCAGATACAGAAGATACGCCGTAAAAAGCTGGATCGGCGTAATGATAAGCAGAACACAGAGCAGATAGATCAGGTTGTTCTTCAGAGCATTGAAGAATACGCCGGACATCCGCTCGCCGAAGAGCAGATAGCGGAAATTCTCAAGGCCGACAAATTTCATAGGGCCGATTCCGCTCCATTCGAAGAAGCTGTAAAAGATCGAGCATGCGATCGGAATAATCACAAGCAGTGTATACAGAAACAATCCGGGCGTGATAAACCCGATATAGGCGCGGTTTTGCCGCGCGCTCAGACGTGCAGGGGTTCTCTTCATGGTCTGGTGCCTCCTTTTCTCCCGGAGCGAAGCGCGGCGGGCGCGCGGGAGCGAATATACGATGAGGGGGCAGACGCCCCCTCAAAGCTGTGCCTTCCGGCAATTATTTGCTGAGCATTTCCTCTTTGGTCAGGCAGAGCGCCTGCAGGGAATCGACGAACTCCTGCACGCTCTTCGCGCCGGTAAAGATTTTGCACTGATCCTCTTCCCAGACATTGCAGGGAGAGTCGCCGGTACCGGCCTCGAAGCCGAGGATATCGTAATAGCTGGTCGCCTGAACGGTGTAGCAGTTCTGCACGTCGTTGACGACGGGGTTATCGGAAACGATGGACGCGACGCAGGAGATGGAGCCCAGCGTGCCGAGCCACTTTTCCTGGCCTTCCTGGCTTGCAAAGTAGTTTGCGAACGCGAGCGCTGCCGCTTCGTTTTCCGTCTTGCTGGAGACGCCGAGGCCACAGGAGCTGGTGGAGACAAACGGAACCTGCCCATCCTCGCACGGAATCTGGAATGCGCCGAAGTTCAAAGCGGCGTTGTTTTCCTGGAAGGTGGAGATGTTCCACGTACCGCCGATGTACATGACAGCGCTGCCGGTGGAGAATGCAAGGCTTGCCCCCTGGCCAGTGACGCCGGTCCAGTTGTCGCCGAAGTAGCCCTTGTCGCCCCACTCGATCATCTTATTGTACGCGTCAGCCACGCGCGGATCATTGACCGCGGCATAGCCCTCGGTCTCATATTCCTGAATCCAGTCCAGATGCGTCGCGGCAAGAATCGGCTCCCAGATGAACAGGATGTCCCACGGGTCGGTCGCGCCGAGGGCAATGGGAACATAATCGGTCTGCGCGACCTTGGCAAGCAGCTCTTCAAACTCGGAGAAGGTCGTGGGGATCGTCCAGCCGTTCTCATCGAAAATGTCCTTGTTGTAGAACACCGCGCGTCCGCCGGTCTCGGCGGTCGGCGTGGAGTAGACACGGCCGTCGTCAGCAGTCACGAGCTTCATCGCAGACGTGCTGTCATAGAGGCTGAAATCAACCTTATCGGTCAGATCCATCATCAGTCCCTGGTCAACGTAAGCCTGATAGTTGGTCGTAGCCTTGCCGTTCGTCCAGAACAGATCCGGGCATTCGTTCGCCTGCATCGCGGTCTGGAGGAGGTTGTAATACTGGTCGCTGGTCTTGACGGAGTATTCGACCTCAACGTTGGGATACTTCTCATTAAAGCCCTCGATCACGGCCTTGAGTGCGTCCTCGAACGAGGAGTTGTGCTCCCAGATCACGAGCTTGCCGCCGATTTCGCCGGTCTCACCGGTAGTCTCGGCAGGGGCGTCAGTCTTGGTTTCTTCCGCCGGAGTCGCGGCAGAAGCGTCTGTGCTTTCGGCAGGCGTTTCGGTCTTCCCGCCCGCGGTGCAGGCAAAGAGGGAAAATACCAGAACAACGGCCAGCAGCAGTGCAAACAGCTTTTTCATGAATCATTCCTCCTGTTTCATTGTCTTCCTTTCAGAAGCATCTCCAGCATACCAGAGCTGCTGGGCAAATACCATGAACTGCTTTTGGAGTTCCTTCATTATTTTCTGCCGTTTTGTGCAATGTGCCTATTTTTATAAGCACGTTTTTAAGATTTATGTACTTTTTTACTCTCTGTATGCCGTTTTCGGTACTCCCGGACTGTACAACCTTCAGTTTTTTTGAACAGGCGGAAGAAATAATTGACATTGGGTATCCCGACCAGCTCACCGATGGACTCCGTAGAGTTCTGTGTGGTCACAAGCAGGAGCTTTGCCTTTTCAATGCGCAGGGAATTGAGATATTGGACATAGTTCACGCCGAAGCTCTGCTTGAAATACTGGCTGAAATACGGTCCGCTCATGTGGAACACCGCCGCAACGTCGGTCTGCTGCAGCTCCTGCATGTAATGCTCGTTGAGATAGGTGCGGATCATATGCGGCAGATCCTGATGGCTGTCGACGTCTCGGATAGTCAGCTCAATAACCTGCGTCAGCCAGCGCGCAAGCGCCTGCATAGAGTCGATCCGGCTGATGGCGCGGTAGCTTGGATCCATGTCCCTTCCATAGGCGCGTGCGCGGTCGAGTCCGTAGTAAAACTCGCCGTGGCGCAGCATGGTCTGCGTGAACTGCATGACCGTCTCGCGGATCTGATCCGGCGCGGGCTTCTGCTTGGCGCAGGCGTCGAAAAACGCTTCGAGCTGTGCCTGTGTTTTGGCGCGCCACATCGTGGTGAACGCATCCTCGTACAGAAATTCCAGCGCGGGGCATCCACGCTCGCCGGAGGCCGCCTGCAAAAACAGGTGGCTCTGCTCGTAGAAAAACGCGCCCTGTGCGCGCTCCTTCGCCTGCGCGATGCAGCGCGGGAGTTGTGCTGCATCCGAAAAGGCATCTGAACCGCCAGCAAAGCAGTTTTTATCCGTGTAAAGCCGGATACTTTCGCCGATCTCGCGGAAGCAGGCCGGCAGCCGCGCGCCGTCTGCTGCCGGAGTTAGCCCGATTAGTTCGCCGCTCTGGTCGATAAAGCAGCAGCCGAGCCGGTAGTTTTCCAGCGCCGTGCGGATGATCCCGCAGACAAGGTCGCGGTTGAGTTCGCTTCCGGTCGCGTTCGACAGCTCGCCCGCCCCCCGGAAGCAGAAATAAATTGCACGCGCACCCCCGCGCTCCGCACACAGCCGCGCGGCGCAGGCCGGAATGTCCTCCACTGGCTCCGGCTCCTGTGAGACAGCGCTTCGGCTTTCCTGCACAAGCTCCAGCAAAATCCGCGGCAGCTCCTTTTCATCAAGCTCGTGCTTGAGGATATAGCGGCTCGCTCCGTATTCCATGGCCCGCTGTGCGTAGGTAAAATCATCATAGCAGCTCAGCACGACAAACAGCATCTGCGGGTATTTCTTCCGCAGCCGCCGCATCAGCTCCAATCCGGAATTGCCTGGCAGCCGAATATCCGTCAGCAGCACGTCCACCGGCGCCTTGTCCTGCCCGGTCTCCGCCTCTTCCGCAGAGGCAAATGCTCCGGCGACATAGATATCCGGCGACGATTCCAGACACATACGCAGTCCCAGCCGCACAAGCATCTCATCTTCCACGATTGCAACACGGATCATCGTTCTTCCTCCCCCTTTATGACAGGCAGCTCTATATGCACATGAACGCCTCTGTCCGGATTATTTTCCACGTGAACGCCGTACCGTTCGCCGTAGTGCAGCCGGATACGCTCGGCCACGTTCTGGATACCGACGCTGTCTTTGGCCGCCTCTTTTCTGGGCACCGTGAGTGCGTCGGCCTTCATGCCGCGACCATTGTCCCAGATATCGATCTGCAGTATGGTCGTCTGCCGGATCCGAATGCGGATCACGCCCTCATAGTCCAGTCCGTGCAGACCGTGGATGATGCAGTTTTCCACGAACGGCTGAAGCATGAACCGGCCGATCTTCATAGAAAGCACCTGCTCCGGCACATCATACTCCACCCGGAAATTCATAAACCGGACCTTTTGGATGAAGATATAGCTTTCCAGCAGCTCCAGCTCCTCGCGCAGGCTGATCTCGTCCTCTTTGTTGTAGGCGACCGCCCCCAGCAGCTTCATCAGCGACTCGACCATCTGCTTGATGCCTGGCTGGTTATTGAGCACAGCCATCCACTTGATGGAGTTGAGCGTATTATACAGAAAATGCGGTCCGATCTGCATATACAGCACCTTGATGCGCTGTTCGTTTTTCGCGGTTTCTTCCGCGCGGACCTTTACCAGAAGCGTCTGGATCTGCGTAAGCATATCGTTATAGCTCTCAGTCAGTTGTCGGATCTCGTTGCCTCCGGGCGGGATCTGGATCTCCTGAAAAACGCCCTGCGAGACGTGCTCCATGCTCTCGCTCAGCCGTCCGAGCGGCTTGATGATAAACGCATAAATTGCAAGGTTCCCGGCGATGAGAACCATCAGGTAGAATACCGTGAAGCTCCTGGCTAGCCGCATCAGGGAAATGGCGTTGGAATAAAGCTCGTCGCGGTCAGCAAGAATTACGCTGACCCAGCCTGTGCTCTCCATGCGCGCATAGGTCGCCACCTGCCGGCGTCCGCCTTCGCCGGTGATGAGCAGATGTCCGCTCTGCCCGTCAAGCTGCGCAAGCGTAAAATCCAACTGCATATCCGTCCCGGTCAGAGCATCAAGATCCGACATGACGATGCGTCCGTCCGGCGCAAGCAGATAATAGTGGCTCGATCCCTCCGTCAGAAGCGGATTCGTCAGGATCTTCCAGAGATGGTCGCTGGACAGGAACATGTAAAAAACGCCGACCTGCCCATCCGGCGCGTTGATCGCGCGGGCAAGGGCATAATCCTTCGGCTTGCGTGCGAAGGAGCCTTGCATAACGTTCGTCGGAAGCCAGACACACTTCCCCTCCCGCTCAAGCACTTGCTGCTCATACTGCTCTCTGTACCGCTGCAGGTTTGTAAAGCTCTTGCCGTAAACATACGTCTCGCCTCCAAAGCATAGAGCCATGCTCTCTGCTGACTGACGGGAATTGAGGATCGTAACGAGCGCCTCCTCTACCGCCGCTGACGGTTCCTCATAGGCGTGACCGTCAATATAATTTTTCGTGGAGGTATCGTAATAGATCGTCATGGACAGCTCCTGCACATTGTCAAAATGCAAAGAAATGCTCTTGTTGATCGCTTCCAGCAGATTTTCGCGTTCGGAGATCGCCGCGCTGAGCAGATCATTGGAATACCGCTGCACGATGAACCAGAAGAAAAATATGCTGGGCAGGATGATCGTAAAAATCAGGATCGTCACGATCTGAAAGCCCATCTTGTTGCGAATACGGATACGTCCACGCCGCATAGCTCCACCCACTTCCTGTTTCTCCTTTTCTTTTTACTCTAACCGATAATTTATAGAGCGTCAAGCTGTCAAAATCAGCTGGTATGATTATTCAAAACACTTTAAGACACCAAATTTCCCTTGACAAGCATGCCTGTGTCCGTTAATATGTCTTTATAGGGTGCACATATCCATACGCATAGTCTTTGCAGTACGGACATATGAAGTTCTGAAGAAAGGGCGGATTTGAAATGAAACAGATGATGGATGCCATTGTAAAACCCGCAGCCGGCCCCGGTTTGGAATTGCGGCAGGTGCCGGTTCCCGTGCCGGGCCCCGGAGAAGTTCTCATCAAGATCCACAAGACCGCGATCTGCGGCTCCGACGTCCATATCTACAAATGGAACCAGTGGGCGCAGCAGCACGTCAAGCCCCCACAGGTCATCGGCCATGAGTATGTCGGCGAGGTCGCCGAGCTTGGCGCGGGCGTCACGGGCTTCACGGTCGGCCAGCGCGTCTCCGGCGAGGGTCATATCACCTGCGGCCACTGCCGCAACTGTCACACCGGCAATATTCAGTGGTGCAAGCACCATGTCGGCGTCGGCGTCGACCGGGACGGCGCGTTTGCGGAGTATGTCTGCATCCCGGCGCGCAACGTCATTGCCATCGACGAGAGCCTGCCGGAGGACGTCGTCTCCTTCTTTGACGCCTTCGGCAACGCCACGCATACCGCCCTCATGTTCCCGCTCATCGGCGAGGACGTGCTCATCACCGGCGCGGGCCCCATCGGCATTATCGCGGGCGGCATCTGCAAATACGCGGGCGCACGCCGCGTCGTGATCACCGACGTCAACGAATACCGGCTTGCCCTTGCCCGCAAAATGGGCGTCGATGCCGCCGTCAACACCGCGAAGGAGGATCTGCGCGAGGTCATGCACGAGCAGGGCCTGACCGAGGGCTTTGACGTAGGTCTTGAAATGTCCGGAAACGCCGCGGCGTTCCACCAGCTGATCTCCGTCATGCGCAGCGGCGGCAAGGTCTCTCTGCTTGGTCTCGGCGACGGCCCCATCAGCGTGGACATGAACCAGATCATTACAAACGGCCTGACGCTGCAGGGCATCTATGGCCGCAAGATGGACAACTGGCACCAGATGTCGTACATGGTGCAGGGCGGTCTTGACCTCACGCCCGTCATTACGCACCGCTTCCACTACACGGACTTCCAGAAGGGCTTTGACGCGATGATGAGCGGCAGGTCCGGAAAAGTCGTACTCGATTGGACGAAGTAAAGGAGGAATTCTCATGAAAACTGCACTGAAAGCCTTTGAACAGGAGCTGAACGCCATCCGCGAGGCCGGTACCTGGCGCGAAGAGCGCATCATCACCACCCCGCAGCGCGCCTGCATCGACACCACGCAGAAATCCCACGTCGTCAACATGTGCGCCAACAACTATCTTGGCCTGTCCGACGACCCGCGGCTCATCGAGGCCGCGAAGGCCAGCTATGACCGCTGGGGCTTCGGCCTTTCGTCTGTGCGCTTCATCTGCGGCACGCAGGAGATCCACAAGGAGCTCGAGCGCCGCATCGCAAAGTTCGCAGGCACCGACGACGCCATCCTCTATTCCTCCTGCTTCGACGCCAACGGCGGTCTGTTTGAGACGCTGCTCGGGCCGGAGGACGCGGTCATTTCGGATGAGCTGAACCACGCGTCCATCATCGACGGCGTGCGCCTCTGCAAGGCCAAGCGCTACCGCTATCTGAACAACAACATGGAGGATCTCGAAGCCAAGCTCAAGGACGCGCGGGAATCCGGCTGCAAGAAAATTCTGATCGCGACCGACGGCGTGTTCTCCATGGACGGCTATATTGCAAACCTCAAGGCCATCTGCGATCTCGCCGACCGCTATGACGCGCTGACGATGGTCGACGACAGCCACGCCGTCGGCTTCATGGGCGCGCACGGCCGCGGCACGGCAGAGTTCTGCGGTGTCATTGGACGCGTCGACATCATCACCGGCACGTTCGGCAAGGCCATGGGCGGTGCGTCCGGCGGCTATACCGCAGCGCGTCAGCCGATCGTCGACCTGCTGCGGCAGCGTTCGCGCCCGTACCTGTTCTCCAACACGCTCGCGCCCGCCATCTGCGCCGCGACGCTCCGCACGATCGACCTGCTGGAGGAATCCACGGCGCTGCGCGACAAGGTTCATGAGAACGCGCGCTATTTCCGCGCGGAGATGGAAAAGCTCGGCTTCGATCTGCTCCCCGGCGAGCACCCCATCGTCCCCGTCATGCTCTATGACCCGAAGATCGCGCAGGAGTTTGCCCGCCGGATGCTCGACAAGGGCGTGTACGTCGTCGGCTTCTGCTACCCCGTCGTCCCCAAGGGCCGCGACCGCATCCGCACGCAGATCTCCGCCGGCCACACGAAGGAAGACCTCGATTTCGCCGTCCGCTGCTTCGGCGAGGTCAAGAAGGAAATGGGGCTGTAAGCTTACATAAGTTTTATTGCAGCTGCGGCAGGCCATGTGCATGGTCTGCCGCAGTGCAGCTATGCACCGGTGCAGACGGGCAGAAACCCGCGGCAGGCTATTGACAGCGGCAGTCCGCACGGGTATCATAAAATATAGAATTCATGCAAGGAGAAATCAAACGATGATAGACAATTACAGGTTCTCAACACTTGAATACAAGCGCCCCGATCTGGAAGCGCGGCGCGCCAAGCTTGCCGAATGGAAAAACGCGGCTGTACACGCGGAGAGCTACGCCGCGCTGCGCGCGCTGATGTTTGAGATCGACCGCGAGAACTGCGAGCTGTTTACGCAGTATTCCATTGCACATATCCGCCACACGCTCGACACACGTGACGAGTTTTATGAGGCGGAGATTCAGTATTTGCAGGATACGCTGCCCACGCTCAGCGGCGACGAGGTTGCGCTCAGCGAGGCTATTGCGGCCAGCCCGTTCCGTGCGGACATTGAGCGGGATCTTGGCAAGCAGTACTTTGTCTCCATGGACTTACAGAAAAAGCTGTATTGCGAGGCCAACGTTCCGCTGCGCCAGCAGGAGAGCCGCCTGACCAATGAATATCAGAAAATCATGGCCACGGCAGAGATTCCGTTTGACGGCAAGAATCTGAACCTTTACGGCGTGCAGAAATACTTTGAACACCCTGACCGCGCGATACGCGCCGCTGCCGTCAAGGCATACTCCAAATTTTATGAGGACAATGAGCCGCGTCTGGAACAGATTTGGGATGAGCTGATTCGTATCCGCAACCAGATGGGCAAAAATCTTGGCTACGAAAATTACATTCCTGTCGGTTATCTGGAGCAGGGACGCACGGATTACGGCGAAAAAGAGGTCGCGTCTTTCCGCGAGCAGGTACGCACCGTTCTTGTTCCGCTGTGCAAGAAGCTCTATGACGCGCAGGCCAAGCGCCTCGGCGTTGATCACGTCATGTGGTACGACGAAAAGATGGTATTCCCGGACGGCAACGCCGAGCCTGCGGGCGACGACGCCTTCATGGTCAAGACCGCCCAGAAGATGTATCACGAGATCAGCCCGGAGACAGGTGAATTCATCGACTTCATGATCGACCACGAGCTGATGGACTTACAGAATAAGCCGGGCAAGGCGTCCACGGGCTACATGACCAGCCTGCCCAGCCTGAAGGCGCCCTTCGTGTTCTCCTGCTTCAACCACACCATTTTTGACATGCAGGTACTGACCCACGAGCTGGGCCACGCCTTCGCGGGCTATATGGCCATGCGCAGCCAGCCTATTTCGGACTATTACAGCGAATCCACGGATATCGCGGAGATCCACTCGATGTCCATGGAGCAGTTCGCCTACCCCTACGCCGAGTGGTTCTTCGGCGACCAGGCGGACAAGTTCCGCTTCGCGCACCTGCAGGAGGCGCTGACCTTCGTGCCCTTCGGCGTGGCCGTGGACGAGTTTCAGCACATCTGCTACGCGCATCCCGAGCTGACGCCCAAGGAGCGGACGTATCAGTGGCACCTGCTGGAGGAAAAGTACATGCCGTGGCGCCGCTACGAGAACGATCCTTTCATGGAGCGCGGCGGCTACTGGTACCACAAGCTGCACATCTACCTCTACCCCTTCTACTACATCAACTACACCCTCACCACCATGGGCGCCATGGAGTTCAAGAAGAAGTACGCCGAGGACAAGGAAGCCGCGTGGCAGGACTATCTCAGGCTCTGCAAGGCCGGCGGCAGCCGCAGCTATCTGGAGACGCTGCGCTATGCGAAGCTGTCCAACCCCTTTGAGGAGGGCTCCGTCCGGCGTGCCTGCGGCTACGCGGAGGAGATCCTGCTCCGGCAGATCGCCGAACAGGAGCGGTAAGGGACGGCCCCGGCGGTGATCAAAACAGCGTAAACGGGGAGAGGGCAGGCCGTCGGCCTGCCCTCTCCCCGTTCCGTTTCCCGGCGTCCCGACCGCCTGCAAAATGCGGGAGAATTGTGCAGGTTGCATAATCTATATAGTGACGAGTTGTGCGGTATGATGATGTTTTTGGCGAAACGACTGTTGACTTCCGCCACCTGCTTTGCTAAAATAGCCCCAACATTTCCGAAGCGAAGGGAGGCGGTCACGATGACCCGTACCATGAACAGCAAGATGAACAAGACCATGACCGCCGCCTGCGCCGGTGCTGCTTTCTGCTGCGCCTGTGCCGCTTCCAATACTGTCATTCTGTCCGTGCTGGGCGCCATTATTATGGCGTCCATTATTATTTGCGTCCTGCTGGCCGCATATACCGATACGCCATTGGCACGGATAACCGCATGATACGCTGACACACGATACAGCAAAGCGGCTCCGCCCATGGGCGGAGCCGCTTTTTTGTATGACTCCGGCACAGCCGGGGCCGATATCCCTCAGAAAAAATGATACAAAAGGAGAACAAGAACCATGAAAAAGAGAGTATTTGCCATGCTTATGGCCTGTATGATGGCGCTCAGCCTTGTGGCCTGCGGCAATAAGACCAACGACAACGGCGGCAGCGGTGACAGTGCCGACGGCGCCGGGACAGAGACCATCAAGCTGGGCGTGGTGGGGCCGCTGACCGGCGGCTACGCCAACTACGGTCTTTCCGTGCAGCACGGCGCGCAGCTGGCTGTGGATGAGATCAACGCCGCCGGCGGCGTCAACGGCAAGCAGCTGGAGCTGAGCGCGCAGGACTCGCAGGGCGATCCCGAGAGCGCCGTGGCGGCCTACGGCAAGCTGATGGACTGGGGCATGAACGTATTTCTGGGCGGCGTGCTGTCCGGTGAAACGGCCTCCGTCGTGGCGGCGGCCAAGGCCGATGACATGTTCATCATGGAGACTACGGGTTCCGCCGACAAGTGCATCGACGGCAACGACAAGGCGTTCCGCATCTGCTTCTATGACTCCTATCAGGGAACTGCTGCGGCGGACTACCTGAAGGACAACGCCCTGGCCGATGAGGTGGGTGTGTTCTACCAGAGCGACAACGACTACTCCGCAGGCCTGTATAACGCCTTCGTGGCCGAGTGCGAAAAGACCGGCGTGACCATCAAGGAGACGCAGACCTTTACCACCGCCACCAACACCGATTTCTCCACGCAGGTGAACGCACTGGTCAACTCCGGCGTGAAGGTGGTGTTCATCCCCATCTACGCGGAGGAGGCCTCCACCTTCCTGACCCAGGCCAAGGGCAAGTTCGCGGAGGACGTGTACTTCTTCGGCGCTGACGGTCTGGACGGCATCCTCGGCAAGGTCAGTCAGGATGTGACCATCGCCGATAACGTGCTGATGATGACTCCCTTCGCCGCTGACTCCGCCGCCGCCAATGTGCAGGCCTTTGTCAGCGCCTATCAGGCGAACTACAACGCCACCCCCGACCAGTTCGCCGCCGACGCCTATGACGCCGTGTATGTGGTGAAGGCCGCCGTGGAGGCTGCCGGCGGCAGCACCTCCGGCGCGGAGCTGGCCGCTGTGATGACCTCCCTGACCGTGGAGGGCGTCACCGGCACCATGACCTGGAACGCCGACGGCAACACCAACAAGGCCGCCAGCGCCATCCTCTACAAGAACGGTGTGGGCACGCTGTTCGGTGAGGAGAGCGGCGCGGCCGAATAAAAAACGCTTCTTCTCCCTTCCTCACATAGCCGACCGCCCTCCCGGCACCGCGCCGGGAGGGCGGGACAGGCGCAACGCACTTGACGCAAAGGAATGACGACTATGACGAATCTGATCCAAACTTTGATAAGCGGGCTGAGCCTCGGCAGCATCTACGCGCTGATCGCGCTGGGCTACACCATGGTCTACGGCATCGCCAAAATGCTGAACTTCGCCCACGGCGACGTGATCATGGTGGGCGCGTACAGCGGCATCGTGGCGGTGGCGCAGCTGGGACTGTCCCCATGGGTGACGGTGATCGTCAGCATCGTGGTATGCGCGGTGCTGGGTGTGGTCATCGAGTTCTGCGCCTATAAGCCTCTGCGCCAGGCGGCGCCGCTGAGCGTGCTCATTACGGCCATTGGCGTCAGCTACCTTTTGCAGAACGCGGCGCTGCTGATCTTCGGCTCCCAGCAGATGGCGTATCCCACGCTGGTGAAGCTGCCCGGCTTTACCGTGGGCGGTGTGCAGGTGGACGGCATCACCGTATTGACACTGGCCGTCACGGCGGCGCTGATGGCGGCGCTGACGCTGTTCATCGACAAGACCAAGCTGGGTAAGGCCATGCGGGCGGTGTCCGAGGACAAGGACGCCGCCACACTGATGGGCATCAGCGTGGACAGAACGATCACACTGACATTCGCCATCGGCTCGGCGCTGGCGGCGTTCGCCAGCATGTTCTACGGCATGACCTATGTGTATATCAAGCCCACCACCGGCGCAATGCCCGGCATCAAGGCGTTCACGGCGGCGGTGTTCGGAGGCATCGGCTCCATCCCCGGGGCCATGCTGGGCGGTATCCTGCTGGGCCTCATCGAGCAGCTGTCCAAGACGTATATCTCCACCCTGTGGGCGGACGCCATCGTGTTCGCCGTGCTGGTGGCAGTGCTGGTGGTGAAGCCCACGGGTCTGCTGGGGAAGCCCATGCAGGAAAAGGTGTGAGGTGAAGGAAATGCAGCTGATACAGAAAAAAAGACAGCGCGCCGATCTCATCACGGTGGCGGCGGTGGCCGTACTGTTCGCGGTGATGGCGGTGCTGCTGTATACCGGAAGCCTGACCCGGCAGGTGACAAACATGCTGATCCCCACGGCGGTGTACATCGTCATGGCAGTGTCGCTGAATCTGGTGGTGGGCCTGCTGGGCGAGCTGAGTCTGGGTCACGCAGGGTTCATGTCCGTGGGACTGTTCTCCGGCTGCCTGGTGGCCATCGCACTGTCGGAAACGGCGCTGCCGCTGGGCGTGCGGCTGCCGGTGAGCATGCTGATCGGCGGTCTGACGGCGGCGATGTTCGGCCTGCTGGTAGGGCTGCCCGCCCTGCGGCTGCGGGGCGACTATCTGGCCATCGTGACGCTGGCCTGCGGCGAGATCATCAAGAACATCATCACAAATCTGAATTTCACCGGCGGCGCGCTGGGCCTGAACACCACCGCCGTCTATGCCGGCGCCAGGGAGCTGCTGCCCTACGGCGCGGTGCTGGTGCTGCTGACGGTGGCGGTGATGCTGAACCTGAAGCGCTCCAAGTACGGGCGGGCTATCATGGCCATTCGGGACAACCGCATCGCGGCGGAGTCCGTGGGCCTGAACGTCACATGGTACAAGCTGGCGGTGTTCGTTATCGCGGCGTTCTTCGCCGGGTGCGCCGGCGTGCTGTACGGCCACTCGCTGGCCAACATCAAGGCGGCGACGTTCGATTACAACATGTCTATCGAGATATTGGTCATCGTGGTGCTGGGCGGCATGGGCAGCGTGCCGGGCTCCGTGATCTCGGCCATCGTGCTGACGGTGCTGCCGGAGGCGCTGCGGGAGGTGGCGGACTACCGGATGCTGGTGTACGCCATCGTACTGATCCTGGTGATGCAGGCCACCAACAACCCCGCCATGAAGCGGTTCTTCGGCTCGCTGCGTGAAAAGCTGACACCGAAGGGAAAGGAGCGTGCGGCGCTGTGAGTGCGAAAACGAAACTGGTGAACCGGCCGTCCACCGTCCTGCTGCCGGAACGCGACATCGACAAATCCCCGGTGCTGGAGTGCGTGGGGCTGGGCGTGACCTTCGGCGGCCTGAAGGCGGTGGAGGATTTTGACCTGACCATCGGCCGCACGGAGATCGCAGGGCTCATCGGGCCCAACGGCGCGGGCAAGACCACGGTGTTCAATCTGCTGACCAAGGTGTACCAGC
>OLGB01000303.1_pt1 | contig 73873 bp, 77 predicted proteins | sample 1605691 | NCBI WGS metagenome assembly OLGB01 (sample SAMEA3888925, study PRJEB22519) | human gut metagenome | biome: human gut; feature: human-associated habitat; material: faeces | place: Denmark | collected 2010
TGCCGCCGTGTTGGCGTGCCGAGAAGTCTACCAAAACATACTTATTTGTCAATATCGTTTGGCTATTTTTCGACAGATTTTTTCTACAATTTTAAAACTCATTGATTATAGGCATTTTAAAAAATCGTATTTTTCCACAAAAAAGCCCCCTTTCACAAGGAAAGGGGGCAGAATATTTCGGCAGGCTTAAGCTTCCTTCTGTTTTTTCTTCATGGCGGCATATTGATGGACCAGCGGCAATTCGTGGAATGCTTTCAGGGCATCCTCTTTTGCCTGTACGTAGTCTTTTTTCTCCATGGCCATTTCCATCATGACTTGATAACAAGCGGCATTGTAGCCGCCATCGCCGCGAGTATTGGCATCCCGCATGATTTGCAAGGCACGCCGGGAGGCATCATAACTGTTTTCCTGCATTTCATCCGAACTTCTATAGACTTTCAACATGTAGGAGGCCAGGGCGTCTTCCTGGGGAAAGCGCGAAAGCATCTTGTCCAGAATATCAACCGCCTTACGGTAATCCTTTTCCTTGACTGCCTGTCCGGCACGCATTTCAGCTACTGTGGAAGAGAAGGAGGGATTGTCGGAAAAACGCTCTGCATTTTCTTCCAGCAATTTGATGTAATCCTCATATTTTTTCTGTTTGCGGAGCTCAAAGGACTTTTTGTACACACCCTCAAGCTCCTGGTCGTATGCCTGGCGTTTGGCAAGCTCTTCAGTCAGTTTATCTTTGTCAAGCGTATCCCTGGCCGCCAAGTCCGCTACCCAGGAAGGCATTCTCTTGATTTCTCCAGCCCATACAACCACACCGTCACGAATGGCGGCAGACGACGGAAAGTATTGAAGTTTAAGAGAGTTAAAAAGGTCCATTACAGAGTCATCGGAAGGAACCCCAACAGGATAGGGAGACCACATGCCGGGACGTTCCAGGCACTCCTTCACTTGTTCTTTGTTCAAAGGCCTCACCGACAGTACCAGTACTTTGACATTAGGGTGATCCAAAAGCCCGTATTTCTTCAAGACAATGTCCAGCGTATTGGCGGGAATATCCCCTACCAGCTTTCCATCCTTCGAAAAGGCTCGCCAGAAGTCAATAAAAACAGTTTTCCCGGCAGGAAGCCCCGCCAGGCCCGGATGACTGAACCAGGTTTGCTTTTTCAAGAGAGGCGTATAAAAGGAATCTTCCTGAACCGCTTCTATTTCCTGCATCTTACGGGGCGGTTGCGGCCTGATCCCCTCCGTCGCACGGTCCAGCAAGGACTGGAGCGTTTCCTTATCTCCCGTCTGTTCCTGCAACTTTGCCCATGCTTTTCCCAAAGATGAAAGCGTAATGGCTTTTTCCATATACTCCAGAGCCTCCTTTCTCTTGCCCTGCTTTTCCCGTAATTCCGCCATCATGCGCCACGGAAGAGATGCCTCCTTGTTTCCCTTTTTCGAGATTTCAATGCAGCGGCGCAAGCACCGTTCTACCAGCGCGGCATCCAGTTTATCAGACGGCATGGTGTCTGCTTGCAGCAAGCTACCGGCCACATTGATCTGCACACGGTAATTATCTGAATATTCTTCCGTCAGGTCATTCAGGACCAATTGTGCTTCATCATATTTTCCCTGTTGCAGCAGAACATTGAAAGGTATGGTTTTCAAATAAATCAGCCTGTCCTGTGAAAATTGATTCGATTCCTGAATCTGCTTTAAAAGGGGAGCAGCTCCCTGTCTGCCATTTTTTTGGACAAGCTGGTTGACCATCTGCCTCGTCTGCAGGAAAATCTTGTTTTCCTTGTCTCTCGCATCCGCTGTTTCGACCGGCAGGGAGGCCACTGAGAAGTCCGGCTTCAACATAGCCGTCAGCATTTCTTCCGAAAGCTTTAAGGGATGTCCCCGCCAGATGAGTTTTCCGTTTTTAATGGCAAAAACATGTGGAATTCCATTTACTTCCAGAGGATCCAGCCATTTTGCCTTGGTGCGCTTTCCATCCACGTCCACGGCCATGGTATAAGTGAGGGGAGTCGGCCTGTTTTTCAGAAATTCCTTCAGGTTTTCCGGAGATTTGCGATCCATCACGTTTACCCCGATGATCTGCAGGTTTGGATTTTCCTTGAGTACCTGGTGCAGATGTTCCATATGAGGCATGGCAGCAAGACAGGGACCGCACCAGGTTGCCCAGAATTCAAAAATATACACTTTGTCCTTTTCCCATTTTTTCACGGGATCACCTTGGAGCCACACCTCCGGAATTCCATCCAGAAACATTTCAGGCAAAGCTTCCCCCGCGGCGGCAGTTTTATCTTCTTTTTTTTCAGAAGAGCCAGCCATTGAAGGCATACCCGCAGTCATCGCAAAAACTGCGGAACAGCCCAAAACAAGCAGATTAAAATTCAACATGGTAAAACCATACTCCCGGAACCAGCCGCGTCAAGATTATAGAAGAGGATTTCCAGTCGGATGGCAAAACAAGATTCATTTCTCCCCGCGGCAGGAAAATTCATGCGGCGCCGGAGTACTGGAGAAGAGAAAAAATGCTAAGTATGAGCTTTTTCCCCTGAGGGCAGAAAATGTCAATTCCCCGCATCCACATTTTTTTGAATTTCATTGGTTTTAAGAAAAAAAATTTACCTTTTAGGATAATCAAAGACAATATTATTTTCCAAAAGAGAAAACACATTAGAAAGGTCTTGCCAGATTTTTCTGAATGCGAAAAATGCGCGCATGGATGATATGAAGTCCAGCATCAGGAAGTTTCTGACCCTCACAAAAATGACTAGGGATGAATTCGCCGATCTTTGCGGCGTAAGCAAAAGTCAGGTTGACAAGTGGCTATCCACCGTACCCATCCCTGCTGCACGACAACGCCTCATTGCCAGAATCATGAAGGAAGAGTACGCCAAACACGCTCGTGCAGCTCAGATCAAAAATCCAAACAGCATCCATGTTCCGGTAACTCCACAGCGATATGAAAAGTTCAGATCGGAAGCGGAAAGACATGGATTAACCGTCCCGGAATGGGCCAGTGAAGCTTTGGACGCACTTTCCAACATCAAGTGCAAAAGGTAGGAAGCCGGCCCGGACGCTCAACCCAATCATATGGAAAGGAAGAATGGAGAGCTGAATATTCAGTGCCCAACCTGCACGCAATTACCAAATCCCCAGTAATTTCATGTCAGACGACGAAATACGCGCCACAGTCAGAGAATGGCTTCAATGCCAGCATTGTAAGTCCTATCAACTGGCCGGGAAAATAGGAATCCGCCCTCAGACGTTTTACGCCCAGATGAGCGTACGCAAAATATCCGATAATACCAAAAGAGCGCTCGCCCGGATTATTCCAGCGCTGATGTCTGAGCCCGATTTGCGCCTGCCGTCTTTTCCGGATAGAAACGACCCCGAACGCCTCAAAGTCAAGGAGTGGCTCAAAGCTCATGGTAAAACGCGGCAGTGGCTGGCGAAACAATGCCGGGTTTCCGTTCGGACCGTGCATACCTGGTTTTCAGCCCGCGGAAGAATTCCAGCCACGCAGTCCCTGTTTATTGAGAAGCTGATGCAGGAAAATGTTTCACGACCTATGCCCCCGCATGCGTTTTCCGTCAATTTTTCCGAGGCGGAGATGTCCATCATCCATAAATTCCAGAAACTTCATCCCAGCATAGACTTGAACACGTACGGCATGTACAAGATTCTGGAATTGTGTATCCACACGCTTTTACAGGACGAACACAGCCGCCCCGAATTCGTGCCGGCCTCTCCCAGCATTCCGGGAAATTGCCCTCAAACGGCTGAAAGACCTTTTCCTGCAGGGAGACAGAACGCGGGCATGCTCCATAAAAGGCAAACCCCGCAAGCTTGCGGCTTACGAGGTTCATAATGGCACGTCCAACTGGATTCGAACCAGTGACCCACTGCTTAGAAGGCAGTTGCTCTATCCAACTGAGCTATGGACGCATGGCGTGGAAGGAGAGTAGCAAAGATGCTCTCGGCTTGGCAAGCCCGTATCTGTAAAAAACGGCGTTCCGGCTACCGTTCAGGCATTATCCGGAAAAGACATGCCCGCAAGTTCCTGTCCGAATTTTCCCACCAGAGGTTCCTGATGGGAGAACATCCGCTCTCTTTCCTCTGGCTCCGTGTCGATGTAACCGTGCAGATGCAACAGGCCATGCACCATGTACCGGAAGAGTTCCCGGCAAACGGGTTCGTTGTATTCCACCGCCTGGCGAACGGCGGTATCATAGCTGACGACGATTTCCCCCAATCCGTCTCCATGAGGGAAGGTGATAACGTCCGTTTCAGAGGGATCATCCAGAAAACGGGCATGCACATCCCGGATGGAGTCATCATCCACGATACTTATTTCCACTTCCTCCAGACCGGAGAGGACGGGAACAGGGCCTTCGGGCAAGGCCAGTACGGCAGGCAGGCAGTTATTCACGGCCAAAGACAGGGATCCCATGACGGCAGACGGAATGCGCCCTTCCTCCAAATGGCTGTAAAGTTCAAGATGCGGTTTCATCCTTTTCCTCTCCCTCCGGATTTTCTTCTTCCGGTTTTCCTGCATTTTTCCCGCCGGAAGCGTCATCCGGCAGTTCCATAATGCCGGGAGAGGATTTGCCGTCCTGCGCCTTTCCTTCCTGCTTCCCGCTATTTTCCTGCTCGGACGCTTCCGCGTTTTTTTCTATTTTTGCTTCCGGACTGTGGGCTGGGGAAGGATACGCAATGCGGTTGTGATGGATGCTTTTCAGCGTTTGAATAAAACTGTTCCGGATTTTCTTGAGGTCTCCAAAGGTGAGTCCGCTGTCATCCAAATGACCGTCCACCACTCTTTGCTTGAGCAATTCATCCACCTTTTTCTGCATTTCCTCGCAGGAAACCCTGCCCATGGAACGCGTAGCGCTTTCCACAATGTCCGCCAGGCTGACGATGCCCGTCTCCTTGCTCTGCGGATTCGGCCCCTTGTAGCGGAAGTTGGATTCCACCACTTCCGGAACATCATCCGGGGAAGCCAGACCGCTTTCCACCCTGCTCAGGATTTCATCACGGTATTGAAGGGCTTTCCGGTAGAAGAAGTATGCCAGGGATGTGCCGTGGTGCTGTTCGATGGCATCCACCAGAGGCCGCGGCAGGTTGTTGGCCCTGGCCATTTCCACGCCGTCGCTGACATGGTCAATGATGATGCGGGCGCTCATGCTGGGCGTGAGTTCATCATGGGGATTGGGGCCGTCCATGATGTTTTCAATGAAATAAAGGGGATTCTGCACCTTGCCGATGTCATGGTAGTAGGCCGCCACCCGGCATTCGATGGGATTGGCGCCGATGGCCTCGGCCGCAGCTTCCGCAAGCTGGGCAACCATCAGGCAATGGTGGAAGGTTCCCGGCGCCTCCATTTGCAGACGCTTCATGAGGGGACGGTTCATGTCCGCCATTTCCAGCCAGGAGATGGGAGTGATGATTTTAAAGACGCCCTCGATGATGGGAAGTACCCCGCTGATCAGTACGCTGGTGAGCATGCTGATGCCGAAGGATACCGCTACGCATAGCAGCACTCCCACCAGGTCGGAGTCCCACGCCTGGAGATTGACGACTCCCATGATGCAGCTCAGCACCATGATGAGCAGCCCCACGAAGAATCCCGCCCGCAACAATTGGGCACGATTTCTGAGGTTGTGCGTAAGAAGCACCGTGAGCATGCCGGACAGGGAGCTCAAAATCCAGAACTGGACCTGCTTTTCCGGCATGTATTGCTCAGGAAGCACGAAGAAGCCGCCGAGCATGCAGATGCAGATGGTGGCAAACATCCCCAGCAGCGGCCCCAGAAGCACCGTCACGATCAGAGGAGCCATCATGTAAGGCAGGTAGAGAAGCTCGTTGCCGATATCCGACGTAATGTCCGCCGTCACGTGGCGAATAAGGCCGAAGAAGAGCAATTGCACCAGAACAGTGCCCCAGGTAACTACAAAGGTTTTGTTTTTTTTGCGCTGGGAACCGGCGCAGAGCCAGTACATCGGCATCAGCGCCAGTGTCACGGAGAAGAGCAGGAAGGCCTCGGAGACATGATGCCATACGGACTTGCCCCAGTGCGGGCTGTAACTGCCCATCCATTGCAGGATGATGAAAACCAGGATGCACAAGGCAACGGAAACCACAGGATTGGAATCCAGGCGGTCGCCCGGGGTATGCTGAACTCCGACAACCGTTTCCGGTCCCTTGCCTTCTTCCGCCGCGGCGTGTTTTTTCAAAAGATGAAACATGATTGATTATTTGGGGTACACTTCCGAGATTTCCGGAATGGTACCCAGTTTGGCCATCTCCTCTTCAATGAGGGGATTGACACCCGTATGCACCATTTCCATGGAAACGCGCAAGGCATTGCGGATGGCTACGGGGGAGGAACTGCCGTGCGCGATGATGGTGACGCCCTTCACTCCCAGCAGGGGGCTGCCGCCTACGGCATCCGCAGAGAGGCGCGTCTTCATGGCCCGGAACGCACCGGACGCACAGGCCGCTCCCATCATCCGGAGGGGATTCGCCTGGAGTTCCATTTTAAGCCATTTGCCAAATGCCTTGGCCGTGGCTTCACAGGTTTTCAGCAGAACATTGCCGGTAAATCCGTCCGTCAGCACTACGTCTATTTCGTGCTCAAAGAGATCGTGGCCTTCCACATTGCCCACAAATTCAAAGGGGAGCACGCCGCGCTCCTCCAGATGCTTCAGCAATGCAAAAGTGCCTTTGGTGAAATCCGTTCCTTTTTCGTCCTCGGACCCGTTGCTCATGATACCCACTTTCGGCACGGGCTTGCCATAAACGGTGCGTGCCAGAATGCCGGCCATAACGGCATATCCCACCAGATGCCGGGGCTTGGCATCCGGGTTGGCGCCGGTGTCCGTCACATTGCAGACTCCGAATTCATTGGGAAGCTGCGTCACGATTCCGGCGCGTTCCACTCCGTTGAGCAGGCGGAGCTTAATGGTGGCGGCCGCTACGGCCGCTCCCGTGTTGCCGGCACTGACAACAGCGTCCGCATCCCCTGATTTGACAAGATCCACGGAGACGGACATGGAAGAGTTTTTCTTCTGCCGGACGGCCATCAGACCGGATTCATTCATTTCCACTACTTCCGCCGCGGGCACGATCTCCACACGCGGGCCGGACAGGCCCCAGCGATCGCAGGAATTGCGCACCACATCCTCCCTGCCTACGAGATAAATTTTTTCAATGAGGGGGAAGTCCTGCAGGGTCCGTTTCGCCCCGTCCATGTTAATATCGGGCGCATTGTCGCCGCCCATCACATCCAGTGCAATCTTCATACGTATTTGTTGAAGAAATATGTTAGCAGAAAAACACTCCGCTTCAAGCAAGTTCAGCCGCTTTGCGAAGCAAAAGCGGCCGAGGGTTCAAAATTATTACGCCGCGGTACGGCGGAAAATTTTTCAAAGTTGTTCAGGATCGCAGGCTCAGACTTCCGCCTTCACCACGATTTCCTTGCCGGAGCGGGTCGTGTAGGTGCCGCAACTCGGGCAAGCGGTATGACCGGGGATGCTGCTGCCGCAATTCTGGCATTTGCGAAGCTTCGGAGCACGCCATGCCTGGGCGGCAAGGCGGGTACGCTGCTTCATCTTGGACGTTCTGCGTTTTGGTGCTGCCATAATTTTAGTTGGTAAAAAGGTGATTAATGCTGGTCCCCCAGTTCATCGAGGGCGTCCCACACGCCGCTGTTTTCAATCGGGGCAGGACTGTTTACACCCGTTTGCCCCTGTTTGTCCACTCCAAAATACGGAGTTTTCGCCATACAGTCGTTTTCCATGCCGCCGTCCGCACATTTCGGGTATGCGGGAAAGTCCAGCACGATTTCTTCCCTCATGGCATCAGACACATCCACAACCGTTTGATTGTCAATTTCAAAAGAAGACGCAAAATCCTCCACTTCCACCACGTAGTCAAAGCGGCCCAGGCAGCGGACACAACGGAATTTGAAGGGAGCGGAAATTTTTCCTCTCACGAACAGTTCATTTTCAAACCTCTGAACCTGCAAGTCAAAGGCAAGCGGCCCGATGGACGTGACTTCTTCATCATCTATGCCGAAGATTTCCGAATCCAGCTCCCCGCTGTATTTTTTCCCCGCTTCCGGCAAATTCTCAAGCTCTACCAGCAATCTTTTCATAAATGCATCTTACAGGCTGATTCCGCGCCTGACAAGCAGACAGGGCGGCACCCGCATCCGCAGAAGCAGGAATGACACGCGCGCCGGCAGCCGGAAGAACGGAAAGCCGCTGCGGCCTAGCCGGGAGGCCATTCCAGCTTCCTCCCGGCCAGGATGTGCATGTGCAGATGCGGGACGGCCTCTCCGGCATCGGGGCCGTTATTGATAACGAGACGAAAGCCGGATTCATCAATACCCAGGCTGCGGGCAATTTTGCCTGCGGCCAGCATCATGTGGCCCAAGAGGGCGGCATCCCCTTCATCGGCCAGGGACAGACGCGGAATGGGCTTGCGGGGAACGAGCAGCAGATGCGTGGGAGCCTGTGGACCGATGTCCCGGAAGCAGACGCACTGATCGTCCTGATAGACAATGTCCGCAGGAATTTCCCCGGCACAAATTTTTTCAAACAGCGTGGAAGACATGGCATCAAAAAGAAGTCGTCAGGTTGTTTATCATTTTGCAGGGAACTTGAACAGATTATTCCCTGGCGGCGGAGGCCCGGCGCAGGCGGTCCATGATGGCACGGCCCAGCCCCGCTTCCGGAACGGGTTCCGCCACAATGACATCAATGGCCCCGTTTTCATCCATCTGCCTCATGAGGGCAAACAGGCGTACGGCGGCTTCCGCCAGACGGCCGCTGCCGGGGCTCATGGCCACCACCTCCGCCCAGTTTCCCTCCTGGGCCAGATCGGACGTTCCCTCATAGGAAAGCAGGCCGTAGCGCACGCCCTCCACAGGCGTGAACTCCATGCCGGGCTCCAGCAAAATCATGGGCTTGCGCGGCGCGTAATGACTGGCGAGCTGGCCGGGGGCATCCGCAGGGGCGGCTTCCGACACGGGACAGGAAGAGGGCTTGCGGCGAATGACCTTCACCATGTTCCTGAACTGTTCCCTGGTGACGGGACCTTCTCGGAGCAATTCCAGGGCAGGCTTTCCCTTGTCGTCCACTATGGGCCGCACGATAGTACTTTCCAGCCCTTCGGAACAGGCCCCGGCATCCAGGATCATTTCAATGCTGCCGCCCAGCTCCTTTTCCACCGCGGAGGCGGAAGTAGGGCTGATGTGGCCAAACCTGTTGGCGCTGGGCGCCGCTACAGGCCTTCCCAAAGCCTTGGCCACTCCGCGCATCGCCGGATGAGCGCTTACCCGCACGGCTACCGTAGGCAGTCCGCTGGTGACGATGTCCGGAATGATGTCAGCCTTCGGCAAAACCATGGTCAAAGGCCCCGGCCAGAATTTGGATGCCAGGGTGTGCACCAGTTCCCAAAGCTCTTCGGGAATATTCGTGTATTTCTCAATTTCTTTCCCATGATGCACATGAATGATGAGCGGGTCGAAAGAAGGGCGCCCCTTGACTTCAAAAATTTTAGCCACCGCATCGGGATTCAGGGCATCCGCCCCCAGGCCGTAAACGGTTTCCGTGGGAATCCCCACCAGAGCACCCGCCGCCAGCGCTTCAGCCGCGCGGACATACAGCTTGCGGTTGTCTGACAGGGGATCCACCTCGAATATGTCGGTTTGCATGACCCTATCCTTGCCTGAAGGATGCTCCTGCGTCAAGCCAGACATCATCCCCTGCCCTTCCTACGGACCGGAAAAGGGCATACGGCTAAAAAGTTGTTTTCTCAAGCGGGCGGATTGGTTACACTTGGGGTATGAAGGACCCGGTGCGCCCCCCCCTGCCTAACATCATCCTGATCGGGCTGATGGGGTGCGGCAAAACGACCATCGGGAAGGAATTGCATCGAGAAACGAATCTGCGCTTTACAGATACGGACCAACTGATCGAGCAGCAGACGGGCATGAGCATTCCGCAGATTTTCAAGATTCACGGGGAATCCCACTTCCGTGACCTGGAAACCGGCGTCCTGCGCCAAATGCAGTCCGGCAGCAGGCACAGCCGCATCATTTCCACAGGCGGCGGCATCACCATCCGCCCGGAGAACCGGAAACTGCTGAAGGAACTGGGGTTCGTGGTCTGGCTTCATACGGATGTGAATACTCTGTACCAGCGCATTTCCCGCTGTTCCAACCGCCCCCTGCTGCAAGCTCCGGACCCCAGGGGGGTGCTTGCACGTCTTATGGACGAACGTCTTCCCTTTTATCAGGAAACGGCCCATCTCACCATAGATACGGCCAATCTCCACATTCACGAGATCACCTTCGGCATCCTTGAATCCGCCCGGGTGTTCCGTTCACGCTGATACGGCTGCATATTCCTTTTCCGTGAGCTGCTTCCCCCAGGGGCTTTCCGTCCTTTTGCAAGAAACAACAAAAGGCGATCCTCACAGGAGGAACGCCTTCAGGGAAAGCTGAACGGTTATGCGACTCAGGCCTTGCGAGCCTTGCGGATCATGGAGTTCACCGTTTCAGACGGCTGGGCGCCGTTGGAAAGCCACTTGTCAACCTTTTCCAGGTCGATGGTGTAGTTGACGCCTTCCTGCATGGGATCATAGGTGCCTACCTGTTCGATGTAACGGCCGTCGCGGCGAGCGCGGCTGTCTACAACTACGATTTTATAGTAAGGACGGTCCTTGGAACCCTGACGGTTGAGTCTGATTGCTACTGCCATATCAATTTTAAATAAAAGATGTTAATGAGAACTCCCGCGTTTTGTCGCTCGCATGCGTGCACGGTCAGCTTCCCATTGCGGGTGCAGATGTATGCGATATAATGGGATCATTGTCAACACCAGAGTTGTTTTCCGGCAAAAAAACCTTTTCATCCCTTCTTCCCTTCATTACGAAAAACTTTCCACGACCATGCGCCCGAAGGAGTACAGCATGCTGATGCCGAATCCGGCAAGTGCCAGGGACAGCGCGGCGTCCACCCAGTTGGCATGGCGGTCATAAAAAATCCGGATGGGATGCCAGCGGAATACGAGTGCCCAGAGGATCCATCCCACCGTACCCGTAACCACGATGAGCACGCCGATGAAGAAGGCATAGGAGACGGAATGATTTTTTTCCAGCAAAGGGGCAGCCAAGGCCACGAAGAAGAAGGTGGCCTTGGGATTCATCAGATTAGTCAGCAGGGCGTCCCGGTAAATGGAGGAGGCCGGGGGGATGTTTCCGTCTGCCGGAACGGGAGACTTACCGCCGCGGGGCCATATTTTCCAGGCCAGATACAGCATCCAGCAGGAAGCCAGGCAGAAAAGCGCCAGCCCCAGCGGACTGTGAAAAACGGAAGCCCCCACCGTGCACGCCAGCGCGGCATGCGCTACAACGCCCGTGCCGATGCCCAGGGCGGCCATCACCCCGGCTCCGAATCCGTACGCCAGCGTGCTTCTGGTGACGAAAGCCTGGTCGGGACCGGGAGAAGCCTGTGAAAGCAGCAGAATTCCTGCAAAGATGAGTTCTTCCATGGACGGGGAAAGTGAAAGTCATGCCCGGGGATGCGCCTGCCTGTAAACCTCCGCCATTCTGGCGCGCGTCACATGGGTGTATATCTGCGTGGTGGACAGGGAAGCGTGGCCCAGCAGTTCCTGGACGGAACGCAGGTCCGCCCCGGCATCCAGAATATGCGTGGCGAAGGTATGCCGGATTTTATGGGGGGAAATAGGGAACGGGATGGAGGAAAGCTTTACGTATTTGTCCAGCATCATCTGCACGGCACGGGCGCTGAGGCGGGTGCCTATGCGGGAAACGAAGAGGGGAGAATTCTTCGGCAGCCCGGCCATGGAAGCATACGTTTCCAAGGCGGACAGAGCGGGAGCCCCCACAGGCAGAATCCTCTCCTTGCGCCCCTTCCCCATCACGCGCACCCCGCGGAATCGGTGGTCCACGCTGTTGACGTCCAGGCCGACAAGTTCGCTCAACCGCATGCCGCAGGAATAGAAGAGTTCCAGAATGGCGGCATCCCGGTAAGGTAGCCACGCCGGGGCGTTGGGAGGCACCGGTACCTTGTACGGCAATTCCAGCAATTCCACCATCTGGTTGATGGTCAGGAAAACGGGCAGGCTTTTTTTCTTTCTGGGCAGAGAAACGCCCGTCATCGGACTGGCCTCCAGACCGCAACGCCGCATCATGAACAGATACAAACTGCGCAGGGCGGCAAAACGCAGGCGGATGGACGCCGTAGCAGCCTCATCCTTCAATTCCTGAAACAGCCAGTCCCTCATCTGTTCAGCCGTGCAGGCCTCCCACGCCGTGAAAGAAGCACCCGCCCATGTCCGGAACTGGCGCAGGGCGCGGGCATAAACCTCAACCGTATGCGGGGATGACTGTTTTTCCACCTCCAAATACTGGAGAAAGGCCCGTTCCGGTTCCAGCGGCTGTTCCATGGCGAAACCAGAGTTATTCCGATTCTTCCTCCTGCTCTCCGTTCACAGGAGCCTCCAGCAGCAGAACCTCGCTGATATTCGCCCTGATGAACAGGTCTATGTCGTCCGGCTCTTCCATAGAGTACAGAGGGTTGTCCCGGTAGCTGTTCGCAAGGGCCTGTTCCCTTTCCATGGGGCTGAGCGTACCGTCCTTGTCCAAGTCGTAAAGGTCCATCATTTCCTTCAGCCTGGCCTGGTACAGGGCGGCCGCATCTTTCATCACAAGAGCATGTTCCTCCGGATCAATGCGTCCGTTTCCATTGGCGTCATACTTTTTCAACAGCATGTTCCTGGTCAGCAAAAACAAGCCCGGCGCCACCATGAAGCGTTTTTTCCCCGGCGTTCTGATTTCCACCATGGGTACGGCCCGTTCCATCCCGGGAGGCGGAGGAAGGGGTGGAGGCCCTTCCTTACGGCGCATGTCCGGTCCTCCGTCCCTGCCGCGTTCCCTGCGGAGTTTTTCCACATATTCCCGGAACGCCTTGTATTCCGTAGGAGAAAGTTTTCCGTCTCCGTCCTTGTCAAACTGCATCATGAATTTCCTCCGGGCCTCCTGGCGCGCGGCGCGTGCATCCTTCACCAGCCGGGCCTTGTCCTCTTCGGACAAGACGCCCGTTCCCGTGCTGTCATACTCGTCCAGCACCATCTGGCGGATCAGCAGAGTTACCTGCAGGCTTTCCAAACCGGGCTTGGGCACAGGCGGAACCGCTCTCCGTTCCTCCGCGGCAGGAGCCTCAATCCGGGCCGCAGCCTGCGGCAGGAAACCGCACGCCAGCGCGGCGGCACATGATAGGATGAAAGGCTGGAACAATCTCATGGTCATTCTTATTAACCCCGCCTGGAAAAGACGGTTTCAAAAATAAACATCCGCCCCCTGCCGGCGGGCGGCACAAGGCGGATGCTGAAAATGCGGAAAACGCGGAAGCGGCGATTACTTCTCAACGTGAACGATCGCGTTCTTTTCCAGTTCAACGATCACGCCTTCCGCAATCTTGAGGGAAACAGTGCGTTCGTTGACCTTTTCAATAAAGCCGTGGAGCCCCGCGTTCGTCACCACCTTGTCCCCGCGCTGCAGGGATGCGATGCGCGCCTGCTGCTCCTTCTGGGCTTTTCTCTGCGGGCGGATCAGCATCACCCAGAACAGAATAATGATGACCACGAACATGAACATGGGACCGCCGAAGATCTGCTCGAAAATATTCGGCTGTTCCGGCGCCGGCTGACCGGCGGGAACGCTTTCCGTGGCTGTGGTGACGGGCGCGGCAGGAGCTGCCGCACCATCCTGGGCCTGTGCTAACATAAAGATACTCATAAAATGTCGTTTGCTTGATACCGCGCGATGAATGAATCCTTGAAGGAGCCGAACGTGCCGGCGGCTATGGCCTCACGCGCTTGAGCCATAAGCCGGAGATAGAATTCCAGATTCTGGAAAGAAAGCAACCTTAAAGCGAGTATCTCCCCCGCTTTGAAGAGATGGCGCACGTAAGCCCGTGAGAATTGTGTGACATGCGGATGCCCTTTCGGGTCGATGGGGCGCATGTCCGCGGCCCAGCGCTGGTTCTTGATATGCATGGGGCCGTCCGGCGTCAGGGCCACGCCGTGGCGCGCCAGGCGGGTAGGCATCACGCAGTCGAACATGTCCACGCCGCGGGCAATCATCTCCAGAAGCTGGGGAGGCGTGCCCAGCCCCATCGCATAACGGGGCTTGTCCTCCGGCAGCCAGGGGACGGAATGGTCAATAGCCCGGAGCATCTCCTCTTCCGGCTCACCCACGGAAACGCCTCCTATCGCATAGCCGTCAAAATCCATGGCCGCCAGTTCCTCCGCGCACCGTTTTCTCAAATCCGCGTACACGGACCCTTGAACAATGCCGAAGTGGTGCTGCCGCCCTTCCCCGGAACAGGGCTGGTGTTCCTGCACCCATGTCTTGCATCGCCTCGCCCAGCGGAGCGTGTAGCCCAGGGAGCTTTCTGCATACTTCCGGTCACAGGGGTAGGGAGGGCATTCGTCAAAAAGCATGGCAATATCGCTTCCCAGATCCGCCTGTATCTCCATGGAGCGTTCCGGACTAAGCATCATGTACGCGCCGTCCAGATGATTCTGGAAACGCACGCCCTCCTCCGTAATCTTGCGGAGCTTCGCCAGCGACCAGACTTGGAACCCCCCGGAATCCGTCAGAATGGGACGGTTCCAGGAAGAAAAACGATGCAGCCCCCCCATTTCCCTGATCAATCCGGAACCGGGACGGAGAGACAAATGATACGTATTCCCCAGGATAATTTGCGCGCCCAGGCTTTCCAAATCCTGGGGATGCAGCGTTTTCACGGAACCCTGCGTACCTACGGGCATGAAAATAGGTGTCTGCACCCGGCCATGCGGCAATTCAAGCGTACCCAGGCGCGCGTCCGTGGACAAATCTTTCTGATAAAGAGTAAAAGGCATGAAAATCAGGCTTACTGGCGTTTGATGAAACGGGCGAAGTAGGTAGGCTTGCCCATGGATTCCCATTGAAGCTGAAAATCCGTTTTCGGATAAAAGAAATCCCCTTCCTCCCAATTCCCGCGGCGGAACAGGCCGCTGCGTTCCGCGCGGTCCAGCACCCACAGGAAGTATTCCTCATGGTCCGTCTTGAACAGGAACTCCCCGCCGTCCGCAAGGGAACGGTGCAGCACGGGCATGAAATCATCCTGTATCAGGCGGTTCTTATGGTGCCTCTCCTTCGGCCAGGGGTCCGGAAACAAATAATGCAGCCTGGAAATCCAGCCCGGCCGTAGCAGCCATTCCAGAAAATAACGGCTTTCCACCCGGCATACCTTCACGTTATCCAGGCCGCGGGACGCCGCTCTGGAACACACGCCCCGCACCCGTCCCAGCAATCTCTCAATACCCAGAAAACGGCGTTCCGGATAATGTGCCGCCATCTGAAGAAGAAAACCTCCGTCCCCGCACCCCAAGTCCACCTCGAACAGACCGTCTTCCCCGAAAATCTCGGAGGGGGCCAGCGCGCTAAAATAGTCTTCCGGAATAAATGCAGGCTCTGTCATGGGAATCAACGTGCGCATAAGATGCGTTACAAACCGGACTCTGTCAAATGAGAAGAGCTCCCTCCGTAACATGGCGCAAGGGAGCTCTAAAGAGTGTGCCCGAACAGCCCGGCGTCAGTTCCGGCAGTAAAGGCGGTTGTAAATTTTACGGTCAAACCGGTAATAGCGCGCCGCGCGGTGCGCTACGCCTTCCTCCTTTTCGTCCAGCTGCACAATGTACGGCCTGGCGGCTATTTTCTTATGGAAATTGCGCACGTCCATGGACTTGCCGTGAATCTCCTCATTCAGCCTCCGGAGCTGGAGAGCGGTAAACTTGGAAGGCAGCATGTCGTAAATCAGAGCCGGCTCCTTCTTCACGGCGGAACGTATCCTTTCCAGGGCCAGTTCAATGATATCACGGTGGTCAAAAGCCAGCTCCGGCAGGTCATCCACGGGCACCCACCTGGTCTTGTGGCTCTCCATCAGCTTGCGCAGCTTGGTGGAAATCCTCAGCATCGCCATATAGGCCACCGTCACCAGCCGGCCGATCTTCCGTCCGGACGTGGCTTCCACCCATTCCCTGTCCGCCGGGTTCTTGATCCGCGAAGGAGATCCGAACGTATGGAATTGCTCCAAATGGGGAGAAGACATGCCAGTCATGTCAAAAAGGATGCGGCGGGCAGCCGCGTCAAGCTCCTCGTCTTCATAAATCAAATCCCCGGGAAGCTTGGAAATGGCTCCCGTATGCCCAGATTCAACATGCGTTTTTTCGACCAGGAGGATTTTCAGCCCTTCCTCGTCGAACCCAATCAACACACAATCCACTGAGAGATGCGGATAAAATGCTTGTCTGTTCATTATATAATCTATTGTAGTAAGTTGCCAACAACGCCTCCGAAGCTACGCAAGCATGTAAACCAAGTCAACCCAAATCAACTAACAAGAGCATCCCGAAGCCAAGGGCCAGGCCCGGAAAGACGGAGCCGCCCCTCCGGTGGCATAACGCCTGCAAAAAAGGGAAAAACACAGCGGCAGCTTGCATTTCCCAATGTTCTTTCCGTATAAATACACCATGCACACGGGCATCATCCGGGGAACGGCCATGCTGGCGGGGCTCTTATGGCTGGCCGCCTGTTCATCCTCTCCCAAAAGCCGGGACTATCCCGGCTACATGACGCGCCCATACACCATACGGGGCCACCGCTACCACCCCATGAGCGTGGAACAGGCCCTGGGATTCGAGCAAACGGGTATCGCCTCCCACTATAATGAGTGCGCCCTGTGGGGCCTTGTCAGCGGATCGACGGCCATCGGGGAAAACGTCCGGCCCTGGCACCTGCACGCGGCTCATCCCACCCTCCCCCTGCCCTGCGAAGTACTTGTACAATCCCTGCGCACCGGAAAATCCGTCAAAGTCCGCGTCAACGACCGGGGGCCGTTCGTCAGGAACCGCATCATTGACCTGAGTGAGAAAGCCGCCGAGCACCTGGACATGAAACATCACGGCCTGGACAAGGTAAGAATTACCGTCCTGTCCGTAGGGGACGGCAAATGGAAACGGGAAGCACCTCCCCTAGCCACACCCGCCTGAATCACTTCAAGACAGACTGCGTGGTCTTGAAATGCATCTTGGCCACCTTCGGCAGCATCTCTTCCCCATGCGTGGCCACAAGCTGGCGGGCTGCCTTCACCACCTGGCCGGATGCGCCGAGCGGCAGCTTCATTCCGGCGGCCTCTCCCGCAGCATCCATCCAGTTTACGAAGCGTTCACGCGCCAGAATGGAAGCGGCGGCCACCGCAACGTCGCTCTCAGCCTTGGTTCGCTGTTCCAGCCGGATGGCCAGCTTCTTGGCGGCCAGCGCCCTTTTCAGGACAAACGGATTGGCGAACTGGTCGCTCAGCGCCATCGGGCAGTCCGGCACCTTCCCCACCAGGCCTTCAATGACAGTGGCATGCCCCCAGGCCAGAAAACGGTTTAAATTCTTGAATTCGGGATAAAGCTGATTGTAGCGTTCCGGCCCGATGCTCACCAAATGGAACCGGATGTCCGGAACCTTGCGGATTCCCTCCGCCAGAGAGCGAATCCGGGAAGAAGTAGATACCAGCTTGCTGTCGCATACGCCCAGTTTCCGCAAAGCCGCCCCGATGCGCGCGTCCGCATACACCCCGGCGATCACCAGCGGGCCGAAATAGTCGCCCTTGCCGCTCTCGTCAATGCCGAAGTGGGCCGGACACACTTCTCCCTCCTCTTCCTCCGGGGCGGACAGTAGCCCCGTTACCTGCGGCTCCAGGATGAATTCGACAAACTCATCCGTCCCTTTTCCTTGCACGAGAAGCTTATTCTTTTTTTCATATACCGTCACCAGGAGGGAAGGACCGGAAAAGGAAAAACGGGCATAGGGCACCTGCCCCCTTTCAAAGCCCTTTGCGTCAAGAATGGCTTCCAATTTTCCGGCCTGGACGTCAGTCAGCATGGTTGTAAAGGTGGTGCGCATACGCTTTTTCTCTGCTCCGGATATCCGGGGGACAATAATGGAAGCATGCAAACAAGGCGGGTCAAGCAAATTCCCTGCATCACGCAGTTGAATACGCAAAAATCAAGCATGCCACGGATTCTGTGATTTTTTAGGAGACAAATCAGCCCCCGTGAACTATAAAACTCATACATTCATATCATTCTGCACTTCATATGGCTAAAACATTAACAAAACGAGACCTCGTTAACAAGATCAGCGCCGAAACGAACTTCACTCAGATTGAAGTGTTCGACATCGTACAGCGTGCCGTGGACATTATCTCCAGCACTCTTGCAGAAGGAGACCGTGTTGTGATCCGCAACTTCGGCACCTTCCAGGTAAAGGAAGTAAAGCCCAAAGTGGGCCGCAACCCCAAGAACCCTGACCAGGATGTACCGATTCCGGCCCGTTCCGTCGTCAAATTCAAAGTTGGCAAGGAATTGAAAGACCAAGTCGCCAAGCTGACCGCTTCCAAATAAACCCGGCACAGGGAAAGACAAATTACTCCGGGCGCCTTCATCCTCACGATGAAGACGCCTTTTTGTTTGCAATTTTCCTCCCAATCAGGAAAATGGGAACGTGAGCATGTTCCGGATAACACATCTCTGCCTGATTGCTGCTGCAGGGCTTTGCTCCTGCGCTACCGAGCGCACCGTCACCAACAGTCTGGAAACCAGGGATCAAAAATCCATGGACCTGATGGACCGGTTTGCCGGCGGCTTTTCCGTGCAAAAGGATAAAGACGGAGAAATGAAGATGGTTTCCGAGAAACGAAGCTCTTTTGAAGGCCGCAGATACGGCGGGGAAATCTCCTCCGTTGAGAAAAAAGCCTTTGAAACCTCCGGATTTGAGAAAAAACAGTTTGACGGTGCGGGAACCAGATTTGAAACAAAAAAATGGGATGGCGCCAAATCCTTCATGGACGGGAAAACGGAAGTCCCGGACTTCATCGCCCACGCCAAGGGGGTGAACACTCGCTCCTGGCAGGACGCCTCCAAGCAATACGCCACGCGCAAAGCGGAAATCCAGGGACGCACCTGGAAAGAGGCGGACAAACAATTCAGCCATGAAATCAACAGAGACATTGACGCCAGGCGGAAAAGTTTTGAACAGCCTTCCATGATGAGCATCCGGGAAGCGCAGGCGCACACTATCCAGGAAACCAGGGAAATGATGGGACGGACGGACTAGGGGAAAACGTACAGGACGTGATCCCATGCCACATTTCAGGTTCGACTTTATTTTCAGCAGCCATCTATACTCCCTCCCGTGAGTGCCAAAGACGTTCCGCCTTCCATTACCCTGCCTACCAGCGATTACTACACCATTGTCAAGATGAGCAATCATGCCGTTGTGGGAGTATTCCGCCAGCATGTCTTTGCGCGCCGTTCCTCCCGCCGCTATGCGCCGCCTATTCCCGAGGAACACGACTTTTACTGCGTGAAAAGAACGCCGGACCGTGTCATGGTGCAAATCTTTCACGACGGCAACGAAGTTTACCGTTGCATTTTTGTACCTCCTGCCGATTATTAACGGCAGGACAATCATGAAAGCGCCTCTTTTCAGCCTGGGCTTCTGCCTGACAAGTCTGATTACAGCCTGCTCCCCCTCAACAGGACCCAATGCCTGGACGCCCGTAACATCCGGTGCGCCCCGCACCCCTATTCACCAGAACGAGGTTCTGGTCATTGACGAATATCCCATGGGGGAATATACCAACGTGGGGCACTTTGACGGCCCGGACGGCCGCATTGTCCATGTTTCCATGGATGACAAGGAGTTAATCAACTACTTCACCAAGGAAGCCGCCGCCATGGGCGGCAATACCGTCGTCATCAGGGAGCCGCGCATCCGCTACCGCTCCGGAGAAGGCAAAAGCAGCCGGGTGGACGTCATCTACGTGCGGGAGGAAATGGGAACGCACGGGGCGGAAGACCTGGGCATGGATTCCCTGCCCATTGATGAAGAATCCCTGCGGATCTATTAATACCGCGCTTTCAGACACAAACGCCCTCAGCGCCTGTTAGCCGCGCCGCAATGCGGGCATTCCGCATGGCTGTTATCCGGCGTGGCGTAAAACCGGTATCCGCATATGCGGCACTGAACCTTGCGGCGTCTCTCCAGGAAAGAACGTATATACCCCGTCACAAGGCATGCAAACACCACGGCGGCAAAACCGCCGCAGGCGAACAGAAACAGGCGCGTCAGAAAATCCTGAACAGACATGTTCATGACTCTTCCGCCTCCTTCCATTCTATGGACATGGTGCCGCTGCGCGGCTCCGCAGAAGGAACCCAGCGCAGGGAGCGGACAAACCTCATGGCGGAATCATCCGCGCCGGAACTCCCAGAAGAATCCAGCAAAAGCACCTGGGAAGGAACGCCCCACTCGTCTACAACCACAAAAAACTCGCTTCTCAGACCGGTATGGTCTTCGCTTCTGGCAAAGCCGTCCAGGGCGCCGGACGTCACGATCCGGCCATCCAGGCCCGGAGAATAAAAAGACAAATAAGGAACGCATGTGCCGGAAACGTCCAAAGACGGATTCATCATGGAAAGAATATGAAAATCCGGATACTGCCACATGCGCCACACCTGGTCCGCCACGGTCGGCAACGGAACGGGAGGGAGAAACTCCAGAGGGGTATCCGACGAGCTGAGAGAGGGTAGCGTCACGCCCGTTTCCCCAATGGGGCCCGCCGTCACGGGATCAGCCCACACCGGCCCTCTTACAGGCAGAGGAGTATTGCGGAGCACATACTGATGCAGGCGGGGATTGTCCGCAGGGAACAAAATGACAGCCGCCGTCTGGTTCGCACGCCTCCGGACGCCGGGAACGTCAACATCTACAAACACCGCGGCAGCCGACAGGCAAACGCCGAAAAACAGCATCCATAACAAAATCCGCCAGCGCAGAATGCCGGTCTCACGCCAGTCGAATGTCAACCCCAGATGAAGGTCGAAAATCTTGGCCCGGCTCTTTTTGTTCAGCTTCATGCGGAGGGAAGAAAAGCAGTCAGTCTGCTGGTTCAGTGGCAATATAGCATTTCATTCCCCTGGACAGCACCATATTCTCAAGCTGCTCCCTCAGACCGTGGGAAACGGAGGAATCAAGCCGCAGGGCGATGCTCATGCGGTCACTTCCGTCCGCTCCGTGGCTGCGGGCAATCCGGTCCAGTTCCGCGGCCACTCCGGATAATCCTCCTTCAATCAGCCGGTTTCCGAGATAAAAGGACGGCTGCTCTCCGGCCGTAACGGAAATAAACTCCACATCCCCTACGATATTCATCAGGAACCCGGAGGCAGGAGCCTTCACCTCATAACCGTACTCCATCCCCACGCGGGAGGTCATCACCGTCAGCACGCACACAAGGATCACCAGATCCAGCAGAACGGTCACCTGCAGGAAAAACGCCCCGGTGGGCAATGTTGAACGGGTTTTGATCTGCACGTCTGTCCGTCTCCTTTAAACTTTCTCAGGCTTCCCTGCCGCCCATGCGTTCCCCGTTCTCGCGCCTCTGGCGGGCGTCGCATACCAGGCAGACGGCCTCTGTTCCGGCCCGTTCCAGGGAATGGACCACCTGACGGGCGCGGGAAGCCAGATAGCAATAAAACAAATAGGCGGGAATCGCGATGCTCAGCCCAAGGGCGGAACTCAGCAAGGCCTGGAACACGGCGTCAGACATGGCCAGGGTCGGAGCCTTCCCTTCCAGCAATCCGGGCTGTGAATAAAATCCGATCAATCCCTGAATGGTTCCCAGCACCCCTACCAGCGGACTAACCGTAGCCACCACTAGCAGCCCGCGGATATTCTTTTCAATCTGGAACACCTCCATCTGCACGGAATCCTCCGCCACCGTGCGCAGTTCCTGGCGTTCCAGACCGGAATGGGCCAGAACGGAAGAGACGACGCGAGCCCCGGGACCGGGCAGAATGGACGCTTCATGCCTAGCTTCATCCACACTGCCGGCGTTCACCAGCCTGGAAATGCCCCTTAAAAAATCCCCCGTATTGATCTGAATCCTGTGGAAATACAAAATGCGTTCCGCCACAACCGCCAGGCCGTACACGGCCAGCAGGCTCAATACCCAGAACAACGGTCCTATCTTGATGATCAATTCACTCATAACCCACTTTCTCCCGTCAAATCATGCACATTTTTCCTGTCATTTCAATCCAAACCTATGTGGCGCGCACGCCCCGTTTCTGTAAAAGCCGCGTTCCGGCCCACAATACGACAGCCCCTGCTCCCAGCCAGGAACCGAAGAAAAACAGCCATGCCGCATCAAACAGGCACATGCCTGACAACAACAGCCCCACGGCGGCCTGAACACGCGGCCGTCCCGCCTCACGCCGCGCCACGAGGGAAATCACGCAGGTGAACACGGCCAGCCCCACAGCATACCACAACACGGCATTCGGAAGAATGGCGCTGCCCTCCGCATAGGAAAAAACCAGCCCCGCGGCCGTCACCCACAACCCGCGGCAAAGCCCCATCAGCAGGATGGAGCCGCTCCAGAACTTGTGAAACATATTGTACAGGGAAATAACGATCAGCAGGAGGGCTCCCACGGCAAACTCCCCGCCCAGCAGCATATTCAGCACCAAACCGGCCAATCCGGCCATCAAGGCAATCGCCCTTAAAAAGGACGTGCTGACAGCCCCGCACGGAACGGGACGGTCCGGATACCGGCTGGCATCCCAGCGGGCGTCCACCCGGTCATTCTCCCACATGCCGTACAAATAAAAGAACAGCCCCGTCAACACCACGCCCAGATAAATGACGGGCGGCGGCCATTCTCCCCCCGCTACGGCGGCCCATGCCGCCGCCGCATTCGTAAACAGGGTGGGAATATTGGCCGGACGGGCGGAACGGACTACCCCGCTCAATAAACGGCATTCGTGCATCGGCATTTACTTTATATGGAAAACAGGCAGCCACCAAGCATATCCACAGTCAGCAGGTAAGGACCGCGCCGGGGGGGCTGCCTGGAACCGGTCGGCTGCCATGATACAGCCACTATACATACCCAGAAATGTATTGTATTCACATATCTGTTTCCTATGATTCGGACGCATTCAAGCCTTTCCCACATATTCATGAATATCAGGACCCATATCCAGACGCTTCTCATTTGCACCATGACCCTGGCCGCCCAAGGCCAAAGCGTGGTGGACCCCGGAGCGACCCTGCCCAGGTCCGTCCAGCTTCGTGGAGGGGAAAGCGGTGGGGGAACCGTCCGTCCGGACGAATCCAGGCGCGTTTCGCCGGATGAAGCTCCCGTTTCCCGCCTCAGGCCCCAGCGCATCGTCAACCGGATAGCCGCTACGGTCAACGGACGTCCCATCACGGCCAACGAGGTCAGCGTCCGGCTGATGCCCATCGGCGCCCAGCTGGCGGCCCAGTATCCCAAGCAGGGGCCGGAATTCTACAAGCAGCTTGCCCTGGCCAAGAAAAACATCATTGAAGACCTGGTGGAACGCGAACTGCTGCGCAACGAATTCGAAGGCATGGGCGGCGTCATCCGCGATTCCCTGATCGACCAGGAAATCAACCGTACCATCCTGACCACGTTCAATGGAGACCGTGACGCCTTTTTGAAAAATCTGAGCATGTCCGGCATGACCATCAGATCCTTCCGGGAAATGACGAAAAACCAGCTTCAGGTCCAAATCATGCGCGCTTCCAAATACGACCAGGAAATCCCGCCCACCCCCGAAGAGCTCCGGAAGGAATATGAAGCTACCAAGGAACAGTACCGGGACCTGACCAAGGACAAGGTCAAATTCAAGAAAATCTTTATCCCCATGCTCGGCAACGACTCCACCTCCACGCCGGAAGTCCAATTCAATCTGGCCGACCTCATCGCCAATGAAATAAGGGCCAAAAAAGCGACCTTCCCGGAAATGGCCACCCGCTATTCCAAGGACATGTACGCGGAAAAGGGCGGCGACTGGCCCATTACGGAACGTTCCACCCTTTCTCCTGAATTTGCCGCCATCATCTTTGGAGCCCAGCCCGGGGAAATCATCGGCCCGCTGGTGGACGCCACCGGCTTTACCATTGTGATGGTGGAAAAAAAGGAACTGGCGCCTCCGCCCCCTCTCTCCGCCATCAAGGAGCAAATCGACATGATGGCGCGCAACAAGCGCAGCAATGAGCGCTATAAAAAATGGGTGGACCGTCTCAGAAAAAAAGCCATCGTCAAGGTGTACATCTGACCTTTTCCCCTTTGCCGGGCCGGCTACAACGGCCGGCCCGGCATTCTACCTCCCCTGTTCTGTCCTCTTATCTCTTTCTCATTCAGTAAAGAGGCCCTTTTTCATGCAGCCTCCTCATACTTTCCGGAAGCTCTCCCATGTCATCCGCTCCCGGAAAGATGCCTTATATATAACGGAACGGACGGCCTCCGTCATCCCGCCGGATACGTCAACTCCATGCGCATTCCGCACAAACAAACGGAGCCTTGCCGAATAAAATTCTTGCAAGATCGCGGAATTACAGTCGTAATAAGGGGGATATGTTCGCCAACATTACACGTACGACCCTCTGCCTGACGGCATTCAGCATCGCCACCCTGATGGGCGCTCCCCTGGATGCCACCAAAACGGAGAGCCTGGACTGGAACTGGAAATTCGCCCGCTTCGGCAAAATGCCGGACGGCAGCACCCTGCCGGAACCGGGAAAAGCCCTGGGATTCGCCACGGCAACGAGTGAAGAAGCCGGCAACCCGGCCGACAATGCCGTAGATGGAGACAAGTCCACCCGCTGGTGCGCCGACGGCGGCAAAAGCGGAGAAAAACTGACCGTAGACATGGGGCGCCCCGTAGATGTAAAAAACATCAACATTCTGTGGGAAAAGCAGAATAACCACCTTTTCAAGCTGGAAAGCTCCAGCGACGGGAAACGCTGGACGACCATTGAGGACAAAACCTCCGGCCAGAACAACAGCAAGGACGACACGGTGGAAAACAAAAGCGGCAAGGCCCGTTACTTCCGCGTTACCGCTACAGGCAACAACCAGAGCAACTGGGCCAGTATCCGTGAAATCACCTTTACCGACGCCAAGGGAGAAACCATCCGTCCCCAGGCCCCTAATGGAGGCAAGGCCGACACCCCTTCCAGCCCCGGCTTCAACGACAAGAACTGGCGGTCCCTGAACCTGCCGCATGACTGGGGTATTGAAGGCCCTTACCGCATGGACCTTCCCAATGAAACTGGCAAGCTCCCATGGGTAGGCATCGGCTGGTACCGCAAAACGCTGGAAATTCCCGCAGACGCCAAGGGCAACCAATTCTATCTGGACTTTGACGGCGTAATGTCACGCCCGAAAATCTATGTGAACGGAGAACTCGCCGGAGAATGGAAATACGGCTACGGTTCCTTCCGCGTGGACATCACCCCCTTCCTGAAATTCGGCCAGAAAAATTCCATTGCCGTCAGGGTGGACAATCCCCCCAACTCCTCCCGCTGGTATCCGGGCGGGGGCATTCACCGCCATGTATGGCTGACGGAATCCAACCCCGTTCACATTGAGCACTGGGGCGTCTTCGTCAAAACTCCGGAAATCACCAAATCCGCAGCCAAGGTGGAAGTGGACACCACGGTGAAAAACACCACGGAACAGCCCGTCACCCCCACCGTCACGGAAGAGATCCTGGACGGAAACAAGGTAGTGGCCTCCGTCACCACCAAGGGGGAAGCCATTCCCGCCGGAGAAAAAGGCAAGGTCACCAGCACGCTCACGCTCAAAAATCCCACTCTGTGGACGCTCAAGGCTCCCCATCTCTACAAGATGAAAACAATCGTCAAGGTGGGGGACAAAATCATTGATCAGAAATTCACGAACTTCGGCGTACGCACCATCGAATGGAAGCCCACCGGATTCTATCTCAATGGCGAGCGCGTCCAGCTCAACGGCGTCTGCCAGCACCACGACCTGGGACCGCTGGGCGGGGCCGCCCACACGCGCGGCTATGAACGCCAGATTGAAATCCTGAAGGAAATGGGCGTCAACTCCATCCGCACCTCCCACAACCCGCCCGCTCCGGAAGTTCTGGACTTGTGCGACAAAATGGGAATACTGGTTATCGACGAGCTCTTTGACATGTGGCACAGCGCCAAAAAGGGACAGGACTACCACAACTACTTTGACGAATGGCACGAACGCGATCTGGTCAACTTCTGCCACCGGGACCGCAACCATCCCAGCGTCATTGCATGGAGCACGGGCAACGAAGTGCCGGAACAGGGCAACAAGAGCCTGCACCACGTTTCCCAGACCCTGACGGACCTCTTCCACCGGGAAGACCCCACCCGCAAGGTAACGGCAGGCTGCAATGACGCAGGCGCCGCCCGGAACGGGTTTGCGGACACTCTGGACGTGTACGGCTACAACTACAAGCCCTGGGCATACAAGGCCTTCTCCAAGGACCGGCCGGACCAGCCCTTCTACGCCAGTGAAACCTCCTCCTGTGTCAGTACGCGCGGAGAATACTTCTTCCCCGTGGACTGGAACAAGAGCAAGGGATTCTTCCTCTACCAAGTCAGCTCCTACGACCTGTACGCCCCCGGCTGGGCATACCGTCCGGACGTGGAATTCGCCGCCCAGGACGACAACCCCAACAGCGCGGGGGAATACGTATGGACGGGCTTCGACTACCTCGGCGAACCCACTCCCTACAACCTGGACGCTACCAACGCCCTGAACGTGCCTGAAGGACCCGAACGGGAAAAAATGATGGCGGAACTCAAAAAGCTGGGCAACCGCGCGCCTTCCCGCAGCTCCTACTTCGGCATTGTGGACTTGTGCGGCTTCAAGAAGGACCGCTTCTACATCTACCAGGCAAAATGGAGGCCGGACGTCAAGATGGCCCACATCCTGCCCCACTGGAACTGGCCGGAACGCAAGGGTGAAATCACGCCCGTGCACGTTTACACCAGCGGAGATGAAGCGGAACTCTTCCTGAACGGCAAATCCCTGGGAGTCCGCAAAAAGGGCAAGGGCGAAAAAGACCGCTACCGCCTCGTGTGGGAAGACGTAAAATATACGCCCGGCACCCTCAAGGTAGTCGCCAAAAAGGACGGCAAGGTGTGGGCTACGGACACGGTAACCACCACCGGAAAACCGGCGGCCCTTACCCTGAAGCCGGACCGCAATGAAATCAACGGAGACGGCTACGACCTCTCCTATGTCACCGTTGCCGTCCGGGACGCCCAGGGCCGCATGGTTCCGCGCAGCAAAAACATGCTCACCTTCAAGGTCACCGGCCCTGTGGAAATTGCCGGCATCTGCAACGGAGACCCGACGGACTTCACCACCATGGCCAATCCGGAAAACAAGAATATTCTGAAAATCAAGGCCTTTAACGGCCTTGCCCAGGTCATTCTGCGCTCCCGCAAGGGAGAATCCGGCAAGGCGACCCTCCAGGTCATCTCCAACGGTCTCAAACCTGCCCAGACGACCGTAACGGTCAAATAAGGACGGAAAAAACCTTTGTGAACCAGCCGCCGGTTCCCGCACGGGAGCCGGCGGCTTTTTCATGCCGCCGCGGAAGGAATGAAATTGATGTCCCTTCCCTCCCCCCGCCTCATGTAGGGATTGAAAGAAAAAAACTTTATGTTACCCTCTTGCGCATGTCTGATCTGCCCAAAGCATATGATCCGTCCCTCGTGGAAGAAAAGTGGCAATCCCTCTGGATTGAAGAAGGTTGTTTCAAGGCTGACCCGGCTTCCGAAAAGCCTGCCTACTCCGTCGTCATTCCTCCCCCCAACGTCACGGGAGTGCTCCACCTGGGCCATGTGCTGAACAACACCATTCAGGATATCCTGGTGCGCCGCGCGCGGCAGAAGGGATATGAAGCCCTGTGGCTTCCCGGAACGGACCATGCGGGCATCGCCACGCAGGTGCGCGTGGAAAAGGACCTCAGGCAGACCACGTGCCAGACCCGCCATGACGTGGGCCGTGAAGCCTTTCTGAAAAAAGTGTGGGAATGGAAGGAAAAGCACGGCGGCATCATCATCAACCAGCTTCACAAGCTGGGCTGCTCCTGCGACTGGGACCGCGAACGCTTCACGATGGATGAGGAATACACCAGGGCCGTCGGGCAGGTCTTCATCGATCTCTTCAAGGAAGGCCTCATCTACCGAGGGCGCCGCATGGTCAACTGGTGCCCCGTCTCCCTCACGGCCCTTTCCGATGAGGAAGTCATCATGACGGAGCAGAAAAGCAAGCTCTACACCGTCCTGTACAAGCTGGAAGACGGCTCGGGCGCCCTTCATGTGGCCACCACCCGTCCGGAAACCATCATGGCGGACGTGGCCGTGGCCGTAAATCCCAGGGACCCGCGTTATGCCCATCTCATCGGCAAAAACGTGATGCGCCCGCTCAACTCCACGCCCATTCCCATCATCGGGGATGAATATGTGGAAATAGAATTCGGCACCGGCGCCCTCAAAATCACCCCGGCCCACGACAAGGCGGACTTTGAAATCGGCCAGAAATTCAATCTGGAAATCATCGACATCCTCACCCCCGACGGCCATATCAACTGCCCGGACGTTCCGGAGCTGCACGGCATGGACCGCTTTGACGCGCGCCATAAATCCGTGGAAATGCTGGAAGCCGCCGGCCTCATGATCAAAATTGAAGACTACGACAACAAGGTAGGCTTCTCCGAACGCGCCAACGTTCCAATCGAACCGCGCCTCTCCATGCAGTGGTTCCTCAAATACCCCTGCGTTCAGGAAGCTGCGGACGCCGTCGCGGATGGAGAAATCACCTTCCGCCCCGCCCGCTGGGCGAAAACCTATGCCCACTGGCTGGAAAACATTCAGGACTGGTGCATCTCCCGCCAGCTCTGGTGGGGGCATCGCATCCCCGTCTGGTACAGGAAAGACAAGGCGGAAGAACTCCGGAACGCTCCCGCGCTGGATGCCTCCGCCCTGGAAAACGGCTACATCTACGTGGGAACGGAACCTCCGGCGGATCCGGAAAACTGGACTCAGGACAACGATGTGATGGACACGTGGTTCTCCTCCTGGCTGTGGCCCTTCGCTACGATGGACGATGCCACCCGCGCCAAATTCTACCCCACTACGGACCTGGTCACAGGGCCGGATATCATCTTCTTCTGGGTAGCCCGCATGATCATGGCCGGTTACCGCTTCCAGCATGAAAAACCATTCAGCAACGTCTTCTTCACCTCCATCATCCGCGACAAAATAGGGCGCAAGATGAGCAAATCCCTGGGCAACTCCCCGGACCCCCTGGACCTGATCGCCCACTACGGTGCGGATGGCCTCCGCTTCGGCCTCATGCGCATCGCCCCCACCGGGACGGACGTCCGCTTTGATGAAAGCCAGATCGGGGAAGGCCGCAACTTTGCCAACAAGCTCTACAACGCCACCCGTTTCCGCCTCATGCAGGGCCATGTGGGGAAAGAAGCCGCCCCGCAGTACTCCTCCGTTCACCTGGCTATCATTTCCAAGCTCAGGCAGCTCCACGCGGACGTGGAAAAAGCGCTGGCGGACTACGAATTCAATGCCTTGATCCAGGTGCTATACCAATTCTTCTGGAATGAATACTGCGACCGCTTCCTGGAAGCCGTCAAGGGCGACCTGAGGGACGGCGCGGACGCCTCCGCACGGGCGGCTACCCTGACCGTTATGGACACGGTGCTCCGCCACTATCTGGCCCTGCTGCATCCCGTCATGCCTCACATCACGGAAGAACTCTGGTCCTCCCTGGGCTTTGCGGACGGCAACGGAGGACTGCCCCTCATGCTCACCCCCCTGCCCTCTCCGGACGGCCTGCTGGCCGGGGTGGACGAGGAACGCATCACGCTTGCCTGCGCACAAGCCGCCGCCCTCTACGAAACGGCCAACAAGGCGCGCAACCTCAAGGCGGAATACGACCTGTCCAAAAACAAAAACGTCAGCTTCGTCCTGAAAACGGCCAACGACGTTCCTCAGGACATCCTTTCCCGTCTCTCCATCCTGGCGAACGCCAAATCCGTCACCCGGGACGCTTCCTACGCCGCCCCGAAGGGAACTCCTGCGGCTCTCACGCCTCTCGGAGAGCTCTTCCTGCCGCTGGAAGGCCTCATTGATGTGGAAGCAGAGCGGGAACGCCTGGGACGGGAACTGGACAAAATCTCCAAGGAAATTGTCAAATCATCCGCCAAGCTTGACAATGCGGGCTTTGTAGAACGTGCCCCTGCGGAAGTCGTTGCCCAGGAAAAGGAGCGTCTGGCGGACTGGAAGGCAAAACAGGCTCAACTGAAAGCGATGCTTGATTCCCTCTCCTAAAAGCATATTCTACCCGGAATGAATGATCTTCAACAGTACTTTGAAGACCGGAAGCAATTCGTGGAATTGCTGGAAGCGGTCGGCATCAGTACGCTGAAGGAATTCTCCGCGATTGATCCCTTCACCGTTTTGCCTGAACTCCATCAGGCAAAACGGATACTGAAACTGGAGACGGAAATACCCGCGGCTCCCGTGTTCAGGGAATGGGTGGCCCAGGCCCTCACTGCTCCCAGGGCGGCAAGCCCGGACAGCATTACCCGGGCCGCAGACTTCATCCTGCCGCTCGCCACTCCTGTGAACACGACGGAGAAAACGGAAGAAACACCTAAAGTACTTCTCCCGGAGAGAAAATCCGCACCCGCCGGCAAGCCTGCGGCCTCCAAATCACAGTCCCGGGAAGAATACAGCTACCGTCCCGCCAAACCGGCTTCCGTGCAGGAACAGCCCAAAACCTATCTGCGGAAAAAAGGCATCAAGCACCTGACTCCTTTTCGGACCTGGATCGGAGCCGTAGCCGTTCTTCTCTTCTTCGCCAGCAGTATCTCCGCCATTGTCCTGACAACCATGATGCTGCTTAACGGAGAACGGGGCTGGCAAATCATCTGCCTCTGCTTCGGACCCTGGATACTGGCCCTGATTCTTTACCTTGCCGTGGCTCTTCCCCGGAAATGCAGCGTATGCCGGGCACCCCTCTTCTCCTTTAAAAAATACAACCGCAACAAGGCGGCCCACCACATTCCGCTGTTCGGTTATGTATTCGCGACAGCTCTGCATATATTCCTCTTCAACTGGTTCCGCTGTCCGGCCTGCGGCTCGGCCCAGCAGTTGGGCGGTAAATCCCCCGCAGAGAACGGCCGGCATTAAAAGGCCCCGGAAAACGGGCGCAAACTGCCGAAAAAGAGGGGGAAGCCTACAGATTCATCAGGAAGCCTTCTCCGCCCTCTGAATGCTCCACAGAAGCATTTTCCATGGCACTTGTCTGCAACTCCGGAAACCTTGCCAACGGCTTTCCAAACATCCGGATGCCATATTTCCTTCCGTATCCGCTCTCCCGGCTGCAAAAATGACAACGTACCCTTCTCAAACCGCCATAAAAAAGCCGCCTCCCAAAAAGGAAGGCGGCATTTCAACATCCTGGCGTGTCTCAATTAGAGCACTTCCGGAGCAAGGGAAACAATCTTCATGAACTTCTTTTCACGGAGTTCACGGGCGACCGGCCCGAAAATACGGGTGCCGCGCGGGTTGTTGTCCTTGTCGATAATCACTACGGCGTTGCCGTCGAAACGAAGCACGGAGCCGTCGTCACGGCGGATCGGGGCGGCAGTACGCACCACAACAGCCTTCACCACGGTACCCTTCTTTACGGAAGCGGTAGGAATGGATTCACGGATGTGGCAGGTAATAATGTCGCCGATGTGGGCCTGACGCGTGCGCTTGCCGATAACGCCAATCATCTTGGCGGAGCGGGCGCCGGTATTGTCGGCCACCTGAACTAAGGATTCCATCTGGATCATGGTATCAAATCTCCTCTATTTAATGGTTGATTCCTGATTAGTGGGTAAGCACTTCCACCAGTTCCCAGCACTTGAGCTTGGAAAGCGGGCGGGTCTCAACGATACGTACCTTATCGCCTACCTTGGCCATGGAATTCTCGTCGTGAGCGTAAAACTTCTTGCTCTTCTTGACGATCTTCTTGAACTTGGGGTGCGGAACGCGGGCAACGTATTCCACAACGATGGTCTTGTCCATCTTGGTGGAGGTCACCACGCCGACGCGCGTCTTGCGAAGGCCGGGCTTCTTGGTTGTTTCGGTTTGTTCGGACATGGATTCTAAAAAATGTAGAATGTTCTGTTGTTACCGGAAATCCTGCAGCTTACGCTTCCCCGGTTTCACCCTGAATGGTGAGGACGCGGGCAAGGTCCTTGCGGACGGTACGGATTCTCTGGTTGTTTTCCAGCTGGCCCGTGGCCTGCTGGAGACGGAGATTGAAGAGTTCTTCACGAAGGCTGCGCACCAGAGCGGAAAGCTCCTTGGCGGACATAGCACGAAGTTCTTTGGCGGAGTTCTTATCGGACATGGTGATGAGTAGCTTTAGTGTTGAACGCCTTGACGATAGACGAAGCGGGTCGGCACGCCCAGCTTGTTGGAAGCCAGACGAAGGGCTTCACGGGCCTGGGATTCGGTCACGCCGCCAACTTCAAACAGGATGTTGCCGGGGCGGACAACGGCCACCCAGCCTTCAACGGCGCCTTTACCCTTACCCATACGTGTATCCGGGGGACGGGACGTAAAGGACTTCTGCGGGAAAATGCGGATAAACACCTTACCTTTACGTTTCAGGTAACGGTTGATCGCAATACGGCAGGCTTCAATCTGGTTGTTGGTGATCCAACCGCGGTCGAGCACCTGAAGGCCGAAGTCACCAAAGGCAACATAGGTACCGCTGGTGGCATTGCCGGAACGGCTGCCGCGGTGCATCTTGCGGTGCTTCACTCTTTTGGGCATTAAAGGCATATCTTATTCCTCCTTATGTTAAGTGTGATGAATAGTGTAATGACGGGACTCAGGCGCGCGGACGACGGGGACCGCGAGGACCGGACGGACGGGAATTCTGCTGGGAGACGACTTCGTCGCGCTTGTTCACCCAGCACTTCACGCCGATAATGCCGTACAGGGTACGGGCTTCGGCAAAGCCGTAGTCGATCGGCGTGCGGAGAGTCTGCAACGGCACTTTGCCTTCGCGGTACCATTCGGCACGAGCGATGTCGGCGCCGCCGAGACGGCCGGCGCAACGGATGCGGATACCGTCGGCACCGCGTTCCATGGCCACCTGCACGGCGCGCTTCATGGCGCGGCGGAAGGAAACACGGCGTTCCAGCTGGACGGCCACGTTCTCAGCGATAAGCTGGGCGTCCGTTTCAGGGGAGCGGATTTCCACGATGTCAATGTTGACCTGGGTGGAAGCGCCGCAAAGCCCCTGAAGGTACTGGCGGATCTTTTCAATTTCTTCACCCTTGCGGCCGATCACCAGACCCGGGCGGGCGGTGTGAACGGTGATGCGGACGCTGTTCCAAGCACGTTCAATCACGATGCTGGAAACGGCGGCGGACATCAGCTGCTCCTTGATGTATTTGCGCATTACCAAGTCTTCATGCAGCTTGGTGGCGTAATCCTGGCCCGTGGCGTACCACTTGGAGCGCCAGTCCTTGTTGACGGCGAGGCGGAACCCGATTGGATTTACTTTCTGACCCATGATGTTAGTTCAGCTATATGTGTGTTAGATTGTGATGAACTTAGCCTTCTTGATCGGCCAGTACAACGGTGATGTGGGATGTGCGCTTCCGGATCATGTTGGCGGATCCTCGGGCGCGGGGCATGGTACGGCGCATGGTGGGACCTTCATCAACCATGACGGACTTGACGACGAGCGTATCGACAGACAATTCCGCATTGTTTTCAGCGTTGGCCACGGCGGACTTGAGCGTCTTATTCAGCAGATAGGCACCCTTCTTGGGGGTGTAGGACAGGATGTCGGTCGCCTGGGAGACGGACAAGCCTTGGATTTCTTGAGCAACATCGCGCATCTTCTTGGCAGAGATGCGGGCGTATTTGTAAACAGCTTTCACTTCCATGGGTTTTTCCTCGTAGTGCAGGTTATTTATGAAGATGATTTAATCGTTGGTTTTTACTGAGGCAGAATCTCCGACGCGCACCGGATCGGCCGGCGCCATGAGCTTCTGAACAAGCGCGCCACACACATCCTTGCGAACGTCTGTGACCACGGCTTCTCCGATGGTTTGTGCTCCACGGGTCAGCAGCAATGGCATCCCGATTTGCATCCCGGCGGATTTTCCGACGTTGACCACCACCACTCCGGACTCGGAGTCGATGCTGAGCACCTTGGCTTCCGCCTGGGTTCCCGCGCCATCTCGCACGGGCTGTTGCCTGTATCCGAGCACGGAATCCAGCAGGCGCAGGGAACTTTCCACTGCCGTTCTGGCGTCCGCATCCTCGGATATGGCCTGTTTCATGTAGGCGAGGATAGCTCCGGAGAGCTTGACTGACGCCTGTTCCAGCCGCTGAATGCGGTCGCTGAGAACTTCGATGTTAGCCATCGCCTGGATCAGGCGTTCCTCACTGTTACCTAGCGCTGCACCCCCCAAAGCCTCCAGCCGGGAACGGATGTCCAGAAGCTGGGCATTCGCGTTGTCGGCATCAATGCGGGCTTGGGCGTAGGATGCCTTGAGAGCCGCATTTTGCTTTTCGAGGTGCTCGATTCTGCGCGTCAGTGCTGCCGTACCCTCTTCCGCTCCCTGCATGGTTCCGCCCAGGCCGACAATGGCCAAGAGGGAATAGGCAAGGATGGAAGAAGGGTTCGACATGTTGATTGTTAACTTACTGATTACTTCTTACCGATACCGCCGTGCTGTTTGAAGACACGAGTCGGGGCAAATTCACCAAGCTTGTGGCCTACCATGTTTTCCGTGACGTACACGGTGGCAAAATTCTTGCCGGCGTGCACCAGGAAGGTCAAGCCTACGAAGTCAGGCGTAATCATGGATGCACGGCTCCAGGTCTTGATCGGCTTGCGATCGCCGGATTCAAGCTGAGCGTCGATCTTGGCGAGAAGCTTTTGACTGACAAAAGGGCCTTTTTTGAGAGAACGTCCCATGTTATATGATCCTAGTTAAAGTTATTGTGTATTGATTACTTGGAGTTGCGGCGCTGTACAATGACGGAATCGCTGGGCTTGCGGAGACGGCGGGTCTTCTGGCCCTTGACATGGCCCCAGGGAGACTTCAGGTGCTGGCGGCCGCCACCGGACTTGGACTTGCCTTCACCACCGCCGTTGGGGTGGTCGACGGGGTTCATCGTCATGCCGCGGACGGTGGGACGGACGCCCAGCCAGCGGGTGCGGCCGGCCTTGCCGGACATTTCGTTCATGTGCTGGGTATTGCCGACCTGACCGATGGTGCAGTAGCAATCCTCATTGAAACGGCGGATTTCACCGGAGGGCATCTTGATCAGCGCATAACCTGCTTCACGGTTGGAAACGATGGCCTGCTGACCGGCTGCACGGGCAACCTTGCCGCCGGAACCCGGACGGATTTCAATGTTGTGAACGGAGGTACCCAGGGGAACGTTCTTCAAAGGCATGGCATTGCCAACCTTGGGAGCAACCTTCTGGCCGCTTTCCACCTTCATGCCTACCTGCAGGCCGTTGGGGGCCAGGATGTAGGACTTTTCACCGTCCTTGTATTCGATCAGGGCGATGCGGCAGGTGCGGTTGGGATCGTATTCGATGGTGAGCACGGTGGCAGGCACATCGAACTTGTTGCGCTTGAAGTCCACCAGGCGGTACTTGCGCTTGTGGCCACCGCCAATGTGACGGGTGGTGATGCGGCCGTTATTGTTGCGGCCACCGGACTTCTTGAGGGGACGGCAGAGACTCTTTTCCGGAGTGGAGGTAGTGATTTCGTCAAAGGACGGCCACACCTTGTAGCGGTTAGAGGGAGTAACTGGCTTGAATGACTTGAGGGACATGATAGCTTTCCTTCCTAATAGGGGCTTTAAACGAGGTCAAGGGTTTCACCGTTGGCAAGCTTGATGTAAGCCTTTTTCCAATGGGCGGTGCGACCTGCGTCAGCACGGCGCTGACGCTTGAGCTTGCCGTCATAGTTGGCGGTACGGACAGAAGCGACCTTCTTGCCGAAAGCAACTTCAACAGCCTTCTTGATTTCGATCTTGTTGGCGTCGCGGTCAACTTCAAGGACCAGCTCTCCGGTGGTTTCCTGGAGCATGGTGGCCTTTTCGCTGATGCGCACCTTCTTAATGACTTGGTAAATGTCTTTCATGGCTTCTTAAGCAGTACGGCTGGCGAGGGTTTCTAAAGCGTTGTCAACGAGGATCACTGCGTCAGCCTTCATGAGCTGTTCAATGTTCACTTCAGCGGCGGTCATCAGGAGCACGTCCTGAACGTTGCGGCCGGCGAGGTAGGTGGCTTCATCAAAAGAAGCGGCCACGATGAGCACTTTCTTGGCGTCTGTCAGATCCTTGACGGCCTTGATGAAAGACTTGGTCTTTCCGTCGGCCACGGAGAATTCGGCAACGGTGCTGATTCTGGAAGCGGCGATCAGATCGCCCAGAACGCGGCGCAGGGCCAGACGGCGGGTGCTCTTGTTCACCTTCTTGGAATAGTCGCAGGGACGGGGGCCGAAGACCACGCCGCCGCCCACGAAAATGGGAGCGCGCTTGTCGCCGTGGCGGGCGTTGCCCGTACCCTTCTGGCGGAAGATCTTCTTGTTGTTGCCGCTGACTTCACCGCGGGTCTTGGTGTTGGCGGAACCGGTGCGGCGGTTTGCCTGATAAGCCACGATGAGATCGTGCACGGCCTGAGAGCCCTTGTCACTGCCTGCAACCTGGATGTTGGCGGCAGCGGCGGCTTCTAATGTAAAGGTATTTGCGGACATAGATAGGTTTTCCTATATTCAATGTGTGGTTGCTAAAGCCTACTTCTTCTTGGCGGGGCGGATCACGAGGTAGGAACCGCGTGCACCGGGAACGGCGCCGGAGATGAGGATAACATTGTCTTCCGGACGAACAGCCACAACCTTCAGGTTCTGAACCGTGCGCCTGGCGTTGCCCATCTGCCCGGGCATCTTCTGGTTCTTCCAGACGCGGCCGGGGGTGGAGCAACCACCCACACCACCGGTACGGCGGTGCATCATGGAACCGTGGGCGGCGGGAGAGCCGTGGAAGTTGTGGCGGCGCATTGCACCCTGGAATCCCTTGCCCTTAGAAGTGCCGATCACGTCAACCCACTGGCCGGCGGAAAAGAGATCCACGCCGGGATCTTCGGCGCCTTCGGCAGGCAGTTCGGAAGCTTCCACGCGGAATTCCTTGAGGAGCTTGGTGGGCTGAATGCCCAGTTTCTTGAAGTGGCCGGCCTGAGGCTTAGCCACACGGCTTTCCTTCTGCGCATCAAAGGCAACCTGAATGGCATTGTAGCCATCTTTGTCTTCCGTTTTGATCTGGGCGAAGGTGTTGCCCTTGACGTCAATGACGGTCACGGGCACCATAGCGCCGGATTCCTGGTCAAACAGACGGGTCATACCGACCTTTTTTCCGATAAGTCCTAGAGCCATTGTAGTGTGTCTTTCTGTTTTTTTATTACTTATCCGGGTACCAAACTAGATGCGGATCGTGATGTCCACGCCGGCGGGAAGGTTGAGCTTCTTGAGCTCATCAATCGTGCGTGCGGTCGGATCGACGATGTCGAGCAGGCGCTTGTGGGTGCGGATTTCAAATTGTTCAGCCGACTTTTTGTTGACGTGAACGGAACGGTTCACGGAGAATTTCTCAATGCGGGTCGGCAGCGGGATCGGGCCGTGAACTTTGGCTCCGGTGCGCTTGGCGGTTTCAACGATCTCCTGGGAGGAGCGGTCGATGGCGCGGGAGTCGAAAGCGCGGAGTCGAATGCGGATTTTTGGACTTTGCATGGACGTGCGGTCTATTGGTTATACTTCAAAGGTTGTTTATTTGGCCCTGTCGCTGACGATCTGGTCAACGAGGTTCTGAGGCACCTGTTCAAAGTGGGAGGGCTCCATGGAGTAGGAGGCGCGGCCACTGGAAAGGGTACGGATGGCGGTGGAATAACCGAACATTTCGGACAAGGGAACCATGGCCTTGAGAATGCAAGCATTGGCCTTGTTTTCCATGTTGCTGATCTGGCCGCGGCGGCGGTTCAGGTCGCCCATGATGTCGCCCTGGTAGTCGGTCGGCGTGGAAGCTTCAACGGACATGATGGGTTCCAGCATGATGGGCTTGGCCTTCTTGAAGGCGTCCTTCATGGCGAAGATGGCGGCCATCTTGAACGCGTTTTCGTTGGAGTCCACTTCGTGATAGGAACCGTCCACCACTTCAACGTGTACGTCCACCACCGGATAACCGGCGATAACGCCCGTGGTCATGGCTTCGTTGAGACCGGCGTAAACGGCGTTCATGTATTCCTTGGGAATCGCGCCGCCCACAATCTTGTTTTCAATGGTGAGGCCTTTGCCCCGTTCGTTCGGCTTCACGTCGATGACAACGTGGCCGTACTGGCCGCGGCCGCCGGACTGCTTCACCAGCTTGCCGTCGCCGTGGGCGGGAGCAGTGATGGTTTCGCGGTAGGCGATCTGGGGCTTGCCGATGTCGGCTTCCACCTTGAATTCGCGCATCAGGCGGTCAATGATGATTTCCAGGTGAAGTTCACCCATGCCGGAAATCAGGGTCTGGCCGGTTTCTTCGTCGGTCTTCACGCGGAAGGTCGGGTCTTCTTCAGACAGGCGGCCCAGGGCGTTGGACATTTTTTCCTGGTCGGCCTTGGTCTTGGGTTCCACGGCCATGGAAATAACGGTTTCCGGGAAGGTGGGGGGTTCCAGGCAGATATCGTTGTCCGGGCTGGTGATGGTGTCGCCTGTGGTCACATTGCGCAGTCCCACGATGGCGGCGATGTCGCCGGAATACACGGCGTCAATATCCGTGTGCTGGTCAGCCTGGATCTGGATGATGCGGCCCACGCGTTCCGTTTTGCGGGTGCGGGGATTGTATACGGTGTCGCCCTTCTTGAGGACGCCGGCATACACGCGGATGAATACCAGCTTGCCGACGAACTTGTCAGCCCAGAGCTTGAACGCCAGCACCATGGGCTTGGCGTCGTCCGTAGCGGTGATTTCAAAGGTCTTTTCCGGATCCAGCGTGCTTTCAGCGTGGGCAGGAACGGTTTCCACCGGAGAGGGAAGGTAATCCACAACGGCGTCAAGCAGGAACTGAACGCCCTTGTTCTTGAAAGCGGAACCGCCGGCAACGGGAATAAACTTGTTGGCGATGGTGGCGCGGCGGATGGCCTGCTTGAGTTCGAGAGCCGTGAAAGGTTCTTCCATGAGAACCTTCTCAGCAAGTTCATCGTCCACGTCGGCAACACGGCTCACCAGTTCGTGGTAGGCCAGTTCGGCTTCTTCCTTGAGTTCGGCGGGAATCTCTTCAACCGAATAGGTGGAGCCGAGGCGGTCGTTGTCGGCGTAAATGATGGCCTTCTGGTTCACGACGTCGATCTGGCCGCGGAGCTGGTCTTCGGAACCAATGGGAATCAGGATGGCGGCGGCATTGGCACCCAGTTTGTTGTGGATGTCGTCCAACACGTTGTTGAAATTGGCGCCGGTGCGGTCCATCTTGTTCACAAAGCACATGCGCGGAACGCTGTACTTGGTGGCTTGACGCCACACGGTTTCCGTCTGGGGCTGCACGCCGGCCACACCGCAGAATACCACGATGGCGCCGTCAAGCACGCGGAGGGAACGTTCCACTTCAGCGGTGAAGTCAACGTGCCCGGGAGTGTCAATAACGTTCAGCTGGAAGTTTTCACCTTCGAACACTTTGCTGATGCCTTCATTCTTCACCTGCTTCCAGTTGGTGGTAACGGCAGCGGAGGTAATGGTGATACCGCGTTCGCGTTCCTGCTCCATCCAGTCGGTGGTAGCGGCACCGTCGTGCACTTCGCCGATCTTGTGGATCATGCCTGTGTAGAAGAGGATGCGCTCGGACAAGGTGGTTTTGCCGGCGTCAATGTGAGCGGAGATACCGATGTTGCGGTACCGCTCAAGAGGAGCCTTGCGATTGGGATTGTTTACGTGATCGGACATAGTGTCTGGGAAATATCTGTAATGATCGAAAGTGAATGATTCTGCTGACGGTCGCGAAAGGGATTACCAGCGGAAGTGGGCAAAGGCGCGGTTGGCCTGGGCCATCTTGTGCACGTCGTCGCGCTTGCGGACGGCGGCGCCCTGGTTGTTGGCGGCTTCCTTGATTTCGTTGGAGAGCGCCTTGTGCATCGGCACGCCCTTGCGGTTGCGGGCATAGTTCACGATCCAGCGCATGGCCAGGGATTCGGAACGGGCCGGATCCACTTCAAGCGGAACCTGGTAGGTGGCACCGCCAACGCGGCGGCTCTTCACTTCCACACGGGGCTTGGCGTTTTCAATGGCGCGAGTGATCACTTCCAGGGGATCAATGCTGTCCGTGCCTTCGTTAGCCATGTCGATGGCAGCATAAACAATGCGTTCCGCAAGGGAGCGCTTGCCATCCAGCATAACCTTGCTGATCAGCTTGCCGACAAGAGTGCTGTCGTAACGGGGGTCACGACGTTCGATTTTTCTATAGACGCGTTTACGGCGGGCCATAATATTTAATAGGTAAGATTGTTAATGTTTACTTGGCAGCAGCCTTCGGGCGCTTGGCGCCATACTTGGAACGGCCCTGACGGCGCTTGTCGACACCGAGACAGTCAAGAGCGCCGCGGACGATATGATAGCGAACACCGGGCAAGTCCTTCACACGACCGCCGCGAACAAGCACGATGGAGTGTTCCTGAAGGTTGTGACCTTCACCGCCAATGTAGGCGATCACTTCTTCACCATTGGTAAGACGGACCTTGGCCACCTTGCGAAGAGCCGAGTTCGGCTTCTTGGGCGTACGGGTCATCACCTGGAGACAAACACCGCGGCGTTGCGGGCAGCTATGAAGAGCGCGTGACTTGGACTTCTCTTCCGGAGTAATACGTCCCTTGCGGACGAGCTGATTAATAGTCGGCATGTTTTCCTGCTTTGGTTGTGGTTCGTCGGTCTGCACCGATATTCAAGGCGAACATCCCTTTCAGTAAGCAGGAAGCGCGCCTTTTTTCCGGAGGCAAACCCGATAGAAAACGTATTTCTTGCACCTTCCGGTGCGTTTGGGGACGGCAAATATAACGTGATTTCACACCATGACAAGTCTTTTATTCCCTTTTCCTGAATATTTTTCTCAGAGACACGCTTTTCCCTCAAGCGGACGGTTCCCGCAATCCTGCCATGACAAAAAAAATCCCGTCCGTGCAAACCGGCGCACGAACGGGAAATGAAAAAAACGCAGACCGGCTCAGTTCTTGGGCGTCACCAGGCTGTGGCCGGACATTTCGGCGGGCTGCTTCAGCCCCATCAGGCTCAGCAGCGTGGGGGCCACGTCCGCCAGAATGCCGTCGGACAACTTCACCTCGTCCTTGTCTTCCGCCACGTAAATAAGGTCCACTAGGTTGGTGGTATGGGCCGTATTCGGAGAACCGTCTTCATTGCGCATGTGCTCGGCATTGCCGTGGTCCGCCGTGATGAGCAGCTTGCCGCCCAGCTCCAGAATCTTCTTCACGCACTTCTCCAGGGCATTGTCCACGGCTTCGCACGCGGCAACGCCGGCTTCCAGATAACCCGTGTGGCCCACCATGTCTCCGTTGGCAAAATTCATGATGATCACGTCGTACTTGTCTGCGGCTTCCACAAACTTGTCCGCCACTTCCTCCGCGCTCATCTGGGGCTTGAGGTCATAGGTAGCCACCTCGCGGGGGGAGGGAACCAGAATGCGGTCCTCACCGGGGAACTGCGTCTCCACGCCTCCGTTGAAGAAGAAAGTGACGTGGGCGTATTTTTCCGTCTCCGCGATGCGGAGCTGGGTCTTCCCGGCTTCCGAAACGATCTGGCCGAAAATATTGTCGAGCTGCTCCTGCTCAAACACGATGGGGGAGGGATACTTGGCGTCGTACTCCGTCAGGGTCACATAATGCACCTTCGGCTGCACTTCGCGGTCAAATCCGTCAAAATCGGAATACAGGAAGGCGTCGCTCATCTGGCGGGCTCGGTCGGCACGGAAATTGAAAAAGAACACCACGTCATTATCACGTACGCGCTGTTCGTTGCCATACGCGAAAATGCCGGGCTTCAGGAACTCATCCGTCTCACCCTTCGCATAGCACTGTTCCACATACTCGGCAGGAGAGCAGGAACACTGTTCGCCGCGGCCCAGAACGATGGCGTCCCACGCAAGCTTGTTACGGTCCCAGCGCTTGTCGCGGTCCATCGCGTAAAAACGGCCGATCACCGTAGCTATCTTGGCGCCGTAAGGCTTCACGGCTTCCTCAAGCTGGCGCATAAATCCGGCTCCGCTGGTGGGGGAACAATCGCGCCCGTCCGTAATGGCATGAATGCAAATATCGCGCACCCCCGCTTCATAGGCGTACTTGACGATGCCCGCCAAATGGTTGATGTGGCTGTGCACGCCGCCGTCGCTCACCAGGCCCAGCAAATGCAGGCGGGAAGAAACGGCCTGGGAAAATGCGGTTTTCAATACGGCGTTCTCACCCATCGAGCCGTCCTTGATGGCATTATCCACGCGGCAAAGATCCTGATACACCACGCGCCCCGCACCCAGATTCAGGTGACCTACTTCGGAATTGCCCATCTGCCCGTCGGGAAGGCCCACGTCTTCCCCGGAAGCGCCCAGCAGGCTGTGGGGATAGTTGGCAAGGAGGTAATCAGTAAACGGGGTATCAGCCAGAACAGTGGCGTCACCGTATTCTTTCGCGACATCAGGCCCCAACGGATTGCGGCCCCAGCCGTCGCGAATGACAAGAACGACAGGCTTTTTAGACATGCGCCTTACTTACAGGCATTCCCCTCTTTTGAAAAGCCTGAAATCAGGCATTCCTTCTCCGCCTCTGAAATAGCCTGCGGCTTGCCGCCCCGCCCGACCCGAACGACGACGTACCTTCCCTGCATCACGGGGCGTTCCGAATGAAACACCGCAAATTTCCATTCCAGGGAGCTGCTTCCCACGTGACCCAGGCTCAACTCAATGCTCAGCCAGTCCCCCAGCCCGGCGGAACTGGAGTAATCCACCTCCACATGCACGCGGGGCCAGCCGCAATCCGGGGAAAGCACCTCCAGCCCGCGGGAACGCAGGTACTCATGCTCCACTTCCTCCACCAGGCATAGCAGCCGGGTAAAATGGGCCACGCCGGAAGCGTCCGTATCGTGAAAGGCTACTTGGCGCGTTCTGACAAAAGGCATGCAGGGGTGATTTTCATTCATGCCGTTATCCTGCCCCCGTTTCCGGAAACATGTCCAGACGCAAATGTGCGACAATATGTCACATCCGCTTGATTTGCGACATACTTCCCTTTATACATAATGCAAGCCCGGAAGGGATACGGCGCCGCCATGAAGAAGGACACCATCGACAAGCTGATCGACCGCATCGACCATATCAAGGAGGAGGACCTCCAGCGCTTCTTCGTCAAGCTGGCGGAACAGCAGGGCTTCTTCCAGCAGGTATTCGAATCCATCCAGGAAGGGCTGATCCTGCTGGACAGCAAGGGAAAAATCCTGTTCGTCAACCAGGCGGCGCTCAAGCTCTTCGACAAGGAGCCCGAACACATCACGCCGGAGGACTTCTGCATCTTCCTGGGCCGCGACTGCTCCTGGAACACGGTCCAGCAAAGCCATACCGCCGTTTCCCGGGATGTGGAAATCTTCTACCCGGAGCACAAATTCCTGAATATTTTCATTTCCCCCATCGGCAATAAAAACCAGGGCCACCTGATCCTCATCCGGGACGAAACGCCCCAGCAGAAGCGCAATGCGGAAAACATTGAGGCGGAACGGCTCAATGCGCTGACCCTGCTGGCAGCCGGCGTGGCTCATGAAATAGGCAACCCCCTCAACTCCATCGGCCTCCATCTCCAGCTCCTCGCGCGGAAAGCAAAAAAACTGCCGCCGGAATACCGGAACGACTTTGAAGAACTGCTGAAAACGGCGGAAGGGGAAACCACCCGCCTGGACGTTATACTGAAACAATTCCTCCAAGCCATCCGCCCCACCAAGCCCATCCGGGAGCCCCACAACATTGAAGACATCATCATGGACGTCCTCAAACTGCTGGAACCGGAAATCCGGCAGCGCGGCATCCAGATCAACACGGAACTTCAAACCGGACTGCCCATCCTCAGCCTGGACCCCGTTCAGATCAAGCAGGTATTCTACAACCTGATCAAAAATGCCTATCAGGCCATTCCTCCGGCAGGGGGAACCATCCTGATCAAAAGCGGCTATACGGATGACAGCGTATTCGTCACCGTGGCGGACACGGGCTGCGGCATCTCCCCGGAAGTCATGGGCAGTATTTATGAGCCCTTCCTGACCACCAAATCCACCGGTTCCGGCCTGGGCCTGCTCATCGTCCGCCGCATCGTCAAGGAGCACGGCGGCTCCATCACCCTTGCCAGCCAGCCGGGCCAAGGAACCACCTTCACCGTATTCCTGCCGCGCGTGGAACGCACCATCCGTCTCCTGCCTCCCTCCGTGCCGTCATGAACATGCCCGTCCTGCTGATTGTCGATGATGAAAAACCCACGCGGGACGCCCTGCGCATGGGGTTTCAGGATGATTATGAAGTGTACACCGCCTCCAACCTCTCCCAGGCCGTCACCCTCATGCGGGAGGAATCTCCGGACCTGGTACTCACGGACCTGAGGCTGGGAGGGGAAAACGGCATGGACGTGCTCAAATCCGCCGCCGCCCTGTCCCATCCTCCCCAAAGCATCATGATGACGGCCTACGGCTCCGTGGATGCCGCCGTGGAAGCCATGAAACAGGGAGCCTACGACTTCGTCACCAAGCCCCTGAATCTGGACGCCGTGGAAATGGTGCTCAAACGCGCCCTGCATACCCGAAATCTGGAAACCGCCAACCAGGAACTCACCTCCCGCATCCAGGCTGACTCCGGACTGCAAAAACTGTTGGGCCGTTCTACCGCCATGGAGCATGTATTCTCCATGATACGCCAGGTAGCCCCCAGCAAAACGACGGTGCTCATCGAAGGCGAAAGCGGAACCGGGAAGGAGCTCGTGGCCCAGGCCATCCATTCCCTCTCTGGAAGGCCGGAAAACAAATTCGTGGCCGTCAACTGCGCGGCTCTCTCCCCCCAGCTTCTGGAAAGCGAACTCTTCGGCCATGAAAAAGGCTCCTTCACCGGCGCCGCCCAACGGCGCATCGGACGCTTTGAACAGGCGGACGGGGGCACCATCTTTCTGGATGAAATCGGGGAAATAGACGCAAGCACGCAGGTCAAGCTGCTGCGGGTGCTTTCCGAACGGACGATAGAACGGGTAGGCTCCAACACGCCCATTCCCGTAAATGTCCGCGTCATCGCCGCCACGAACAAATCCCTGAAGCAACTCGTCCAGGAAGGCAAATTCCGGGAAGACCTCTACTTCCGCCTGAATGTGGTTCACATCCAGATGCCTCCACTCCGTGACCGCAGGGAAGATGTAGCTCTGCTGGCGGCGGCATTCCTCAAGGAATTCGCACGGGAAAACAACAAAGAACTCAAACCCCTTTCCCCGGAAGCCCTTCACGCTGTAAGGAACTACCTCTGGCCCGGTAACGTTCGTGAGCTGCGCACGGCCATGGAGCACGGCGTGGTCATGTGCAACTCGGACCGGATAGAACTCCAGCACCTCCCTCCCCAGCTCCAGGCGGCATCGTCTCCCCCGGTTGCGGGGAAGACCTCCGGGGACCCGCCCCCGGACAATGGGAACAACACACAGAATGGGCTTGTCCCGCACGGGGTTTTGAATTTATCCTTGCTTGAACGGAACGCTATCCGGCAGGCGCTTGCCCAATCCAACGGCAACAGAACGGCAGCGGCTCTTCTGCTGGGCATCAGCCGCCGCACGCTTCAACGCAAATTACAAGAACTCCAAGACATATGAATCCGCCTAACACAGGCTCCCGCGCACCGTTCTTCATTGTTCTCATCCTGTTGCTGGTCATCACGGGGGTTCAATTCTTCTTCAACTTCCGCGGCCTGTCGTCGGACGCCGCCATGGACCAGGCCCAGATCGCCCGCAACGTAGCGCGGGGAGAGGGCCTGACCACCCACAGAATCCGCCCCATCCAGCTCATTGCGGACAGCAGCAAATCCGGACTCAACCCCCTCCTTTCCGACGCCCAGCTCCGGGAACAGGAGGCCATTCTGGCAGGTCAGGGGAAAAGTCTGGTAGATGCGGAAAATTTTTCTCCCTACAAGCTCCGGGACACGCGCTACGCTCCGCTGAACATTCTGGTGGAAGCGGCCGTATTTAAACTGGCGGGCATACACAACTACGAACTCTGGAAAATGACCGGAGACTCCATGATCTACCTGCCGGACCGCATCGTGGCCGCCGTCTCCGCCATCTTCTTTATCCTTTCCGTCCTGAGCTGCTACTACGTGCTCCGCAGAATGTTTGACACCACCATCGCCGGCTTCACCTGCCTGACGATGATCTTCAGCAATCTGTTCCTGCAATATGCCACCAGCGGACTTCCGCAAATGCTCATGCTCTTCTTCTTCACATGGGGCGTTCACTTCCTGTACACCGCACTGGTCAATGACCAGGAAAACCGCAAATTCCTGTGGCCCATTGTCTTCAGCGCCATTTGCTTTTCCTGCGTCTGCCTGACGGGATGGATCGGCCTCTGGCCCATGGCCGGCTTCCTGCTCTTCGTGGGCATCCGCTTCAAGCCGCACGGTCTCTACTGTCTTCCCGTCCTGGTGATCCTGCTGCTCTTCCTGGCCTATCCCGTCTATATAAACAAAACCACCAGCGGCAGCATCTTCGGGACCGCCTTCTATACCATCTGCACAGGCCTTCTCGGTTCGGAAAGCACAGCCATGAAGGCGCTCGTCTTCGGAGACATCCCCATCGGCGCACAAACGGCCGTCATATCCATTATCAACAACATCATTACCCAGGGAAACATTCTTTATGAAAACCTGGGGCATCTCCCCCTAGCCCTTGTCTTTCTGCTGGCCCTGCTGCACACATTCAAAAAGAAACCCGTCAACCAGGCCAAATGGGGCATCTTCTCCATGTGGTGCCTGGCTACGGTGGGCATGGCCCTGTACACGGCCAACAAGACGGAAATCTCCATTGGACAAATCCAGATACTCTTCTCCCCCTTCTTTACGGCATTTGGTACGGCATTCGTTCTCAATCTGATTGCCAGGCATTCCAAGGAAGCGGCTCCCGTCCTGCGCGGCGGCGTCCTTCTCCTGGCGCTGCTGGTCACGGCCCTCCCCCTCCTGCTGAACCTGCCCCAGATTGTGCGGGTCGGCATCCTGACGGCCCACCGGGGCATTCCCGCATGGCCTCCGTACTATCCGCTGGGCATCAGCCAGGAAGTGCGCAACCAAACCCAGGCCGGGGACTTCATCCTCACGGACCAGCCGGCGGCCGTCAGCTGGTACGCGGACAGAAAAACCCTTGATATCCCCAGCCTTGTCTCCCATTTCACCACGCTGGAACGCGTCCTCTCATTCCACGGCGGCAAGGTAGGCAGCATCCTGGTCACTCCTTCTTCCACCATGGGTAGGGACATACGGGCCGTATCCGGCTATTACGGGGAATTCGCGCCGCTCGTTCTGGAAGGCTCCATCCTCGGCCAGACGAGGGACAAAAACCCCGTATACATATTCAACCACAGCGGCGCCCTCTCCAAACTGGCCGAGCGCTTCGGCCAGTCAGACTCCCGCCAATTCATCATGGGCGCGGACATGATCCTTTACAGGGACCTTCAGCAACCCGGTCCCGCACATCAAGATTAACCAATCCATATGGCTAAACAACGGAAAAACTCCCCCGGATTTGAAGAATCCGTAGCCCGCCTGGAAGAAATCATCAGGCTGACGGAAGCCCCCGTCACAGAGCTGGAAGACATGATCGCCCTCGTGGAAGAAGGCAACAAGCTCATACGCCACTGCCGCGGCATTCTTCACAATGCGGAACTTCGCATCCAGACCCTCAGCAACCCGGAAACCGCCCAGGAAGAACAGGACGGTGCAGAACCAGACGACCCAGACACTAATGAATTCTCCCTCACCTGAATTGCCGGAACTGCTGGGCAGCATACATAACCATGCGGACCTGATGAAAATCCCGGAGGCGGAACTCCCCCGGCTGGCTGAAGAAATCCGCTCCACCCTGATCCAGTCCCTTGCCGTCACCGGCGGCCATCTGGGCCCCAACCTGGGAGTGGTGGAACTAAGCATCGCCCTCCACCGCGTCTTTGAAACGCCCCGGGACAAAATCATCTTTGACGTTTCCCACCAGGCCTATGTCCACAAAATGCTCACAGGCCGTGCCGAGCAAATTCATACCATTCGCCAGTACCAGGGCCTGTCCGGATTCGCGAAAATGTCGGAATCCCCCCATGACTCCTATGGGGCGGGCCACGCGGGCACGGCCCTCTCCGCAGCGCTGGGCATGTGCGCGGCCCGCGACCTCAAAGGGGAAGACTACCACGTGGTCGCTGTCGCCGGAGACGCAGCCTTCACCTGCGGCACCACACTGGAAGCTCTCAACAACATCAGCCAGACCACCAGGCGCTACATCACCATTCTGAACGACAATGAATGGGCCATTGACAAAAACGTGGGAGCCCTGGCCAAATACTTCAACTCCCTGCAAACCTCGGAAACCTTCTCCTGGCTGAGGGACAAGACCGCCTCCTTCATTGAAAAACTGGGAGGAACCCAGGCCAAGGAATTCGCATTCAAGCTGGAAGACACCACCAAAAACCTCATCTTCCCCTCCCTGCTGTTCAACAAATTCGGCCTGCGCTACTTCGGCCCCCTGAACGGGCACGACATCCCCACGCTGATCCGCACGCTGAACTACATCAAGGACCTGAACGAGCCCGTCATCCTGCACATAGTCACCCAGAAAGGACTGGGCTACCAGCCCGCCCTGGACAACCCCACCAAATTCCACGGACTGGGCTCCTACTGCGTGCACGACGGAGAAACGCAGGGCTCCCCTACGCCCACCTTCTCCCAAATCTTCGGCTCCACGCTGGTGGACATGGCGAAGCAGGACGAATCCATCACGGCCATCACGGCGGCCATGGCCAGCGGAACCAAGCTGGACCTGTTCAAGGAAGCCTTCCCCAAACGCTACTTTGACGTAGGCATCGCGGAAGAACACGGCGCCCTGTTCGCCTGCGGCCTGGCGGCGGAAGGCATGAAACCCTACGTAGCCATCTACTCCACCTTCATGCAGCGCTGCGTGGACATGATCCAGCATGATGCGGCCCTTCAAAAACTCCCCGTGCGCTTCTGCATGGACAGGGCCGGACTCTCTCCGGACGACGGCCCCACCCACCACGGCCTGTTTGACATCGCCATGATCCGCAGCATTCCGGACGTCGTCTTCATGCAGCCCAAGGATGAAGCGGAATTCGTCCACATGCTCCGCACCATGAACCACTACCAGAACGGCCCCACCGTCATCCGCTATCCCCGGGGATGCGGCTCCGGCGTACCCCTTCCCGCCACGGCGGAAATCCTGCCCATCGGCAAGGCGGAAGTGCTTCAAACAGGAAACGACGTCCTCCTCGTATCCTTGGGCACCATGATCGGAATCGCCCGAGACACGGCCACGCTCCTGGAAGAACGCGGCTACAGCGTCACCCTGGTCAACGCCCGTTTCATCAAGCCGCTTGACGACGAATGCATCCGGCTCCATGCCTCCCGCAGCAAAGTGATCTGCACCTTTGAAGACCACTCCATCCGCGGCGGATTCAACTCTGCCGTCCTGGAATCCCTGGAAGCCGGAGAAATCACCATTCCCGTGGAAGCTATCGCATGGCCGGACCAATTCATCGAACACGGCTCGGAATCCATTCTCAGAAAAAAATATGGACTCACGGCGGAAGCCGCGCTACAAAAAATTATTCCTCATTTGACTCCCAATCCTCAATGAAAGCCTTCATCCTTCTCATCGCAGCCCTGACATTTGCCGTACCCCACGCTTCCTCCCAACAGCCGGAAGCCACTGCACCAACACCTGCCTGGGTTCAGAAATTCAACACCCTGCCGGAAGAAACCAGGAAACAATACATCGGAAAATTCCAGGAGGCCGAACGATTCTTTGCACAAAAAAGAACCTTGGAAAGCCTCTTCTCCCTCCTGGAACTGGAAAAAATCTTTGACGGCAACCCCGGATTGTACAACCTCCGCGGCGCCTGCTACATTGAAATCCGCAACATTGAAAAAGCGTTGGAAAACTTTGAAAAGGCGCTGAAACTGGACCCGGAAAACCTCACTGTCCAATTCAACCTGGCGGAAGCCCTCTACGTGAGCCACGACTATGCCAAGGCTCTGAAAGCCTTCACGGAACTCCTGCCCCATTTCAAGGATACGGACAAAAACGGCATCATCCCCCTCCTTCAATTCAAGCGCTACATCTGCGCCCGCAAACTTGACAACCAGCCGCTCGCCAAAGAGCTGGAAGGTCTTTACGGCCCCATGGACGACACCCCTTACTACTACTGCATCCAGGCAGTCATGAAATATCTGGGAGGCGACCAGAATGCAGCCCAAGAACAGGTACTCTCCGCCTTCCGCATCTACCAGGGAACCAGCGCCCTCCAGGCCTTTACGGACGCCATGACAGAGGCCGGCATCCTGCCCTCTCCCTACGGGCAAACCGTCCCAAACCAGCCTGAAAAAACAGGGCTGGAAAAATCCCGTTCATGAATACGGACGCCACCGTACTCAAGCTCTACCCGCTGGGGGAAAACGGCCTGATCGTCGTCTGGTGCTCCGAAGAAGGCATCATCAGAACGGCGGCCAAGGGAGCCAGAAAACAATCCAGCCCCTTTGCCGGACGGCTGGACCTCTTTTACCAGTGCCGCATGCAGTGGACTCCGGCGAAAACGGGCGACCTGCACACGCTGACCACCGTGGACCTCATTTCCCCGCGCCTTTCCCTCCGTGCAGACTACTCCCGGCTCTCCGCGGCAGGCTACTTCGCGCGCCTGTTCCTCCAAATGCTGGAACCGGACACGCCCATTCCGGAATTCTACGATCTCCTGCAAAGGGCATACGCCTATCTGGAAAAAAACGTGCCTTCCGTGCGGGCGGTCCTCCACTTTGAACAGGAACTCGCCCGGCTGCACGGCATTTCCCATCCCGGAATTCCCGCACACGTCATTCTGAAATCCCACTTCGGCAAACTGCCTCCGCAGCGGGAAAGACTGCTCAGGGAACTTGAACCGCAGAGCGATCGACCGGAATGAGGCAACCTCTTTCCGGACACATCCCATGCCGTCCGGACATGCGCCCGCCCTCAGGCGGAAATGGATTGTGGTGTCCACATGATTGACTTGTCTCCAGGCTTCGGGCAGAATAAACCGCACGTTTTTACTGCATGAAAATCTTTGACAGATACATTGCCCGACAATTGCTGGGAGTGACGGTCCTGGGGGTAATGTCCCTGAGCGCCCTGCTTCTGCTGGGGAACTTGTTCAAGGAACTGCGTCCCCTCCTGGTGGAAAGCGGAGCCCCATTCACCATCGTCATGGAATTCATCTTCCAGGTCATTCCCTTCTCCCTGATGTTCTCCATTCCCTGGGGCTTCCTCACTGCGGTACTTCTGGTGTACGGACGGCTGGCCTCAGACAATGAACTCACCTCCATGCGCATGGCGGGCATGAGTCTGTGGCGTTTGAGCGCTCCCGCCCTCGCCATCGGCATTGCCCTTTCCGGCCTCTGCTACTGGATCAACATAGACCTGGCACCCCGTGCCAAGCAGGCCATCTCCGAACTGCTGATCAAAGCCGCCTCCATCAACCCGGAGGGACTGCTCCGGGAAGGCCAGGCCATCACCAAATTCGATAACCAGGAAATCTACATTGACAAGCATGTACCGGAGGAAAAGCTTATCTACGGCATGCATATCTACCAAAAGGCCTCGGACAAATCCCCGGCCGTAGCCATGCATGCGGAACGCGTCACCTACCATTTTTCTCCTGAAAAAAAGATATTTGACCTTCATCTGTTCAACACCCTTGTCACCACGCAGGAAAAAAACGGAATTTCCAGAAGCGTGGTCGTGGATGAAATGCCCAGAAGCATCAGCACGGACAGGCGCTCCGGCCGCCGCATCAAGGCCAACCGATTCACCAACGAGGAAATCAGGGAGGCCCTCAACACTCCCGGCTACCTGGATGAAAGGCAAACGCGGGAATTCGCCACGGAACTTCCCAGGCGCGCCTCCTTCTCCCTGGCCTGCATCGTCTTTGCCCTCATCGGCGTGCCCCTGGCCATCAACACCCGGCGGAAAGACACTTCCACGGGATTTGCCATGGGGATCCTGATCGCCTCCCTCTACTTTGTGGCGCTCATCTTCGCGGACCTGTCCCGCAAAAGCGGAACCGTGCTGCCCTATATCCTGCTGTGGCTCCCCAACGTCATCACGATAGCCGTCGCCCTCTACCTTCACAATAAGGCCAGGCACAAGGGGTAAGGCTTCTAAGGGGCCGTCTTCCGTTGGCGCGGAATTGTCTTTAACTGCCTGGAACGTTCCCGTATCATGGCGCGCATGCAGCACGTCCCCACCATTGCGATCGTAGGCAGGCCCAACGTCGGGAAATCCGCCATATTCAACAGAATGGCGGGCAGGCGCATTGCCATCGTGCATGATGAACCGGGCGTCACCCGCGACCGCATCAGCGCACCCTGCAAAATCACGGACCATGCCTGCAAGCTCATGGACACCGGCGGCATCGGAGCCCGGCTGAGCGATGGCTTTGCGGAACAGGTAGCCGCAGAGGCGGACATAGCCATGAAAACGGCGGACCTGATCCTCTTCGTCCTAGACAGCCGGGACCACCTCACCCCTATTGACCAGAGCATCGCGGACCATCTCCGCAAATCGGAAGTACCGGTCATGCTGCTTCTCAACAAGGCTGACCACGAAAAACAGGACCTCAACCTGGGTGAATTCTCCGGACTCGGTTTTAATGACTACATCTTCCTCTCCGCCGCCCATGGCCGGGGCTTCTCGGAACTGGCCTCCAGACTGGACTCCTTCCTCAAGCAGGCAGGCGCGCCCCTGAAAGAAGAAATGGAGGAAACTCCGGTGGAAGACGCGGAAACGGCCCCTCCCATCAAGGTGGCCGTCGTAGGCCGTCCCAATGCGGGCAAATCCTCCCTGGTCAACGCCATCCTTCAGGACAGGCGCACCATCGTCTCCGACGTAGCGGGAACCACCCGCGACGCCATTGACATTCCCTACCTCCACGACGGCCAGCCCTACGTCCTGATTGACACGGCCGGAATGCGCCCGCGCTCCCGGCGGGACACATCCGTGGAAGTATTCTCCGCCATGCGCAGTGAAAAAGCCATCCGCCGGGCGGATATCTGCCTGCTGGTCATCGACATCGCGGCGGGCATCACGCAGCAGGACCGCCGCATCGCCGGTATCATCGCGGAGGAAGGAAAACCCTGCATCATCATCGTCAACAAATTCGACCTCTTCCACCCCAACGCCCCGCGCAAGGAGCGCATGGCGGAAGTAGAGGAACAAGTACGCAGGGAGCTCTTCTTCATCAACTACGCGCCATTCATCACCACCTCCGCGAAAAAATCGGAAGGCATTGAAATCATCTTCAAGGTCATCACGCGCATCCGCCGGGAATCCGCGGCGCTCCCCACCACGGGACAGCTCAACCGCCTCATCCAGCTCGCCCAGCAGATGAACCCGCCCGGCACCTCCAGCGGCTCTGCCAAGCGGCTTAAAATCTACTATGTCACCACGGCCGTGGACCCCAAATACAGCACCATTCCGGTACCGCGCTACGTCCTCTTCGTCAATGACAAAAACCTGCTTACGGACAGCTATTCCCAATACCTGCGCAACAAAATCCGGGAAAACTACCCGGCCCCCGGCATTCCGGTCATCTTCTCCGCCCGTTCGCGCGTGCGCAACGACTAACCTTTCCCCCTCTCCGGCATGCTTTCCGTCAGGAACCTCAGCGCCTCCTTTCATACCAGGGCGGGCATCGTCAGGGCGGTAAGAAACGTATCCTTTGATGTAGCGCCCGGGGAAACGCTCGGCATCGTGGGGGAATCCGGCTCCGGAAAATCCGTCACCTGCTACTCCATGATGGGACTTATCCCCATGCCCCCGGGCCGCATTGAAAGCGGTTCCGCCATGCTGGACGGAACGGACCTGCTCCAATGTTCGGAAAAAGAACTTCGCTTCATCCGGGGCAGACGCATCTCCATGATCTTCCAGGACCCCATGACCTCCCTCAATCCGTATCTGACCGTCGGGGAGCAAGTCGCGGAACCGCTCGTCATCCATGAAGGAATAAACAAAAAGGAAGCGTGGGCCAGAGCCCTGGAGCAGCTCTCCCTTGTCGGCATACCGGACCCGGAGCAGCGCATGAACGCCTACCCGCACCAATTCTCCGGAGGCATGCGGCAGCGCGTCATGATCGCCATGGCCCTGATCACCAAGCCGGAAATCCTCATCGCGGACGAACCAACTACCGCACTGGACGTTACCGTTCAGAAACAGGTGCTGGACCTGATCAAAAAACTCCAGCGGGACATGGGAACCGCCGTCATCCTCATCACGCACGACCTGGGAGTAGTGCGCCAGTATGCGGACCGCATCAACGTCATGTACGCGGGCAGCATCGTGGAAAGCGCCTCCTCCGGGGAACTCCTGGAACATCCCCGGCACGCCTATACAAAAGCTCTGATGAAATCCATCCCTGGCCAACACGCCAAGGGAGCCCCCCTTTACACCATTCCCGGCCTGCCTCCCAACATGACGCACCCCTCCTGCGGATGCAGCTTCCGCCCCAGAAACACCTTGGGCAAACCGGAACTGTGCCTGAAAGACCAGGAACCGGAACTGGCGGAAATATCCCCCGGCCACTGGGTACAAAACTGCCCGGGCTGCCTGGCCGGAAATTAAAATTCTGGAAAAATTGAAGAATTTATAGAGAATTTTAGAGATCATGGGGAATTCCCATCCTACCCCTATCACCCCTATCACCCCTATCACCCCTATCACCCCTATCACCCCTATCACCCCTATCCTTCACCGCCCTCCTCATCCGGCTCATCCTTTCCCTCATCCCTCCTTCTCTGAGAAACTTCCCCTCCAAAAACTCAAGCTGCCTCATTAACAAAAACTTGGCCTGAAAAATCAGGCAAATCGCCATATTGGCTATCACTTCCGGTGGCCGCGTCCGTGCCAGATCCAGAAAATAATCCCGGTCCACGGTCTTGTCCGCTCCTTTTTTCCTGACAAACTGCGCTTCCCGGGAATCCTTCTCCCACAAGAGAAACTTCCTCACCCTCAAAAAATCTTCATAATCCACCAGCAATTCATCCAGACTGGCTCTGGCGACATTTATCAACTTGATCTCCATCTCCAAAGATGTCAGCCCCGCCTCCTTGCCTTCTGCAATATTCTGCTTCCCTGAGCGGGCGGCTTGAACCATCGGATCCACTGTTCTGTCGCGGCACGACAAATATGTTTTGCAAAAATAATACGTCAAATCATAAATCTGTTCCGCTTTCTGGTAGGAAAGAAGAGAGCGGTAATCACCGGACGGACGCAGCAGGGAGGCCATAGGCCCCTATCTTAAAATCGAGAACACAAATACTCAATATTTTTATAAAAATTCCCAACACACACGCCGTCCACCAACACATAATTGGCCTGAACGGCCACGGACATCATCAATCTACCGGAAGCATCGGGTCCCATCTTTCCCCAGTGAATCAGAGGCAGGTACTGCCCCCGGAAAGACCTGTAGGCGCTGGCTACCTGCGTAAACGGCATCCATGGAAGACAACTGAACACGGCAATATCCGTCCGGTGGCAGGGATTCGCACGGGCGGGTTCACCCTTGGCCGCCTGAATCAACGGAAGGGCATGTTCCAGAAAACCGGACAGACTGTCCCGGTACTCCACAACAATCTGGGAAAACTCCCCGGCGGCGGCCAGAACCGGAACCAGGGCATCCACGGACTCATACTCCCACACGTCCCCGTCCTCCACCCTCTGCCGAAACTGGGGCACCTCATTCAGTGCCTTCAGCAGCACAAACAGGCACACGGCGAAAAAGGACAGCCCATTCTCCCTCGCATAACGGTACAGCGCATCCACCCTGACGGGAAACGTAATGGAAAACATCGGGCAGTCAAAAGTCTGGAAATACTCGTAATGTGACTTTCTAGACCATGAATCTACGTCAATCTTCTTTTTCATACCGTCTTTGTGAAGGCGAAGGCCCATGCTGATTTTTGCCTGTCTTCTCCGTCAGCAATATGGTGAAAAGCACGGACAACGTCCAGAACATCAGCCACGCCTACGAGCTCAAAAACGACTCCCCCATCAGGCTGTCCAATGGCAACACACCGGAAAAATCACCCCTAACCATGCCGCTACCGGCAACGCGCCGCTCACCCCGGCATCGTGAAAACGCCTGCATCCCAGAGAAAAATAAAACCATAAAATAATAGGCAGCCCACAAACGGCAGCGTCTCAAACCACCTAGGAATTATAAGAAAGAAAACCACCAAGCCGGGGCAAAACTCCTGTGGAAAACCGATACGCTCAGGTAGTCTCCTTACGGGAGGAACATATGAACAAAATATCGTCAAGCGTCAGGAACAGAACCAGCAATATAACAGCTTTCTCCACTTTCCCGACGGCTTATTCTACCAACATCCGGCCTTTCAAAAGGCTTTAAATCACTTGAATTGTCCAATGCACTCACAATGCTTTCCCGACGCTCCGCCCTCTCTAACCCTCAACTCCGGAGACAACGCCCCATAGCGGACTTCCCGAACCGGAAAATCCAGTACTGAAGGGCCGTGCGACTCGCCGTCGGAAGTACGGTAATAGTACCGTTTCATTCATTCCCTCCTCCTTTCAGGATAGAACCAACCGTGCCTTACATCTCCGGACGCGGGCCGTACCTGTTTTCCCCCTCCATACCGCGGAACATTCCCAGCAGCGCAACAATCCAGGTCAGGGACAAAACGATGATGACTAAGGAGACCACGACTGAAACAACAGCCACACATGCAAGTGCTGGGGAAATGCCCGGATAATGCATCATTCCGGTCCTGGGGATCAATATCCCCGCATGTTCCAGCAGCCACGGTATCAGCCAATTACCTGCATAAGACACGACGGGCAGCGCAAAGACACAATACCCGGGCAGCGATAAATCATGCAATCTTCTCCAGCAGAGGGAAAAAGATTGAATGACAACCAGCAGACATAACAAAACACCAATGGTCCCTCCGGTGAAAAAGACAACGGACTCGCCCACCTTCCCCGGAAACAGGAACGCCAGCATCAATCCGCTCAATAGCGGCGCGGCCACTAATGCCAGACAATCCGCCAGCGTCATGGACAGGAAAACAAGCAGGCATTCCTGCTGCGAAGCCCGGCCTTCAAGCACGAATGCCATTTTCCAGGACCGACGATAATAATACCACAACTGTTTCCAGCGCGACATCCGGGCGAGCTCTTCCGGCGTTACGGACATGACATCCAAGGGCCAGCCGGCGGAAGTATTCCCTTGAACGACCTCCGCGAGAGAAATCCACTCGCCGCTGTTTTCAGAGCGGACCATTAGAGAATCCGGCAGGCCACCCCACTTCACTTCACGGACCAGAAAATCCAACTCTGCAGGACCGTGCAATTCGCCGTCGGAAGTATGGTAATAATATTTCATTTCCACAGGTATGAAAATACCATACTTATCTGAAAAACAACTATCAATAACTTTTCTTCCAACATCTGCGTCCGGCCCGGACGCCTCTATTCTCCAGGAACGTCCAGCATCACTGCCAGCCTCAGGAATCTGCGTTCCGCTCCGCCTGCGCCTATCTCCGGAACATCATGGAATTCTCCGGGAACAGTGACTTCATAAGACTCTGTCCAATCTTTCAGATTGGAGGAAGCTTCCACTTTCAGGGAAATCCCGACGGCCTCCTCATTGACCGGCCACGTCATCAGAAGGCGGTTACCCTTCTCGGAAATACTGACCGGACTGCCGGCCGGCTTCAGGGGATCCATTCCCGTAACATACTTCAACAGGTTGGGCACTCCGTCACCTGCGGCAGACTGTCCGGGTCCGGTCTGGGAATTGGAGGGGTCCCTGCCGATGATCTTGTCCTTCTTCCACTCATTCCACGTCAACTTCCCGCCTCTCTGTTCCACAAGAACATCTCTGGATGCCAAGAAGGAAGAAACGGTCAAGGCCGCAGTACGCGTGGAAACTCCGCCGTTGGCCTGCGCTGAAATGGAAATGGTTCCATTCCCATCCGTTCCCTCCACGGACTCAATGACCAGCCAATCGGCATTCTTTGTAGCCGTCAACCCAGCATCGCACGGAACGCACAGGGAGACTCCTCTTCCAGGGGAAAAGAAAAATGCAGCGTTATGCTGCGGGCAGACACACTTCCACTTGCTCCGTTAATCTTCAAACTGCGGCCAAACCCGCGGCTGCTCATGTCCACTATCTCCGCATCTCCGGCAGAAGCAGCAAAGAAACCATAATGTCTATCCAGGCTGGATATAGCCGTCGCGGGAAAGCTGTCAAACGTCTCTCCCTCCGCTGTAGAATTGATCCAATCATCCCCCGGCGCAGCGGAAGCGACGGTCCCGTAAACGCCAGCCAGCAGTACATGGTCGCCAGAACGGCAACCGCCAGCCACAGACGGCACCCAAGGCATCCCCTGTTCCAGAAAGGGGTAAAATCTGTTGGAAGAACCATATTAAAAATATGGTCCAGTTACTTTTGCCTCAAAGCAAGACACTTCCCCAGCCGCTTTAAAAGCGGCCAGTCCTCTAGCTCTCCCGTTGAAAAAACTACCGTTCGCCCGCTGAAAGCAAATCCGTCACGGAAGCCCTCTTCATGCGCCAGGCAGGCGCCAGGCAGGCCAATGTGGAAAGGGTCAGCACCAGAAGCACGGCATACCCCAGATGTGCCCAGGGCATCGTGATGGGAGGCGTAACAATGCCGAAGTGATAACCGTACTCCAGAATCTGGATGGAACACCAGGCCGCCAAAACGCCCAGCACCAGACTCATGATGACGGCACACAGGGAAATCATCAGCGTCTCCGCCCAAAGCATGCGCATCACCATCCCTCCCGGCACGCCGACTGCCCTCATCAGTCCGAATTCCCTCCGGCGGGATTGAACAGAGGCCAGCACGGTATTCAAAACCGCCAGCACGGCAATCACCATCATGATGATCGGAAGCTGACTCATGGTAAAAATCACGCTGTCCCCGCGGCTGGTGACGCTGCCGCCCAGGCTCTCCCGGGTCAGAGCCTTCACCAGCGGCTTCACGCCTTCCTCCCCTCCCGCCCGCTCGCGGGCCTTCATCAGGGCGAACTCGCCCAAATCATCCTGAAGAGCCACATTAGTCACGCCGGGAGCCGTATCCCCCCAAATGAACTGGAACCCCTGGTGGCCGTAATCCTCCTTGAGCCAGCGTTCATCCGCAATAGCTAGGGCGGCCACAAAACCGCCACGGCGCACGCGCATGCCGCTGGTCTTGGTCAGCCAGTGCCAGCCGGGGAAGGAGACAACGCCGGCCACCTTCCAGGGTTCCCCCTTCATGGCGGCGGAAGAAGCGCCGCCCCGCGCCCCGCGCAAACCGCCCTCAGACACATTCCCCGGGCGGTTCCCCCGGAAGGAAGGATTCACCAGCATCAAATCATCCCCCGCCTTCAATCCCACCGTCCGCGCGAACGTATCCGGAATCAGCAGGGAACGGTTGGACTTCAGCATGGCATAGGCCTCTTCCGGATTGCCGGAGACAAACACGGGCTGGAACAGAGGATCTTTCCCTTCCGCCATCTTCTCCACGGGAATGCCCGCCAGCACCACGGAACGGTTGCGCATGCCGGAAAAGCCGGGGCTCTTCATCTGTTCCGGGGAAATATCCGGTTCATCCACGTAAATGGGATACATCCGGGCACCCTTCAGGCTGGGCCGCGCCATCAACTCAGGCACGTCTCCCGGCCGGAACTCCGTGTGCAGGAAGGAAACCAGCGTTCCGGGCGTGGAAGAATCCGGAGAAAAAGGAACCAGCATGGAATATCCCCATGTCTGCACGGCCACAAACAGGGAAAGCCCCACGGACATGGACACCGCCGTTCCCACGGAACGGCTGAGATTGCGGCTGAGCTGGACTCTCAGGAAAGCATGGGGCACACGCAGAAAAAGCCCCGTCAGCCACGCTCCGGCCCATTCCGTGGCGCGGACAAAGGCCGGAGCCAGAAACAGAGCGCCGGCAACCAGGCCGGGATACCCCAGCCAGACGAACATCCATTTGCGGGTCTCCACCTCCAGTCCCGGAAAAAGCAGGGCGGCGGGCTGGAGCGCCACGCACGCAAGGCCCGCTAGGACGGACCACGCGGGAACACGGCTCACCTTCCCCATGAATCCGGCGGAAGGAACGGCCGCCTCCAGCGGAGACTGGCGGGAAGCGCGCCAGGCGGGAATCACGGAGGCCAGCAGAGCGCCGCCTACGGCGCACGCGGCCGCGACCAGTGCCGTCGTCCAGGTCAGGGAAGGCAGCGTGGAGGAACCTTCCTCCAGCAGGTACACCAGGCAGAACCCGGCGGCCAGGCCGCCCAGCAGGGCCGGAATGCACAGAAACAGGCCTTCCCCCACAATCAGCAGGGCAATCTGCATGCGGCTCATGCCGAGGGCGCGCAACAGGGCCAGCCTGCGCGTGCGTTCGCTGACACCGATGCTCAAGGTAGTGAAAATAATAAAAACGCAGGAAAAAAGAACGAGCCACACGGACATTTCCGCGCTGTCCTTCTGCTGGCGCACGGAACGGTCGCTGGAAAGCCGCTGGATGATGGAATCCGTATCCGCCACAGAGGCGGAAGCCTTGGACAGCTCCTCCCGGAAACTCTCCACAAACTCCTTCTTGTCCACCCCCTCCTTCAGGCGCACATAAATCAGATTGGGAACAAAAGGCCGCCCCGTGATCTTCTCACACACGCTTGCCGGAACGAACAGGGAGGAAAAAGCGGGACCGCCCCCCATGCCGCCCGGCCCCATGATGACACCGGGCGTTGCCTTTGCCTGCTTCACGATGCCAACGACCTTCACATCGTACACATGCGCACCCACGCGCACATTCATGACAGTACCTATGCCTGCGCGGAAATACCTGGCGCTTCCGCTTCCCAGCACCCCTTCCATGGCGGTGGAAGCCGCCATGTCGGGCCAGACGCCTTCCTCCAGGTCGTAAGGACATTCTGCGGCCAGGTTCCCCACCAGGATGGGACTTTGGGGCGGAATGCCCATGCGGTCGCGCGTCTGCTCGTCAAAACTGCCGCGTTCATTCGCACAACCGATCTGCAGGCGCGGAACCTGGCAGGCGGCATTGACGGACTCCACCAGCGGAGAGGCCGACAGGCGCGCGGCCAGTTCCGGATCGGCAAACCGGGGCTGCCCCCCGGGAGGCAACGGTCCCCTGGGCGCTTCCGGCACCAGGCAAAGGTCGTAACTGCCCATGTAGGCCTCGGCATCGTTGTCGAACTCCTTGACCAGCGTATCATAGCTCCCCATCATCCAGACGATGAGGCTGACGGAAACGAGAATGGCAAACACGCTGACGGCCACGCGCCCCCGGTTGGCCAGCAAATCCCGCCAGATCAGTTTGGGCAGCGGCGTCATAAGGCGTCGTTCAGCGTGCGTTCATAAAAGGAGGAAAGTTCCACGGGACCGGGAAACTCCGTCGTGGGCCTGTCGTCCACAATGCGGCCGTCCTTGAGCACGATCACGCGGTCAGCCCACATCGCCACGTCCGGCGCGTGCGTCACCAGCACGAAGGCGCAGCCCTGCGTGCGGTGCAAATCCTGGAACAAATCGCCCATGAGGCGGGTGTTTTCGGAATCCAGATTACCCGTAGGCTCATCCGCCAACACCAGGGCGGGTTCGGAAATCAGGGCGCGGGCAATCGCCACGCGCTGCTGCTCCCCGCCGCTGAGGGTATCCGGCATGGCATGACGGCGGTGGGACAGCCCCACCTTCTCAATCATGGCGTCCAGCGCGGCGGCGGAAACCCTGCGTCCCCCCGCCAGGGAAGGCAGCAGAATATTCTCTTCCACGCTCAGGGTGCCCACCAGGTTGAACATCTGGAAAATGAACCCTACGCGGTCCCTCCGGTACACCGTCAAGGCGGCATCGGACATGGAGCCGATATCCCGGCCATCCACCACCACGGAACCTTCATCCGGAGAAAGCAGCCCCCCCAGGATATTCAGCAGGGTGCTCTTCCCGGAACCGCTCGCGCCCATGACGGCAACGAACTCTCCCTGGGGAACAGCCAGGCTGATATCTTTCAGCACCGTTACCTCCCCGGTGCCGGACTTGAAACTGCGCTTGAGGCGGCTGACGGAAATAACGGGAGAGCTCATGGCGGAAACGATGGATTAAAATGTGGTCTTCAGTCCTACTTCAAACGTGCGGGGATCGCCCACAGTGCACTGAACGGCGTGGCGCGTGGACTGCACATACTTCTTGTCGAAAATATTGTACACGGCCAGCCTCAGCGTAGCGTCCTTCAGCCATTTGGTTTCCGGCAGGGGAATTTCCACAGTGAAATCGAACACGCTGTAGGAGGGAATCGTGTAATTATCCGCAATCTTCTCGCCGCGGAACGTAGCGTAATAGGAATCCTTACAGCGGTAGCCCAAGCCCAGCACAGTACCGTTCAACAGGCCGCCGTCAATCCGGTACTTCTGCCAGATGGCCAGAGCATTGGGCGCAATGGTGGGATACACTTCCCCGGTGGTCCGGTTCTTGGTGCGCGTGTAGGTGTAGGAAAGATAGGAACTCCAGTTCTTGGTGATCTCCCCGTTCAGGGAAAGTTCCACGCCTTCCGCCCGCTTGGAGCCGTCCGCATAATACCTGTCAAGGGAGCCTGGCAAAGTCACGGGAGTATTATTCTGGATAATATCAAACCAGGAGGCGGAAAACCAAACCTTGTCCACCGGGCTGACGCGGAAGCCGAACTCCATCTGGTCCGTCCTCCAGGAATTGGTCAGCTCCTTGTTATTCTCATCCTTGTAGCCGAAATTGGGTGCCGAAGTGCGGGCGGCATTGGCGAACAGGGCCACGCGCTCCCCGATCATGCGGGTGATGCCGAAGCGGGGGCTCCAGGCAAACGCGTAATTGTTGTCCATGCTGAAATGGGCGTCACCGCGCACGCCGGCCAGGAAGCGCCATTCCCCGTAGGACAGCACGTCCTGCAACAGGAACCCTGCGCGCTGGATAACGGAATCGTCCGAATTCACGCCGGAATAATCACGGGGGGAAGGAATGACGGGGGCCGGATTATACAGGGAAAAATAATCGTTCGTGTTATTCATGGATGAGCCGTCCCCGTACACACTGCGCCCCGTATAGGACACTCCCATGAGCGCTTCATGCGCTACCTGCCCGGTCTTGAACTCCGCCACGGCGTTGGAATAGAAATTCCAGTTGATATTCTGCGTGTCGCTCCAGGAAGCCTCATACTTGGCCTTCCCGTCCGCGATCATCTGGTCGTAATACTCCTGCGTGGTCATACCGCCCCCGCGGCCGGGAGAAGAGGAAACGCCCCAGATATTATAATCCACGTCGCTGTAGCCCAGGCCGCCGCCAATGCGCACCGTCCAGACTTTTTCCAACTTGCGTTCAAAATCAAGCATCGCCAGCAGGGACTTGGAATTGAGGCGGCCGCTCGGAGAACCGTACCAAGCGTCGTAGGGACCCACAAAATGGCCGGCCAGAACGGGAATGCCCATATAGGTGGGCGAATTCTGGTACTGGAAACTGGTCGTCAGCACCGTCTTGGTGCGGGAATCATGCTGCCAGCGGAAAATGGGGGAAACCGTGTACTTCTGGCCGCCGTTGGCGCCCCCGTTCAGCCAGAACGGGCGGTCGTATTCCGCGGCGACCACCGTGCGCAGGGCGAAACCGTTCGTTTCGTCGCCCCGGTAGCGGGTATCGTCAATGGTCATGCGGTACTTCTGGCCGTGGTGGGAAAAACGGGCATAGGCCGTCAGCTCCGTCCTGTCCACAAACTCCGGAGTCTTCAAAACCAGGTTGATGGAGCCGCCCGCGCCGTAAGGCCCCAGCGTGCTGGACTGTCCGCCGGCAATGGAGCCGATGGGCCCCTTGACGATTTCAATACTCTCAACCAGGGACGTATCCATGCCGTACCCCATGCCGCGCGGAAGGGGCATATTGCCTATCTGCACGTCACTGCCCGCAAAACCGCGGATGGTGTACTGGTCCGCCGTGCGGGACATCAGCATATCCCCCCCTGTATTGACGGAGGAATCCATGCGCAGGGCCTCCACCAGGGAATCGGCCCCCTTGGACTCCATCAAATCCCGCGTAATCACGTTTACCGTCTGCGGAACCTCTTCCGTCTTCATGTTCGTGAGCGTGGCCGTGCTCACCGTCTCCGCCCGCAGGGACTTGGAGCGGATGGTCATCACCCGTTCCGGCATCTCCTGAACATTCTCTTCCGCTGCCGGCTTGTCCACGGCGGCATAGGCTGACGGCCCCAGGACGAGAAAGCTCCCAATGGCGGCGGCGCGGTGCAGTCCGCGCCCGTGGCGGCGATAACGGCGGTTATTCATGGCAGGTAAACGCATGCGGCAAGTATAAAACGGAAAGCCGTTCCGTCCATGCCCGTTTGTTAACAATTTGATAACAGCCGCCTTTTATCCCTGCAAACCCGGGGCGTATCATACACGGAAAAAATCTCCGGAAAACCTACAGCCCCAGAGCCTGCGCCCTGCTCTTGCCGGCTTTTTTCAGCCATTCCGCCAGGGACTTCTTGTCCCCGACCGCCAAAAACTTCCGCACGTCGCCCAACTGGGCCAGGGCCGCATCCAGCCGTTCCAGAACGGCCGGGGAATTCTCCGTCAGAATCTCCGCCCACATGGACGGTTCCCCCATGGAAACCCGGGTGGTATCGCGGAAACCGCCGGCGGACACCAGTCCCAGCAATTCCACATCACCTCCGTCCAATGCGCTGTGAACGCATAGTGCGGAAAGAGCGTGCGGAATATGGGAAATGCGGGCCACGGTGGAATCATGAACCGCCGCCTGCATCCTGATGCAGTGGCAGCCTGCGCGCTCCCAAAACCTCTGGAGCAGAAGAAGGACATCCTCATGCACGTGTTCGTCATTCGTCAAAATACAGGTAGCCCCCTGGAACAACTCCGCGGAAGCATGCTCCATGCCCTGCTTCTCAGAACCCGCCATGGGATGGGAACCGATAAACGCCACTCCGGCCCGCGTCAGCACAGCCCCCACGGACTGGTGCACGCATCCTTTCACGGAACCCACGTCAGTCACGACGGCGCCCGGCTTCAAGGCCGGCAGCATGGCGGTCACAATATCCAGCATTACCCCTACGGGAGTAGCCAGAACAACAAGATCCGCCCCCTGCACTACTTCCTCCACCCGGGTGGAAACGGCATGCGCCGCACCGATGGAAAGAGCGTATTCCAGCGGTTCCGGCCTCCTGCCCCACAGGCGCACATGGACATGGGGCATCCGCGCCCTCACCGCCAGCGCCAGGGAGCCTCCCAGCAAGCCGGGCCCCGCAATGGCTACGGAAGAAAAGGAAGGCTGTTTCTTGGAGGCGTCTTTCATGGTCTTGCGGGCGGAAACATCAACGCCCCGGAACACGGAACATGTCCAGGGCGCGGCCGGCATCATTCCGCCGTTGCATCAGGGCACGCGGAACTTCTTGACCTCGTTCGGAAAATTGGTATCCCGCAGGACGGTTCCGGAAGGATAGGGCTTGTTCGTGCTCCTGTTCAGAATCTTGATCTTCTTGGTGCGGTCATACGGACTGACCACCACGGTGGGATCGCCCGTAGGCCAGGCGACGGGAATGGAAGAATTGGCGGCGGGCTCCACAGGTTTGGGCGGGGCGATTCCGGTGACGGGAGGATTGCCCACTGGATTCGGAACCGTGGGACTGGGAACGACAGGCTGGGAAGAAGCGTTATTATTCCCCCCGCCCAGAAGACGGTTGATGGTTCCTTCCTCGGTTCGGGCCGGATCGGGATTGAAACCGGAATTCTGCGCGGACGACGGATCCAGAGGATTTCCTCCCTGAACTTCGCTCAGCAGGCTGTTACCCTGGCTCCCAAGGGCATTGGGTCCGGACGGATAGACATTCTCCGTAGGATAAATGCCGATGGGACGTTCATTAATGCGTTCCGTCTCGCAGGAAGGCAAAAGGACTGCGCCTGCGGCAAAAAGCATGCCAATCGTCTGGGAAGTGTTCATATAATCTCTCTTCAGGTTATATATTTCAAAGCCATCCTACGACCCCCCACCTTCTTGTCAACCATAAAGCCCGTTTGCCGAAACACTTCATGACAAGGGAATTCTTGAGCTTCGGGAACAGGCCGTCCCCATCCCTCCCCGCTTTATTCCGCTGACTTCCCGGAAAAACCGTCTTTCCGGGAGGAACGCCTTTACGGTCTCCCCGTCCCCTCTTCAAATCATCCAAGGCCCTTTAATTCCCGTTTAAAGCATATCTTACGAGACGCGTTAACCAGTTCTTCCGCCGGAAAGAAGCCGCCGCATTTTCTCTCCAAAGGGAAAAACACCGCCATACCGTCCGAACAACATCCCTGCGGAACATATCGAGGCAAATGGAGCAACGCTGCGCTTCCGTCATAACCGGTTGCCCGGCGCTGTACAGTAAGCTGCCGGAACAGGCCGTAATCCTCCCTCCATCTTCACCGGGACGGAATAAAACTCAGGATGAAAGCATCCGCAATAGATGAAAGAGCTCAAACAGCAATCTTCTCAAAAAGCCATAGGCGCACTCCGACGGGAGCCGTTTCCCCGCAATCACTACAACTTCATAGGATTGTTCTATCCTTTCAAAAATGAAACACTCCACGCTGAGAATTCACGGAACAATCCCCTCCCCGGCCGGAATTCCCCGCCGCAGCAACGCTCCCGGACAACATCACGGCGGCACGCTGACAGACGGCGGTTCTCTGCAAGTCATATGAAAAAACGTTCGTAGATGCCTTATAATTTCAGGAAAACGCACTTCCGGCGCCAGGGATGCAATAGACAGATTATCCTTCCCTAGCGGGTACGTTCTGCTACAATCCGCCCCACATGGATGACGTACAGACATCTAAGAAAAAAACACCCTCGAAAAAGGAATGGAGGGGTTTTTATTCCCTGATTCTCATACAAGCCCAAAATGCCTTCAATGAAAAGGCGGCCCAATTCCTGCTGATCCCGCTGGGCGTCTGGCTGGCCGCGAACAACATCGCATACGGCCCGGACTCCTGGGTCAACTCCCTCCAATACATCCTGGGCTGTATCTTTGTACTGCCCTACATCCTGTTCTCCCCCTTTGTGGGATGGCTGGCGGACTGCTTCTGCAAGGCGCGCATCATCCAATTCATGTCCTTCCTGCAAATCCTGGTGCTGGGGGCCATGTTCCTGTGCTTCAGGTATGAAAACATAGAAATGGCTGTTTTCTGGTTCTGCGTCTTTTCCGTCCAGGCAACCATTCTGAGCCCAGCGAAAAAAGGGGTGGTCAAGGACATGGTTGGGTCCCGGCAGCTCGGGTACGCCTCCGGGCTGATGGAAATGAGCCTCATCCTCTCCATGCTGGCCGCCCAGATCGGCATCTTCGTGTGGTTCGACATCCTGCAGGTATCTTCCAATGACGGCTGGGAGGCGGCGGCCTTCCCCACCATGATCCTCACCTTCATTGCCATCCCCGTAGCGATAGCCGCCCTGTTCCTGCCCCGGTATCCTTCCAAGCAGACGCGGAAATTTGAATGGAAACTCTTTTACGAACACTTCGTCCAGCTCAAATACCTGTGGAGCCAGCGTGACTTGCGGCTCAGTGAAATCGGCATCTCCTACTTCTGGTTCCTGGCCGGGGCGCTGATGCTGATCTCCCTGCAAATTGCCCAGGAGCATCCCATAGGCGACGCCGGATTCAGCATGTCCGCCGCCATTCTGATGGCATGGCTCAGCGGCGGTACCGTGGTCGGAGGCGTCATTGCCTCCATCATCTGCCGCAAGAAAATCGAGCTGGGACTGATCCCGCTGGGCGCCATCGGCTTCACGGTCGGCTGCATCGCCATGTCCTTCTTCCCCCCCGGCTCTCTCGCCAGCAACATCGGCTTTGGCATCACGGGCGCCTTTGCGGCGGCCTACCTGGTGCCCCTGAACGCCCATCTCCAGGACAACTGCGAACCGTCCAACCGGAGCACGGTCATCGCCGCCGGCAACCTCATGGACTGCATTATGGGCCTGGTGGCCGTAGGGTTCCAGCTCATGCTGAGAAACATCTTCTCCGTCCAGAACCAATTCTGGGTGCTGGCCATTCTGGGCGTGGTCATCACTATCGTGGCGTTCCGCCTCATCCCCCGCGAATTCATCCGCATGATGGGACTCTGGATCATGCGGATCGTGTACCGTTCCCGCATCATCCACCAGGACCGTATTCCGGAAGACGGAGGGGCTATCATCGTCGCCAACCACGTTACCTACGGAGACGCTCTCTTCCTCTCCCTCATCTGTCCGCGCCCCATCCGCTTCATCGTGGCGGAGGAATTCGTGGCCATCCGCTGGCTCGGCTGGATACTGGAACTATTCAACTGCCTCCCCATCTCTTCCCGGAATCCCCGTGAATCCCTCTCCAAAGCCATCCAGGCCCTCAAGGCCGGGGAAGTCATCTGCATCTTCCCGGAAGGACAGCTCACCCGCACGGGCACCCTGTGCGCCGCACGGAGGGGGCTGGAAATGCTCGCCAAAAAATCCAGCTGTCCCATCATTCCCATCTATATGGACGAGCTGTGGGGCAGCATCTTCTCCTACTCCGGCAACCGCTTCTTCTCCAAGGCCCCCCTCCACGTCCCCTACCGTTTCACGGCGGCCGTCGGCGAACCCATCGCGCCGGATGCGGTCAATCCGCCGATGGTAATCAACACACTGCGGGAACTCTCCTCCACCTGCCTGGAAATCGCAGCCAGCATCGGGAGGGACGCCATTCTGAACCATCTGGAGCACATCGGACACAAACCCCTTGTCACAGCCAAAAACACGCGCCTTACCGGCTACGAGATAGCCGAATGCCTGATGAACGACACCGTGGAAGCCGAAAACCCGGAACTCCGGAAATGGCTGGCCACCCTGCTGGACTGCTCCCGCTCCCAGAGCCGCCTGTGCGACTTCTGGATGAACGCCCAGCAGCTTGAACGGGTGAACGCGCTCCAGCCCAGGGAACTCCTGCTCACCAGCGTGGGACATGAAGAAGTCCATGAAACGGTGGCCGCCGTCCTGTGGCCCATCCTCACCGGCACGCCCGTTTACCTGATTGGGGACGGAGACCACAGCATGCCGGAAGGAATCAGGCAGATAGCAGGTTCCGACTTCCTGCGCCGCAGGCTCTACAGCCTGGTTCCGGAAACGCGCACACCCCTGTATGACTTCAGCGGCTCCGGAGACCTCGTTCTGCCCAACATCGGCTGGCGGCCCTGCTTTGCCACGGACCGCGGCATCATCCTGGCCATGTCCATGAAAAGGAGCGTCTTCAAGCTGGATGACGGCACCGTCCAGCTCGGCATGCGCGCCCGAACGCGGGGACGCCTTCTGCCGGGCTTCTACCTCAACCCGCCTTCCTCCACCGTCATTGCAGGCGCCACCCTGTCCACGCCCTACTCCCTGCCCCCCAACCTGTACCTGGACGAATCAGGCTTCCTGGCGGAACTCCAGTCTTCCAATCATGAATAGCAACTCATCCCATCCCCGCCTCCCCTTCCCGCAATACGTCATGACCCTGGCGCATGCCGCAGCCCTGCGGTCGGAAGACCCGTACCGCAAGGTGGGCGCCGCCGCCCTGGATGCGGACAACCGCGTCATCGGTACCGCCTACAACGGGCTCTACCCCGGATTCAAGGCGGAAGACTCCTTCTGGGCCAGCCGGGACGAACGCCAGAAATACATGCTCCATGCGGAAATCAACCTGTGCAGCCTGTTCCGCCGCGGAGAGGCCAGGGTGGTGGCATGCACCACGATGCCCTGCACCTCCTGCATGCAGGCCCTGTGCGCCCACGGCGTAAAAACCATCTACTACTGCGAGCCCTACGACAAATCGGAGGCTCCCGCCATCGCCTCTCTCTACGGAGTGGAACTGATCCAGGTCACGGACTATCCGCTCAGCGCGCACTTTCCCCTGGTGGTGGACTGCTGAAGCAGGCGGAAACCGCTAACTCTGCGAGAGGTTGAAACTCCATCCTCCCATGGACTGGGGCTCCCCTTGAACCGCCGGTCCCAAATGGGGGCCGAACTCCCTGCACGTTCCGGAAACGATGCTGCCGCTGTCGCATTCGGTACCGTCAAAAACAATGGAAACGTCGCTCATGGTGCAGTACGTATCGCCATCCTCACCGGCCTTGATATCGAGAATCATGGAATTGTGGTCGGGACGGACTGCATACGTATAAACTCCCTTATAGGGAAATTGGTTCCCAATCCGGATAATATTCACATCACTGCCTGTGAATTGAAGGCTGAACAAGGTCATGCTTCCGTTCGACAGGAAAGCCGTGCGTCCGCTCAGGGAAAATTGTCCGTCATCTCCGGAGCGGCCGGACCCGCCGCCGCACCCGGCCAGAATTTCTGTCAGAGCTACGGAAAACAAAAAGGGAAACAGAGGAAAAATTCTCATCGGCAAAAACATGGACAATTACAAATATTAAGTCAAGTAAAGCAAGTCATTTTCTCATTTTTCCAACATTTTTTCATAAAAAAAGCCGCCTGTCGAAACAGGCGGCCTTCAACAACAGGCACCGGAATCAGCCGATCCAGTTCCAGGTAATGGGAACCTCAATATCCGGATGCAGGCTGTGCTTGACGGGACAGCTCAACGCGGCCTGTTCCAGCATCTTCCTGTCCGGATGATCCGCAGGCAGCGGAACGCTGATCACTACTTCCAGCTTTCCAATGCGGCGGGGGTCCGCATTCATGTGTTTGCCCACTTCCACCGTCATCCCTTCCAGCTTGATGCCTTTCCGGGCGGCTACGATGCCCATGATGGTGCTCATGCAGCCGGCAAGGGCCGCACCCACCAAATCCGTGGGGGAAAAGGACTCCCCTTTCCCGTTATTGTCCACAGGAGCGTCCGTGGAAAACTGTGCTCCGGACGGTTCATGCACCATGGAGCAGCGGAGGCCGCCTTCGTACATTGTAATAGTTTTTACCATGGCCGTATTTTATACAAGGTTTGCGGCCATGCAACACACAAACATTGAATCTGGCGTTTCTTTATGTTACCCGAATTTCCCATGAAAAGCTTTTTCCATGCGGCCATCCTCTCCCTGGGTCTGCTGCCGGGCATCATCTCCACGGGAACGGCACAGGACTTTGGCGCCATGAGCTTCGGCGGCGCCGGAGACTTCGGGACGCCCCAGGCCTCAGGCACGGCCAGGGCCACGGTGGAATCCTACGCAGCGGAACCTTTCGTAGTGGTAACGGAACTGACCCTGCCGGACCACTGGCACGTCTATTACAAAAATCCCGGCTCCGTAGGCATGCCCATGGAAGCTTCCATGAAGGAAACGCCCGGATTCCGCATTGAAGGCCCCTTCTGGCAGGTTCCGGAGCTGGGCAAGGGAATCGTGGACTTCTACGGCTACAGCGGCAACGCGAAAATGGCCTTCCGCATCACGCCGGAAAACAACGCCCCGGAACAGGCCTCATTCACCACCACCATGACCTGGCAAATGTGCGCGGAACAATGTGCCGCGCCGGAAACCAAAAACTTCACCGTCACCCTGAAACGTGGGGAAGGCCGGCCCTCCCCGGAAGCAGGCTCCCTGGTCCGGGGACTTGTGGGGCTCTCCACTCCTGCCTGGGCGCAAGGCATGCAATCCCGCATCTCCCAGGAGGGAAAAACCGTCGTCCTTCATCTGAAAACGTCCGGGACTCCCCTTCCGGACGCTCCCGCCTACTTCTTCTGCGACCAGGGGGAAATCAATCCGACCGTTCCCCAGACACTCAAAAAACTGGATGATTCCACTTACGAGCTGTCCATGCAGTTCAACGACACTACGGACGGCCTCTACCCCAACAACCTGCCGGAAGCGGACAAGGGCAAGCCACTCTCAAGCCTTTCCGGCATCCTTCGCATAGGCGATGAAGGCGTCGGCATCACCGCCCCCAATGCCCCCTTCTCCACAGCGGGGCAGGAATCCGCCGCAGCGGCCTCCCCCGAATCTCCCGTTCCCGCCCCCCCCGTAATGGGTCTGGCGGAAATCATGTTCTTCATGTTCCTCGGCGGCATCATCCTGAACGTCATGCCGTGCGTCTTCCCGGTCATCGGGCTCAAAATCATGAGCTTTGTCCAGCTGGGCGGCGGGGAAAGAAAAAAAGTGCTGGCCCATTCCCTCACCTTCGTACTCGGCATCATGATCTCCTTCTGGATCATCACTGCCATCCTGATCGCCCTGAAAGCGAACATGTTCGACTGGTCCTCCCCCGCCGGACCCGGAATATTCAGCGGCGACTTCTGGCTGGGCCGCGGCGCTGAAGGGATCGTCAACTGGGCATTCTGGTTTGAAAACCCATGGGTGAACTTCTGCCTGCTGGGGCTGATGCTGGCCCTGGGGCTGAGCATGTTCGGCGTCTTTGAAATAGGCGTCAAGGCCACGACGATGGGCGGCGAACTCCAGCATAAAAAAGGCTATGCCGGCTCCTTCTGGTCCGGCGCCCTGGCCACCGTCATTTCCACCCCGTGCAGCGCCCCGTTCCTGGGGCAGGCCATCGGCGCCGCCATGCTCCAGCCCCCGCTGGGCATCGTGCTCTGCCTCACCATGATGGGGCTCGGCATGTCCCTGCCCTACATCGTGCTGGGAGCCTTCCCCGTCCTGACCAAATACCTTCCCAAACCCGGAGCATGGATGGAATCCTTCAAGCAGGCCATGTCCTTCCTCATCTTCGGCACCGCCGCATACTTCCTCTGGATATACATGGCCTTCTTTGATGCGGACAATCATCCGCAGGACATCCTCTTCCTCTTCTTCGGCCTCGTGTTCTTCTCCATGGCCTTCTGGATCTACGGCAGGTGGTGCCCCATCTACCGCAGCCGGAAATCGCGCATTACGGGGGGCATCTTCGCCATCCTGTTCCTTCTTGCCGGCCTCTTCTACATGCTGCCGCCGGAAAGCTCCGCCTGTTCAATATTGAAGCCCATGAAGAAGCCGAGTATAGTTATAACGAAATATACGCACACGGCTATGGCTATCATCCGCATAGCGCCCACCTTCTTGGCAAGGTTGCCGAACAGTATGCTGAAGGGCACCGCAACTATCTGCGTAACAAGCAGCGCAAGTATCATGCCTATCGCGCCAAGGCCAAGGGTTTCGCCGTAGTTCGTCGCCATGGATATTATTGTATCCACGCCGTCAATATAGAAGAAGTATGCTATTATGAAGAACAGTATCTTTTTATCCTTCAGTATATCCTTAAACGTTTTCCATGCGTTGCGGAAGGCTTCCTTTGCAAGGGCCTGCGGCGCGTCCTCCACGCTGTATTGCTGCTTTACGTTTTTAAGGAAGGGTATGCTGAACACCGCCCACCATACAACAACTATCATTATGGCAATTTTATAGGAAAGCACGCTTTGGTTCAAAAGGAGCATTACTGCAATGGATATTATGAAGGGAATGGTGCTGCCGCCGATATAGCCCATTGCATAGCCCCAGGCAGAAACCTTATCCA